>PDWI01001583.1_pt1 | contig 44260 bp, 37 predicted proteins | sample 1430891 | NCBI WGS metagenome assembly PDWI01 (sample SAMN01162508, study PRJNA174530) | Oral metagenome, whole genome shotgun sequencing project. | biome: Marine environment; feature: Marine mammal; material: Swab sample of the gingival sulcus; isolation source: swab sample of gingival sulcus... | reverse complement strand
CTCGACTTGGGCGATGCCGAAGCCGAAGACTTCACCAGCGTAGTCTTGACCAAAGCCGATGGCACGACTGAGACTATCGATATGGTTGATGCCCAGACCGGCATTAGCGTTGAAATCCCAGCGAACTCAAAGGCGAAGCCGACGTTCACGCTAACGCCTAAGGATGACACTGTTTACGAAAAAGCCGAAGACATCAGTATGGTTATCAGCGACGCGACAAATGCCACGCTTGGCACGGACACCGCGATTGCGAAGGTATTGGACGAAGACCAAGCCGACAACACGCCGGACAATCCGAATAATCCGGACGACAAAGATGACCCAACGGACGGCGATAAGCCCTCTGTAACGGTTAGTGATGCTGAAATTCTTGAAGGGGGTAAACTTGTTCACACAGTGAAAATTTTGGGTGAAGCAGAGCAACCTGTAACCTATGATTTGACGCTCAAAGATGGTGTAACTAATCCTGCCGAAGTGGGCAAAGATTATGAAAATTCGCCAATCTTTAGCAATGGTGTGAAATGGTTAAATGACGATCCAGCTACCGGCAAAATTGTCGTACCGGCTGGCGTGACTGACTTTACCGTTACTTATCCAACCATAGCGGATGACGTGCTAGAAAAAGATGAAACAACGACATTAACTATCGGCAAGGCCACTGGTACGGGTACGATTTTGAACGATGATGCCAAGCCAGCACTTACAGTTAATGATAGTGAAGTAACCGAAGGTACGGGTGGCAGTGTCACTAATACCATTGCGATGACGGAACCAAAAAGCGTTAAGACGATTACCATCACCGATAAAAATGGTGACAAAGTCACCGTTGCAACAGGTGCAACCGTCGCCGGTGAAGAAGGTGAGTTGACGATTACTAGCTACGACCCAGCAACGGGTAACATTACTTACAAATATACAGAAGATGGTACAGCCGCCGACCATACGGCCGGTGAGGTATCTGATCAGTTTACAGTTGAAGTAACGGATGCCGTAGGTAATGTCATTTCGGATACGCTCGATGTGAAGATACTAGATACCGAACCAACAGCCAAAGCCGATACGGACACCGTAACCGAAGACGCGGCAGAGGTGACGGTAGATGGTAACGTACTGACTGGTGTTGATACCACTGAACCAACGAAAGGTGCTGATACGCTCAATGCTGATACCAATGTGACAGTTATTGGGGTTGCCAAAGGGGACACCAACGCAGACGCAACCACGGGCGTAGGCGCAGAGATAGCTGGTAAATATGGTAAGGTGACGATTAATGCCGATGGTTCGTATGACTATGTGCTTGATAATACCAATTCTGAGGTGAATAAGCTGGAAAAAGACGATACGTTAACGGATACTTTCACTTATACCATTACCGATGCCGATGGTGATAAGTCGAACGCAACCTTAACCATGACGATTGAGGGTCACGATGATGGTGATACGGAGATTAGATTAGATCCACCAAATCACGTCTCAGAAGAGGGGCTAAAAGGTGGTAACACAGACAACACACCGAATGACGGTAATGTTGCTACCGAAGGCAATGATGAAGACATCACCAATGACTTAGTAACCTCAGGTAAGATTCACATTACTGACCCTGATGGCAGTCTAGCGACGGATACGGTCGTGAAGTTAATTGAGCCAACGACAACGCTCTATAGCAATGGTGCTGAATTGGAGTGGTTTGATGTGAATGGTGACGGCAAAGAGTGGCAGGCAAAACCCAAAGGTGAGCCTAATGGTAAAACTTTTGTCACCATTAAAGTAGATGATGGCAGTACGGCAATTACTGATGGCTATGAATACACTTATACCACGACGTTAGCCGATTTTGTTGATCACCCAATCCACAAGAACCCGAATAATCCAAATGACAAAGCCTTTGAGGACAACCTTGACCTTAACTTTGCTGTTCAGGTATTGGATAAAGATGGCAAGGAATTAGCCAAAGAGACCAAAGTGGTTTCAATTATCGAAGATGATGCGCCAGTCGCCAACGAAGCGATACATAACATTGATGTGCCGTTGGATGTGGTGACAGTTGACCTTAACTCTGGTGATAAGGGAGTAGGTTTTAGAACAGATCATATTATTGATTCTAAAAATGGATCTAATATTTATGTCGGTTACGATGATGTCGATGGTAGTCAACAGACCGATATAGATGGTGATGGTTTAGCTGAATATTTAGCGTGGGGAACAAAATACTGGGAAAATGGAGATAATACTTTTGAAAATACGAAAGATTATGCTAAGTACAAAGCTGATCAGAGTGCTGACCCAAGCGTTGATTCATTAGAGGAAACATTCTTAATCGGTACGTTTGAGCACGATAATCAGCCGGGTTATGATCCTGCTCTGAAAGAGACTACGTTGGAAATGAGGATTGGTGTGACAGTCAATGGTAATCCCTATAATTTTGATACGAAATATCAGGTTAATCATCTTGAAACATCCAATCGTATAAAAAGTGGTAAGGAGCTACCTAATGGTATTAAAACAGAAGATTCAGATGGGCACATCATTACCCAAAACGACTTTGTATTCTTCGGACGTACGGATAGTAATACCTACCTTATTGAGGGTAAGCGTTACCGTTTGGATCTAAAAGGTATGACCAAACTAGTTAATGGGGTTGAAGAAAATCTGACTGTTGAGGAACTACAATCTAGATCGTTGAAGAACTTAAAAGCTGCTTATGAAAATGGTATAGCCGCTGAGAAGACTCAAGATGGTACGTATCAGGGTGATGAAGTCATATCGAGTGCCTTTGATCAGACATTGCGGGCTTTCCAAGCAGCTCTTGGCGAGGATGAAGCAATCACAACAATTGATGGTGTTACGATTAAGACTAATGCTGAGTTATTAGAAGCAAACTACAATGCGTTAAAAGCTAAGATTGAAGCAGGTGATTTAACTGTAATTACCACCGTTGAAAAAGAATCAAATAAATTTAATATGAAGGCCTCTTTGGTGCCCGTCGATGAAGCGCCGCATGTTGAAAATAATTTGGACTTTTCAGGTAACCTCACCAAAGGTGCTGACAATGTCGGCGGTACGGTTAATGCCAACAACGCTAACGAGGTGATTTGGACAACGGATGACAGCGATGTCACCAATGCCAATGTCGCTGTTGACGCTAATGGTGACAAGATATTTACTTCCAAATATGGTAAATTTATTGCTCACGTTGATGGCGGCTATCAGTTCGTGGCGGCAAAAGATATTGCCTCACAAGTTGACTTAGCCACCGATGATGAAAAATTGGTGTTTAAGTACGAGTACAGTGATGAAGATGGTGACACGGTGAATAACATTGTTACCATTAACTTCGATGACTATAATCAACACCAAGCCGCCCAGACTAAAGATGGTACGAGTGCTAACGATAGTCTTAAGGGTACGGCGTTAGCGGGTGATGTACTCTCCGGTGGCGAAGGTGACGATGTCTTGGATGGGCTTTCCGGCGCTGACACCATGAAAGGTGGCGAAGGCAATGATGTCTTCATTCCGAGCTTCGCTACCACGAGCACATCGAATGTCTTGGAAGACACCATCGATGGTGGAGCAGGCTATGATACCTTGGTATTGAACAGTCAGATTTATCTGGATGTCTCAGACGTCAAATTGAACGGTCATTTTGATGCGACTAATATCGCTGCTAATGTGGATAATATTGAGGCTATTAGTTTAGTGCAGAGTACTGCTGTTACCGATACACAAGTGTTAAGTCAAATCTTGGATATCTCGGTTAGTGATGTCTTTGATATGACGGATAGTAAAAACACGCTGTTTATTGAAGGTGATGCCAATGATAAGATTGATCAGAGTGGCTTTACTAAGCAAGATAGCAGTGATGAAGCCGGTTATGCTATGTACACAGGTACGCATAATGGCGACAATGTAACGCTGTATATTGATACGGACATCACCAATATCATCTAAGCCATGATAGCTTTTGCTGTTAAAAAACACCCTCAGCCAATAATTGGTGGGGGGTGTTTTTTTATGGGAAAATTTATTCGTTTACTAAGCCCACCAAACGTGACCAAGGCACTTTGTCGGCATAAATGCCGGCCGTGCGTCCGCGTTGCATACCGCGTACGAACAGGTAATAATAGCCGCCAATGGTTTCTTCATACTCGCTTTCTGTGCGAATGCCTAGGTGTTTGCATAGTGCTAGCGTATAGATAAGCGCTTGCAAATCGTAGCGATGGTGCTGCATCTCGGCGTGCATATTAGCGCGTCCAAAATCAGCGGCTGTCTCTCCTAGCCGATTGGATTTGTAATCTAGTACGTAATATTTGCCGTCTTGTTCAAATAAAAAGTCAATATAACCGTGTACGTAGCCCTCGGTCGGAATTAGCGCGTCGATTTTGGGTGACAGCGGCGTGTCGGGAGCTTGCTCGAAATAGCTCAATAGTTGCTGTCGCGCTGCGGGGGACAAATGCAGAAAAAATTTCATCTCAATACTTTGTTTTTCTAGGGCGACATCTTGCAAACAAAAGTCATTGGGCGCTAGCGCAATGGCTGTGGTTTCTACAATGGCATCGGCGAGTGCGGCTGTGGAGGGGCAGGTGGCTTGGTCTTTGGCGAATAAATGCCGGCTGATGCTTGTGGCTATGGCTTGATGAAATAGCGTGTCGTTTTGCCGGTGACTGAGGAAATGCTCGTACATTTCGTGCAACGCCGTCCCCGGTCTAGGGCCGGCTGGATAGGCCATTAATGCGCTGTCAAGGTTTGTACTGTCGGCCGGTTCGTCTCCGGTTTTTGGCGAGGCAGCTAAATTGTCTGGATTATCCATATGTGATGTTGGTATGGCTTGCGCAGCCGCCTGTTGCTGCAAACGTGAAAATGATTGTAACTGCCAAGCGCTGTATAGTGGTTTGTCTAGCTGTTTGGCACGGTAGGTCGGCGGATTGTCGAGTGATCTAGCACCTGCTATAGCATCAATGATGAGGTTGTCGGCGACAAAACCGGCTTCGGTGATGCGTTCGGGGCTATCGCCTAATAGCGCCATTAGCATCGATTGTTTTTTGTAGTAGTTGCTATTTTCTGGTTGTCGGATGATGACGTTGTGGTACTTGGCGCGAGTGAGGGCAACATAAGCCAAACGCCGTTGTTCGGCCAGTGCTTCGGCTGCTACCCACTGTTTTAAATCGGCTGGATTTAGAAAGGCCGGTGCCGCACTGCGTCTTTGGTGACTGACCAATAAGCCATCACTCCGGTTATTGTTGGCGTCGTATTCAAAAAACGGCAAGCAGACGACGGGGAACTCCAAGCCTTTAGCCGTGTGCATGGTCATAATCGTTACGGCGCTGGTATCTTCTAGGCGCAACTCGCTGTCACTGTCGGCGTCGTGAATCGCCGTTGCCAAATGTTCACGCAGTCCTGACAGCGATAAAGATTGGCGCTGTAAAACATTTTGCAGGCGCTCGAATAGTTGAATAAAATTTGTTAGTCGGCGTTTGCCGTCATGACTTTGCAGTAGCCGGCCGGCTAGGGAAAAGTGTTTTAGTAGCCGGTAAAACATGACGCTAAAGCCGGCTTGGGTATAACTGTTGGCAAAGTGGTGCAAGTCAGTTCGCACTTGCATAACGAGGCTGTGGTTATCCATGTCCTCAAGGCGATAGCCGAATAGCGGCGTCAACATCAGCGATTTGACCACGCGCACATCACCGCTGTCAACGGCGCTGAGTAAGGCCAACAACAGCTTGGCCTCATCGCTTTCGTATAGACTCAACTTGCCAGTAAATGAGGAGGATACTCCGTTACTAGCCAAGGCTTGTTTGACCGTGATTGCTTGGTCGCGACTGCGTACCAAAACGGCGATGTCACGCGGTGTTAACGGTCGTGAGGTCGTGGCGCTGTCGGGGATTAGAATGCCTTGTTGCAACAGTGCTGACAGGCTATCGGCGGCAGTTTGGGCTAGTGTGTTTTTGTCACCGGCCGGTGCGACCATCAGCGTTAACGATTTGTCACCAAAGCCAGAAACGCTGTTGTCAACTTGCCAATGAATGGCGTGATAAGCGATTTTCCCCCCTGATAAAAACACATCCGGCGTTGAAAAAAAAGTATTGATACTGTCGTTGAGCGCGTTAGTCGAGCGGTAGTTGGTGTCCATAATGTAGTGGCGCTGAACGGCTTTTTCTATATCCAAATAGCTATAGACATTGGCGCCACGAAAGCCGTAAATGGCTTGCTTGGGGTCGCCGACGAAAAATACTGTGGGCGCGTCCTCTCTACAGAGGAAAAGTTGCTTAAACAACTTCATTTGGTGACTGTTGGTGTCTTGTGCTTCATCAATCAATGCCGCTTTGAGTGAGGTTCTTATTGTTGATGCACCGGCGGCGACGCGTGAAACAATGTCGTCGTGCGTCAGCGCCATTTGCTCGGCTTTTAGATCGGCGACGCGCTGTTGTAGGGCATCGAGCAAGCAGAGTAGGGCACGATAGTCTACTAGTTTTTCCAGCATACCCAAGTCATCGGCTTGTTCGCACAGCCGGTCACATAACGTAAACAACGGGTGATCTAAGATGACGGTGGCTTTCTTATTGCGCTTTTCGGTGAGATAGGATTGGGAGAAAAACTTGATTAAATCAGCATCAGCATAAGCGGCTATATCCGTGAGGCGCGAAGCGTAGGCTTGTAGTTTTTCGGGCTTATAACTGTTTCGGTTGAGTTGTCCGCCTTGTTCAATGGCGTCAGCAAGGAGTTGCACAGCACTTTGGTGATGACAAGCCAGCGCTTGTTGTTGCAGGGCGGTGAGTTGTTCGGCGCGTTCAAATAATTGTGCATTGCCGGCATCGATATAATCGCGATAGCGCAACATATTAGTCAGTAAATGGAACAGTGTCTTCGTATCAAAACCGGCGACGGCGTGGCCAATGTTAGCCGCTTGTTCGCCCAAGTCGGAAAAATTGTCGCGCGCCAAGGCAACATAGGCTTTTTCAACGAACTCGCTGTCATCATTGAGTATGTTTTCGGGATGGTAAATACCTAAGACATCACTGTGTTCGCGGAGTAGGTGCAAGGCAAAACCGTTAATGGTAAAAATTTGCACCGCATCAAATTGCGCCAAAGCCAATCGCAGGCGTTGTTGGATTAATGTGTCATCGTGGTGAGTGCGACTATGTGTCAAAACTTCGATGAGGAAGGCATCGCCGTGTGCGGTTGCTTCTTCATTTTGGCACAGCATGGCAAAGGTGCGCTCGGCTTCGGAAAGCACGTCAAAAATCCGGCCTTTGAGTTCAGCCGTTGCGGCAACAGTAAAGGTAGTGACGAGAATTTCTTCAACGCGTAACCCCTTTTCCAACAGCAAACGCAAATACAAATAGGCTAAACTGTAAGTTTTGCCGGTGCCGGCGCCGGCTTCTAATAGGTTGCTGCCGTCTAGTGGACAGTGTTTCAGATCGAAAATCGTTGGGTTCATGGTGTCGCGTCGGGTTATTTTTTTAATTTTTAGGGTGAGTCCCCCAATCCAAACATGGCAGTGCCATGTTTGGATTGGGGGACTCACCCTAGGATTATAGTGCTTTTGGCTGAGTTGTAAATGATTTGCCAATTGTCTTAGGCTTCGCTACACTGGTGCGATGAAAAAACGAACTCAAAAGCCGGCGGCTGCGCGCCGCAATAAACACGCACAGCAACAATTGCAGATTATTGGCGGTAGCCATCGACATCGTAAGATTGATTTTGTAGCTGTGGATGATCTGCGCCCAACTGGTGCGCGGTTGCGCGAGACGTTATTTAATTGGTTACAGCCGGATATTTACGGTACGACTTGCTTGGATTTATTTGCCGGCAGTGGGATTTTGGGCTTTGAGGCGCTGTCACGTGGTGCTCAGTCGGTGACTTTTGTGGAAAAGCACCCATTGGTTGCAAAGCAATTAGAAAAACAGCTGACGATGCTAGGGATGGATAATGGGCGTGTTGTCAATGCCGATGCTAGAGCGGTGTTAAAGTCGCTGGCAGAAGGTGTTGATATTATTTTCTTAGATCCTCCCTACAGTTTACGGTGCTTGCCTGAGTTCTTAACCGCTGTCTTAGCGCTTAAGCCACGTTATGTCTTTATTGAAGATGACAAGCCTTTTGAGGCGTGGGTTAAGACTGATGGTGATTATGAAATAGTGAAAAGTAAAAAAGCCGGAAACATTTATTATGGCTTACTTGCGCCTGTAGTTACATAGGGAATTTTGCCGGTTTGATTTAACTGCGTTTTTTAATTGATAGGGTAATGGGTGTAAGCCAGTCCTTAATTCAAACAGAAAGTTTAAGCAAATAAAAAAGCCCAACAAAAATGTTGAGCTTTTTTATTTAAGAAAAGTAAATAATTACGAAACGTAATTACTTAATTTTTGCTTCTTTATACATAACATGCTGTCTAACGACAGGGTCAAATTTCTTAATTTCAAATTTGCCTGGCATGTTGCGCTTGTTTTTTTCCGTGGTATAGAAGTGACCGGTACCAGCACTAGACACTAAGCGGATTTTTTCGCGGATTTTTTTAGCCATAATTGCCTCCTTAACCCTAAATTATACTTTTACGCCGCTTGCACGAACATCTTTCAACACTTCATCAATACCTTTTTTATCAATGATACGCATTCCTTTCGCCGACACGCGTAATCTAACGTGGCGACCCTCGCTTTCTACCCAAAACTTCTTGTTTTGTAGATTAGGCAAAAAACGACGTCTTGTTCTGTTCTTAGCATGCGATACAAAAATGGTGGTCGAGGGCGGAATCGAACCACCGACACGCGGATTTTCAATCCGCTGCTCTACCAACTGAGCTACTCGACCATTTGAGGTGGCGTATTAAACACCTTCTTGAGCTTTTCGTCAAGCGCTTTTCTGAAAAAAACGCAAAAAATATTGAAGGTGCTAACCAACTGCTTGTTTTGTTGTGTTTTACTTTTTGTCTTGAGTGGGGTTAGCTGCTGGATTGCTCGGAAAAGGTTTGCTCTTCTCCTCCCTCAAATAAATATTTCACCATTTCTTCCTCAAGAAATTGTCGCGCTTGAGCGTCCATCGGATTAAGGCGGTACTCATTAATCAAAATAGTTTGCTGTGCCAACCATTGTTGCCAAGCCTCTCTGGAAATATTTTCCAATACTCTCTTCCCTAGTTCGCCTGGAAAGGGGGCGCGATCTAGTCCGAGTGCTTCGGTTTCTAACTTTTTACAAAATACCATGGGTAACCTCTATAATTTACGTTGACAGTGGATACGCCATTTTACCAGCTTTCCAACGCTTTGATGAATAATGTCATGTCTTTTTGTAAAAGTTTTGATAAAACATTTGATAAATAGTTGTTTCGGGCGTAAAATAGCGCGTTTTCTAAATTGACCACAATTTTGTTTCATTGATTTTTATATTTGGGAGTTCTACATAATGAAAAAAGATATTCACCCTAACTACCGCCCGGTGGTTTTTCAAGATATTGGTGCCGACTTTGCCTTTTTGACGCGCTCAACGATTGAAACGAAGGATACTATCGTCTGGGAAGATGGTAACGAGTACCCATTGGCGAAGGTTGAAATTTCAAGCAAAAGCCATCCTTTCTACACCGGTAAGCAAAATATTGTTGATACTGCTGGTCGTGTTGAACGGTTTAAAAATAAATATCGCCGCTAAATTTGTTTTTTATCATTTTGTTACCGTTTCGTCCTATCATAAATTTCAATCCATGATAGCGAAACGGTATATTTCTTCTCACTTTTGCTTTATAATCCTCGTTAGTTTTTAAGAAAATTGATAGCGAGGAAAATAATGAATAATGACAAAAAAGTTACCCTAACCACCCATTTTGACGATAACAGTGTCAGCGTTGACCTAGATGTTTTGTTTCCAACGATGGGGCGTCCTGTTGTTGATATTCAGTCATTAACCAAGCAGACTGGGCTTTTTACCCACGATCCAGGATTTACAGCAACCTCCAGTTGTGAAAGTAAAATTACTTTCATTGATGGTGGTAAGGGTCAGTTGCTATATAGAGGTTACCCTATTGAGCAGCTTGCGAAGCAATCTAGTTTCTTGGATGTTTCCTATTTGTTGATGTTTGGCGAAATGCCAAGCGCTATCGAAAGTGAGAGTTACCGGAAGGCCATTGGTGATTATTCTATGGTTAACACCAGTATTGCTCGATTTTTTGATGGTTTCCATTATGATGCGCACCCTATGGCGATGTTGACGGGAATAGTTGGTTCTTTGGCGGCCTTTTACCCCGATGCTTTGGATATCGGAAATGATGAAATGCGTCGTAAGACAGCCTTGCGTTTGGTGGCGAAAATGCCTGTGGTCTCAGCGGCAGTGTATAAGCATAGTGTGGGTGAACCTTTTGTCTATCCGAAGCCCGATTTAGGTTACACAGAAAACTTCTTGCATATGATGTTTTCGCGTCCGGGGCGTGATTATGAGATTGATCAATTGGCAGCTAAGGCACTCGATGTTCTATTTATCTTACATGCTGATCATGAGCAAAATGCCTCAACTTCGACAGTGCGTTTGGCGGGTAGTACGGGAACCAATCCTTATGCGGCAATTTCTGCTGGTATTGCTTCGCTTTGGGGGCCGGCGCATGGCGGTGCTAACGAAGCAGTGCTTAAAATGTTGAATGAAATTGGTGATGTCTCGAATGTCGATAAGTATATTGCTAAGGCTAAAGACAAATCTGACCCATTTAGATTGATGGGGTTTGGGCATCGCGTATATCGTAATTTTGATCCGCGTGCAACTATTATTCGTGAGCTATGTCATAAAGTTATGGATAAGTATGGCAATGACCCACGCTTGGATTTGGCTATGAAGTTGGAAGAGATTGCATTAAAAGATGATTACTTTGTTGAAAGAAAGTTGTATCCCAATGTGGACTTTTATTCAGGAATTATATATAGTGCACTGAATATCCCTGTAGAAATGTTCACGGTCATGTTTGCGATTGCTAGAACGGCAGGCTGGATAGCTCATTGGGATGAGTTGGTTTCGAGTGATTACAAAATTGGTCGTCCAAGACAGCTCTACACTGGCTATACTGAAAGAAATTTATAACTAATAGTATTTGGAATATATAACGGAGGGAATCTGTGCTGGGAATAGATATAGGCGCCTATTCAATAAAGGCTGCTGTCGTTAAAAGGTCAGGGAAAAAATTCTCTATTGAACAAGTGGCGAGTGAAGTTCTGCCTATGGATAAGCGTGGAGGGATAATTGACGCCGATACGCTGAGAAGTTTAGTTAGTAAAGTCATCAAAAGAGCGGGTAAAGGTCAGAGCGCAGTTGCGTTAAGTGTGCCGACTTCTTCTGCTATTTTTAAGACACTTCAGGTGGATGCCAATATGAGCGAGGATGCGCTCGAAGGCGAGGTTCAGTTGGAGCTAGTTAACTTCGTTCCCTTCCCTCCCGATCAAGTTTATTCGGATTTCGTTCGTATGGGGCCATCTGAAGCTGTAGAGGGGAAAGAAGATATTTTCGTTGCGGCGAGTCGTCGCGATCTCGTTGATAAAGTGGCTAATGCTGTTGCTGTTAAGTCGATTAAACGCAAGGAAGTCGATATCGAGGCTTTTGCTATTGGACAGTTGTTAGAGCTGATGAAGGGCAAAGACAGCCGTGATGCTTATGCAGTGATTGATGTCGGCTATAAGGCTTCGACATTTTGTGTTTTTCAAGGTGGAAATATGTTGTTCAGTCGTGAGCAACAGGTTGGTGGTCATAACTTGACCGAGGCTATCGCAGAAAGTCAAGGCGTTGATATTAGTGAAGCCGAAAACATGAAGCACAATGCTATCGCTAGCGTGCCGGAAGCTATTGTAGATGGTTACCTAGATTCAGTGAGTGAACAGGTTGCTATGGGGCTTGAATTTTTCAGTTCTAGCAATGATACTATTTTGCAAACAGTGTATATTACTGGTGGTGGAAGTATGGTTGCGGGTCTATTGGAAAATCTAGCTGATAATATCCCCAGTTACGATTTTGAAATGCTCCCTTTAGGGCAAAGTATCCAAATAGGTAAAAAAACTAATGGAATGTCACTAGAGAGTATTGTTGCAACGACAGCGGTTGCAACAGGGCTGGCAATGAGGAAGTAATTATGGCTATTCAGTTTAACTTATTACCGTGGAGAGAAGAGCTCCGTTTAAAGCGAACCAAGCAAAATCAAGGTATTTTAATTGCTGGTGCCGTTCTCGGTTTGCTTGTTGCAGGTGCTTATTATGGTTATGAGTCAGTTAGACTTTCTGACCATGAGAAGGCGCTGTCACTCATTAAGAAGAAAAATAAAGCGCTTGAACCACGATTAAAAGAAAAGAAAAAATTAGATAAACTCAAGGTTACGCTTAATAATCAAATTGATTCGATAGAAAATTTGCAAGCTGATCGGGCTTCTGTTACCCATATGATGGAAGAGTTGTCGGCAGCAAATACACAGCAGTTATCATTGACAAAATTTGTGTTGGCGGATGGCAAAGTGTCTATTGAAGGAATTGCAGAAAATGATGCTGAGGTTGCTGACTTGATGAAGAAATTAAATGCTAGTGAGTGGTATCAAGAGCCGACATTAAAAAGCATGAGTTCTAATAACCGCTATGGTGGTGAAGTGAAAGATTTTGTCATAACAAGTCAGTTATTGTTACCGGGAACCAATAAATCAGATGAGGATAACTAGTCATGGCGAAGAAAAGTGATGTCAATATGAGTGATTTGGCTACATGGCCGATTGCGCTTTCTCTCGTCTTTGCAGTGGTGATTGCTGCTGCAATTGCTTATGGTGCGCATATGTTTTTAATTGCCGACGTGACTAGCAGAGTTGCTAGTTTGGATAGCTCAATCAGAAAGCAAGAGTCTAAATATCTATCTAATCAAAAAATTATCGCGCTGTTGCCGGCGATTCGCAAAGAAGTCAGTGAACTTGAGTTGGTGCGTGATGATGCGAAGAAATATCTGCCAACAGAGGTGGCTATGCCATCTTTGATGGATAATGTTTATTTGGCTGGTCGTGAAAATAATATTATTTTTAAAGATTTTAAGCCTGAGGACGGTGAGGACGGTGATTATTATATCATTAAGCCTATTACGTTAAGTGCTGATGCTGGTTTTTTGGATATGGCAGCTTTTATAGAGAAGGTGACAACCTTGAAGCGTATTATGAATGTTCACAGTGTTAGTTTTGATATTGATGGGAACAGTAGAGGGAGAAGTGAATCCCGTGTTCAGATGTCGAATGATCGTTTAGCCATGACGGCGCAGCTGCGCACTTATATTTTTAAGGAAGACTTAGCCTCAGAAGATGGTAAGTAACTAGAGAGAGGGTAGTTATGAAAACACAACACTTAATATTGGTTGGCTTGCTCGTCTTGGCAGGGTGTAACCCATTCACAGAACGACAGGATAAAGTAAAGACATCAGTTAGGGCAGCAGAGAAGAAGGCTGCACAAATACAGAGAAATTATAAGTCGGAAATACGCAAAATAGCACCTTACGAAGTTTATAGTTATAAGCAACAGCCGGAAGATCCTTTTAGATTTAGAGAGTTTCTAATTAAGAAAGAAGCTGAGTTAGAGATAGAAAAGAATAAAGATAAGGACTCTAAGCCAGTGGTTGTGTGTGAGCCTCCTAAATGTTTCCCTCCCGTTCCTCACCCTAAACAGCTACTTGAGAATTATCAATGGGATGATTTGACTTTCGTAGGAACAATAGGGAAGGATAATAGTGTCGCTCTGATAAAGACACCAGATCTTGGTGTTATCAAGGTTGGTGTTGGTGACTATTTTAGTGATCAAAATGGCGTTATTTTGGAAATCAGGGAAACTGTCCTTATTGTTCAAGTGAAACTGTTTAGAAACGGTGTTTGGATAGATAAGAAAAGAAAAAAAAGTATTAATAGGTAGTAACAATGAATAACAAAAAGATGAAACAGATTTGTTTGAAACGCACGGTCGTTTTGATTGTCGGTTCGATAGCATTTTCGGGAATGGCCGCTGATATTAATAGTATTACCACTGGCCAGAACAGTAGTGGTGCTTATGAAATCCAAATAGGTGGTCGAGATTTACGCGGTGTAACCTCGTATCAGTTAGATAATCCACCGAGCATTGTAGTCGATATTCCTAATGCTAGAAGTCATTTGAGAAATAAGTTCACTAAGGTGACGCATCCGTATGTGTCTGGTGTGACGGTAATAGAAGGCGATAATAGTGCACGCGCTGTAATTAATATGTCAAAGGCCTTACCTTACGAACTGGTTGAAAAGAATAATAAGTTGATTGTAGTGGTTAAGGGGCAGGGAAGCAGGTCGGCGTCCGCTTTCACTAATAAGATGGGTTCTTCTAAGGTTTTCTTCGAGCGCGGCACGGGGGGCAAGGGTAAGGTACAGATTCGAATTTCCAATGGTGCAACGGTTGAGGTTAAACGCCAAGGTGGGAAGATCGTTGCTAAACTTCACGGCACGCGCTTTGCGCAAAGTAAGCGTCTTAATGTCACCGATTTTGGTACGCCGGTTAGATCTATTGATGTTTATCCTACCAGCTTGAGTATTGCTACAGTTGACGATAATTACGAACTTCTTTCTTACCAAAATGACGATGTGTTTTCTATTGAATTGGGGCGTCCATTGAAGGCTAAACAAGATGAAAACTTGATACTTCCAGGTGACAGTAGAAAGAAATACACTGGTGAGCCATTATCTCTTAATTTTCAAGATATTGAAGTGCGAGCAGTGTTGCAAATTATTGGCGAATTCACGGGTACCAATATTGTGGTCAGTGACAAAGTGACGGGTAGTATCACGTTGCGCATGAATGATGTACCATGGGATCAGGCTTTGGATGTTATTTTGATGACCAAAGGGCTTACCCAGCAAAAAAACGGCGATGTGATTTTTATTGCGCCTAGTAGTGAGATTGCTAAAAACAAAGTTGAGCAGTACAAAGTTGTCAATGTTGAAAAGGAAATAGCCCCAACGCAGCAGGAATTAATCCAAGTTCAATATGCTCGCGCTGAAAAGTTAGGCGAGATTATCGAGGAGGGGCAAGGCAGTTCTGGAGGGAAAGGTAAGGCTCCTTCTGGCTTACTCTCTGAGCGTGGTAGTATTATTATTGATAAACGTACCAATATGTTGATTGTCAATGACGTTCCTAGTAATATTGCCAAGGTTCGTCAGTTGGTTGCTGAACTGGATGTTGCTGTCTCTCAAGTTCTTGTTGATGCGCGGCTGGTTACAGCACAGAAGAGTTTTTTGCATGAATTGGGGTCTAAATTTGGTGTGAGAATGGCTGGTAGTGTCAATGGTAATGGTATTCGTGGTTTTGGAAATGGAAATCATGATTACTCTCCTTATGAGGCAGGTATTAATGGCAAAGTGCCGACAGGAGGATCAATTAATGATCGGATAGGTGATCCTGGCTCGGGTTTGGCTGCTAAGAACGCAGCGGGTTCTTTCTTGCTAACCTTTATGAGTTCAGACTTTATTGTCGATTTAGAATTGTCAGCGATGCAGAATGATGGTCGTGGTGAAGTGATTTCTAGTCCACGTGTTATCGCCCAAGATGGTGGTGAAGCGATGATTAAACAATCGACACAGCTGGCTTATAGTGTGGTGGATTCAGATCGCTTAACAACAACGTGGAAGGATATTCCCTTGCTGTTGATTGTTCGTCCCAAGATTGCGCCCAATAACCAGATTGATATGGAGCTAGAAATTTCTAAAGATACTTTGGGTGCTTTGTATCACGGTCGACCCACGATCAACACCAACAAAGTTAAGACACAAGTGTTAGTAGATAGCGGAGAAACGGTTGTTCTAGGTGGTGTTTACATACAGGCAAAATCGCAAGAAACGACGAAAGTACCGCTTTTTGGTGATTTACCCATTGTGGGACGTGCCTTTAAGTACGATCAAAATAAAGTGACACAAGATGAGTTGTTGATTTTCGTTACACCGCGTATTGTTGATAAGCGCTATACCTCAAGCGACAAATTCTCAGGTTTGAGAAAATAGTTTGGTGTTTTGTGATTGATTAAAAGCCATGAGGTTTATTCCTCATGGCTTTTTTCGGAAATCGATTTTAATTTTACGAAATAAATGTGCCATTATGGCAAGGTTTGATTATGTTAAGTAAATTATTGGATGGTATTGATACTTTTTCTGAATGGGTAGGGAAAACTGCTTCATGGCTATGCTTGGCGATGATTTTCGTGTTGGTGTATGAGGTTATGTCGCGTTATATTGCTAATAGACCAACTGAATGGGCGAACGAAACGACAACAATGCTGTACGGAACATTTTGTATGGTAGGTGCAGTGTGGACTTTGCGTGATAAAGGTCACGTTCGCAGTGAGGTTGTTTATCAGATGTTATCTCCCAAAATGAAATTGGCACTTGATGTATTTTGTGGTGTGCTGGTCATGGTCATGTTGGCGGTTTTTTTCTATGTTGCCTTTGATTTTGCTTTAGAATCTTGGAAATCGAAGGAGACTTCGTCGAAAAGCACTTGGGGCGTGGCTATTTATCCGTTTAAGACGGTTATTCCTGTGGTCGTTTTCCTAATGTTTTTCCAACAATTGGCGCATACAATACGGGATATCGCCGCTTTGTTTGGTCATCGTATTTATAAAGAAACGATTCTCATACAAGATTAATTGAATGCTCAATCGATAAAAACGACCTGTCTTTGCTGAACTCGCTTGGTTTAGTTATCTTGCTGTCTGTGCTTGTTTTTTCTTGATAGTTTATTTTTTCGGCATGGGCATAATAACACTGACGTCGTTTAGCTGTTAAAAATAAGTGGCTAATAGATGTTGATGTGTTATTTCTAAACTTATTGTTTTATCATTTGGCTCGCTTGTATGATTCAAGTGAGTACAATTTAACCTATTAAGGAGACTATAAATGTCTGACGTGGATTCACTTTATATCACATTGGGAATGTTTGCCTCAATGTTGGTTTTATTAATTCTTGGCATGCCGTTAGCTTTTGCATTAACGACGGTCGGCTTGATTTTTGCCCTCATGTTATGGGGGCCCGGGGGCTTGGACTTACTGGCCATGAGTTCATTTTCATCGATGGATAATTTTATTTTGGTCGCAGTACCCATGTTTATCTTTATGGGACTGATGTTGCAAAAATCTGGTATTACCGATGATTTATTCGACATGATTTCCAAGTTATTGGGTGATGTTCCAGGTGGTTTGGGGATTGGTACGATTATTATCTGTGCTTTAATTGCCGCTATGGCCGGTGTCTCAGGTGCAGCAACGGTTAGTTTAGGGGTGATTGCTTTACCATCAATGCTCAAATACGGCTACGACAAGCGTTTGAGTACGGGGGCTATTATGGCCGGCGGTGCGTTAGGATTTTTAATTCCGCCCTCAGTATTGATGATTTTATACGCATTTTTGGCTAAAGAGTCCATTCGCGAGCTCTTCGCAGCCGGTGTTGTTCCAGGTTTAATGCTGGCGGGTATTTATATGCTCTATATTTTTATTTGTGCACTAATTAACCCTAATGTCGCACCGCGCTTACCTAAAGAAGACCGCCCAAATGCGAAAGAAAAAATCTTATCACTGCGAGCGCTAATTTTGCCAGGGCTATTGATTGGTACTGTGTTGACTTGTATTGTTAAGGGAACAACGACCCCAACCGAAGCCTCTGGTGTGGGGGCAGTGGGAGCAATCATTTGTGCCGCTATCTACCGGACGTTAAATTTTAACGTACTTAAAGAAGTGCTCTTCGATACTACCAAAATTATGGGAATGCTAATTTGGATTACTTTGGCGGCTATCTTCTTTTCCAAAGTCTATATGGGATTAGGTGCAGGTGAAATTATTGAAGAATTGATTGAAGATAACGATTTTTCGCCTCATATGGTCATTATTATGATGTTGGCGTGTTACTTTATCTTGGGCATGTTTTTGGACGACTTTGCGATTGTCTTTATCACTGTGCCACTTTTTGTGCCGATCGTTGAATCGCTGGGCTTTGATAAAACATGGTTTGCAGTGTTGTTTGTTGTGTCGATGCAGTCGGCTTATTTAACGCCGCCATTTGGTTACAATCTGTTTTACATGCGCTCGGTAGCGCCACCTGAGATTACCATTAATGATTTATATCGCGCGACGATTCCGTTCATTATTCTACAGCTTATAGCCTTAGGCTTATTGGTTGCATTTCCGCAGATTGTCTTGTGGTTGCCCCAGTACCTCTACGGTTAAATTAACGTGTAAGCGAAGCCGACTATTTTTGATTAAATAGTCGGCTTTAGTTGTTTCTTGTTTCACTGATTGTTAGGAAAGAAAACATGTCAGCAGTAAAAATAGGTATTATTATGGGCAGCCAAAGCGATTTGCCCATCATGAAGCAGGCCGCAGCGGTTTGTGAGGACTTTGGCGTTAGTTATGAATTGACTATTGTTTCGGCGCACCGCACGCCGGAACGTATGATGGACTATGCCAAAACAGCAGCCGAACGTGGCTTACAGGTTATTATTGCAGGGGCAGGGGGGGCTGCGCATTTGCCAGGGATGGTGGCATCGATGACTACCTTGCCGGTAATTGGCGTCCCTATTCATTCCAGTAATTCGATTGACGGTTGGGATTCGGTGTTATCTATTTTACAAATGCCTAGCGGTATTCCAGTAGCGACGGTTGCCTTGGATGGTGCTAAAAATGCCGGTTTGTTGGCGTTGCGGATTTTATCGGCAAGCGATGAGACCTTACGTCACAAGATGCTAGCGTTTAATCACGCATTGTGCGATAAAGTCATGGAGAGTGTGGAAGCCGTAACTCACTCTTATCCTTGTGAGTACGGCGAATAACTTTAACAGTTATAATATGATGGTGTACTCTTGGCGCTGCTAGGGCGTGTCCTCAATTCAAACATGCTCACTGATTACACAAATTGTTGGGAATGGGTTTGGAAAAGACCTCTGTGGCCAAGATTTGGCTAACGGCGCGCGAGGTGATGGTTGCACCGGTGATTGAGTCGATCTGGCCACCATCACGGCGTAAGGCAACGGCCTGCAACGGTGTGGCAAGCGGCAATTGAAATTGCGTCAACCAGTTGGATTTTTCAACCTCAATTTGATCGCCCAAACCGGGGGTTTCTTGGTGGAACAGTGGGCGCACGGCTAAAAGCTGCTGTGCTTGCTGGTCAACATTAACCAATAAGCGAATCGTGCCGCTGTAACCCTTGTCAGTGCTGATCTCCAGCAAAGCATAGCGGAGTGTGCTATTCACGCAAGCTGGATAAACAATACGCGTATCCAATGAGATAGAGGACTCGGCGACGACGTTGTCAAAGTCATCTAAGGACACGCCGGCCGGCAGTACGCGGCTGAGAGAGGTTCGTAAATAGGTGCGTTCGTTGTTTCTGACCAATGATTGCGTCGATATAAATAATAAGAAAATTAAACCGAAACAGCCGATGGCTAGGCCGGTTAGCTGTTTGGCGACGCGCAGGTGTTTTTCAGATAATACCATGATTTTATTTGTATTGTGGGCGAGTGTAGGTATCAATTAATGGTGCGCAGGCATTCGCCAGCAGTATTGAAAACGCCATGCTGTCGGGCATTTGGCTGAACTGCCGGATAATCACAGCTAAAAAAGCGGCGAGTAGGGCGTAAATGATGCGTCCCTTGCGGCTGGTAGCGGCAGTGGTTGGATCGGTGATGATAAAGCAGGCTGTGAAAATAACAGCACCCAATCCTAGTTGTTGGCCAAAGGTACTAGCAAAGTGACTAAATGGCAAAATAGCGAGGGAGAATGCGCTAAAAGCTCCGATAAAAGTTACAATCAGCCGCCAATCGGCCATATTGCGCCAACATAAATAGACACCACCCAATAGCCAAGCCACATTTAAAACGATTGCCGAAGTCGGTACGGGCAGCGATATAGCATTGGCTTTCATGCTGGCCAGCGCTGTTGCCCCCGTGATGCCATCGAGAGTGGCGTGGTCAAAAATCAGTGCTAGCGTGTCGGAAATGCCGATTAGTGCGGTTGGATAGAGGCTTATTTGTGCGGCAAAGGACAAATAGATAGTGCAAAATCCAACCATAGCTGGATTGAAGATATTCATGCCGATGCCGCCGTAAACATGTTTGCCGAGCAAAATGCCGACTGCAACACCGCAAACAACCAGTGTCCACGGTGCGGTTGCTGGTATTGACAGTGCTAACAATGCCGCTGTCACGCAACCAGACGATAAGTCTAGCGTTGTCACTTGGCGACGTCGCAAGCTGCCTACACCGTATTCACAAATTAGCGCTGTGATAGCGCCCAAAGCCAATTGAATTAATACGCCAATGCCAAAAAAAACAGCCTGTAGCGCAACACCTAACGTCAAAGCGTACAAAATGTGGCGCATAATATCGGCGGAGTTAGGGGCGATCTGCTTGTCGCGAGGAAAGCGGTGTGGAATACGGGTGGTCATGCACTCATTTAAGGGGTTACTAAACGGTGTATTGTAGCAACTGCCTCCCGATTTGCCTAGTGTCTATGGCGTGTCTTCAAACCCAATATGGCACTAGGGCGTGTTCCCAATTCAAACATGGCGCTAGCCAGAGGAGATTTTTTGCGAGAACAAGGCAATCATCGTGTGGTTTAGGTAGGGAAAAACATTTTATTGCAATGGGGTAATTCTTCTTATATAATTTTTTGACGATAAAAAATGAGGTAAAGTAATGAAAGATGCCAAGCAACCCAGTCTCAAGCTGTCCCTAATTCCCATCGTGTTTCTAATCGTCGTCATGACGATTAACGTGATGGTCTTTAAAGATAACGCTACCTATGGCGCGAACCAATTTGCCTTGATTTTCGCGGCGCTGTTGGCGGGTGTTTTGGGCGTGGTGCGCTTAAATACATCTTATCAAGCCTTGGAAGAAAGTGCCGTCAAATCCATCGGCATGTCCATGCAGGCCATGTTGATTTTGTTAGTGGTCGGGGCTTTGATTGCCAGTTGGATTATTTCCGGTGTTGTACCGATGTTGATTTACTACGGCTTAAAAATTATCAATCCTAGTATTTTTCTCTTTGTTTCTTGTGTGATTAGTTGTGTCGTGTCACTAGCTACCGGCAGTAGCTGGTCGACCAGCGGCACTATTGGCGTGGCTTTGATTGCTATTGGTCAGACGCTGAATATCCCATTGGGCATGGTGGCCGGTGCGGTCATTTCTGGCGCTTATTTTGGGGATAAGATGTCGCCGCTGTCGGAGACCACCAACCTCGCGCCGGCAATGGTAGGCACGGACTTATTCACTCACATTCGTCACATGATCTATACTTCGGGACCGGCTATCGTGTTGGCGTTGATTTTATTTTTAATCTTAGGTTTTTTCTATCAAGGCGATGAGCTAAGTAACGCACAAATTACTGAAGTCATGGCCTTGATAGAAGCGAATTTTAATATTTCCCCACTATTACTCGTCGTACCTATCACGACGGTGGTGTTGGTGACACGCCAGTTTCCGGCCTTGCCAGCTTTGTTATTCGGGGTGATTTTGGGCGTGATTTGCGCCTTGATTTTTCAGCAAGACCTGTTGCATCAGTTGGGTGGTGACGATGCAAAGTCCATGTATCAATTTATTATGGGTAGCCTTGCCGACGGCTTTAGTATTACCACTGGTAATAAAGTCATTGACGACTTGTTCAGCCGTGGTGGCATGGCGAGTATGCTAAACACCATTTGGCTGATTTTCTGCGCCATGATATTTGGTGGCGTGCTAGAAGCAACTGGCATGTTGCAACGCATTTCAGCAGCGATTTTATCGGTGGTTCGCGGTACGGGGTCGCTGATTGGTGCAACGGTAGCCACGTGTATTTTCACCAACGCCACGGCTTCGGATCAATACATTGCTATTGTCGTGCCGGCGAGAATGTTTAAAGCCGCCTACGCCAAGGCCGGCCTGCATCCTAAAAACTTGTCGCGCGCCGTGGAAGACGCCGGCACCGTGACTTCAGTGCTGATTCCTTGGAATTCGGGTGGCGCGTTTCACTCCGGCGTATTGGGCGTATCGACGTTAACTTATTTACCATTTTGTTTTTTCAATTTATTGAGTCCTATTATTTCCGTTTTCCTCGGCGCAATGAATTTGACAATTGAGCGCATTCAAGCCGAAAACGATGCCGATGATTTACCTACTTCAAACGCATTATCACAAGAGAATAAAGAGAGAGTGTAGTCCATGAAGATTTTATTACCCATTGATTTGGTTGATCCTAGTCGCGAGCTTAACTCGTTAAATGAGGCGTTGCGTCAACACCGTGCCTTTGCCGGTGAATTTCATTTAGTCACGGTGATACCAGAATTTAATAACAAGCTGTTTAAGGAGCTTTATGCCGATAATGTCGGCGAACAAGCGCAGCATAATACTCAGCGGTTAATGAAGAAATTCTGTGAGAAATATCTGCCCGATGACTTGAATTACGAAACCCACATTGCCTCAGGCGTAGTGTACAAAGAAATTTTACAAACGGCGGCAAAAATTGACGCCGATATGATTGTTATGTCGGCTAGCCGGCCCGAATTGACCGATTATCTGCTGGGGCCAAACACCGGCAAGGTCGTTCGGCATTCCAATTGTTCAGTATTGGTAGTGCGCGCTGAATCTAATACCTAGTGTCAAATCTGTCTCGTGATCTATGTAACTGTTTAAATTGAGAGCAAATTTTAGTTTACAGCCTAAAACCGGCTGTTCGTGGTAGAGACGGGGCGTGCCCCGTCTCTACAGTCTGCGCCCGCTGGTTTTGTCGGCGCGCTGGATTGTTTCTCGGAACGAGCACCACTTTAAGCACCACCTTAGCAGATGCACCACTCGGAATTTTTCGCATCAGCAAAAAAATTCCGGCTTTCTGTGCGTTATTATTCGACAATTTTAGTTGGAATTTGTTATTATTGTCGCCCAAATTATTCGATTTTCAACCTGAAGGAAACCACTTATGTCTTTAGAAGATATCCGCGAGCAAAAGACCAGCAAAGGTCTCTATGTTGTCATTGGCTTGTTATTGGTCGGTATGGCCGGCTTTGGTACCAGTCAATTTGGTCTGGGCGGTGGCTCGGTGCCAGCAGCGATGACCTTGGGCGACAACGAAATTAGCGAAAGACAATTTAACGAAACCTTGAGCAACAATGCTCAGCTGTACAAAGATTTTGACGAAGCGACCATTAAAGACTTGACGGTGTCGCAACTGCGCAAAGAACTGGCGCTGACCGACTACCTGAACAATTATCCGTTGGCGGCCAGTAATGCCAGTATTGACAGAGAAATTCGCAATACGCCAGCCTTTTTTGACAATGGTGCGTTTAGTGAGGACGCTTTCCACCGCCAAGTGACTGTTAGCCCAGAAACCTATCGCCGTGCGGTGTCAAATAGCCTAGCTAGACTCGAATTTCAACAAGTCGTTCGGGCAACTGCCGTCATTAGCGATGCCGAAGTCACACCTTATAGCGAGTGGCAAAATCTTAGCCGCGATATTTTGGTGGCCAAAATTGCCAAGGATAACTTTAACAATAGTGCCGATGAGGCTGAAATCAAGGCTTACTACGAGGCTCACCCCGATGAATTTATGACTGAAGAGCAGCTTGAAGTTGAGTACCTCGATTTTGACCCCAAAGCCATAGAAGCCAGCGTGAGCGTCAGTGACGCCGAAGTGATGGCGGCCTTGCAGGAAGTGCGCGGCGTTAATTATTACTTGTTTAAAGATGCCGATGGTGCGAAAGCAGCCGCTAAAGCATTGGCGGATGGCAAATCCCTTGCCGAAGTTAAAGCTGAGTTTGCCAGTCGCCTCGATGACCAAGGGCAATTGGATAACTTGACAGCCCAAATTACCGATGACTCGCTGATTTCACAAGCAGCGGCTGATGCGATTTTTGCGTTAAAAACCACCGGTGACACGACTGCGGTGGTGGACATTGACGGTGGCAACTATATTTTTGAGCTGACCAAAAGTGGCATTAGCGATAGAGAAAAAGCCAGTGTCAAGGCCAAGTTGTTGCGCGCTAAAGCCGAACCGCAAATTGCTGCCTTGAGCGAAAAATTGGAGAAAGCCGTGTTTAACTCAGGTACGCCAGATTTATTGGCTGCTTCAGAAGTTACCGGCTTGCCGGTTAAGCGTACCGGTTTGGTGAGCCTCAACAGCGGTAAAGACATTTTGGCGATTGCCGAAGTCAATGAGGCAATTCAAGCCGATAAGACCGTCGGCAAATTGCAAAATGTGCCCATGGAGAGTGGCCGAGTGATTGTTTATCGCATCAAAACTATTGATGCACCGAAAAAACAGCCGTTGGACAGCATCAAGGCCGAGGTTGAGCAAGCTGTTATCGCTGAGAAAACGTATAAGCAGCTCAAAGCGGCTGCCGATAAACTGATTGCTGCCACCAAAACTGAGGGGCTAGCCAAAGCTGCCGAGGCTTCGGGTTATCCAACGCAATCCTTTGACAATTTTGATGGTACTGTCAATGACGAGGGTGTGTTAGATCGCATTGCGGCCTTGTTTATCGCTCAACAATCGCCACAGTTGGGAGATGCCAACGCCAAGCAAGTGCAGTCAATGACTGGCGATGTCTTCGTTTACGTTAACACCGCTATTCGCCTAGGTGACAACGAGCAAAATGCCAAAGACATTGAACGCCTCAAGAAAGGGTTAGCCAGTGGCGCAGGTCAATTGGAGTTGGGTGAATTTTTGCAGTCGATTGCTTCGCGCGCCGACATCAAAATGCGAACCGGCTTGTTGCGCGAAGAATAACGGCTGACCGCCGCTAGCACTGCTGACCGGCATAGTGGGGTTTCAGTGTGCTGGCTGTGTAATATGAATGATAGTTCAATTGTATGCCTTTTTTGATGAAAAGGTATGCAATTGGCGCTACAATACACCGTTTAACTATATCAAGAACAATTTTAAGGAAACACATTCAATGAAGGGCTTAAAAACGCTAGTTGTACTTTGTGGATTGTGCGTTGGTATCGCACAGGCTGAATCACCGTTTGATGCAGCGCGAAACGGGGATTTAGAGGCCTTGCGCCAATATCGCTTCGAGGGCATCGATCTTTACGTGCCCGATGAGCGTGGCTTTATTCCCTACGAACTGGCGGCACTACATGCCGATCCCGATAAAGCTGATGTCTTACAACGCCACGTCGAGTCGATGCTGTGGCTCAAAGAATTTCAAGCGGGCAAGCATCGCTATGGCAAAGCCACTCACACGTTAATTCAAGCCGGTCTTAATGCCTTGGGCTACGATGCCGGTAGTCCCGATGGGGTTATGGGCGAGCGAACTGCCGATGCCATTCGCGCCTACCAGCGCGACAATGAGCTAGCCGAAACTGGCCGGCCTGGGCCGCAATGGTTAGGGATGTTCTATCAAGACAGCTTGAAGGATTTGCAGTATAAGCTCAGTAAGCTCGGATATGAAACTCACGGGACTGATGGTGTGATGGGGCCGAACACGCGCAATGCCATGCTCCGCTATCGTCGCGACAACGAATTGAGTAATCCCGACTATCCCTACTTAGACGGTTTGTTGTTGTCATCGGTGGATGGCCGCTTTAAGAAGCAAGAAAAAGCGCGCAAAAATGCTATCGAAGAAAAGGCACGTAAAGAAGATATGCAAAAAACGCGCTACGCTCAAGCCGGTTTGCGCGGTATGGGCTATCGCATTGGAAAGATTGATGGCGTGATGGGTAGTAAAACGGCGAATGCAATCAAAGCCTTTCAGCGGAAAAATCAATTAGAATCCACAGGCGAGCTAGACAAAAAAACGCGTCAAGCGATGCGCAAAGCCTTTACCAAGGACGCACAACGCAAGCTGAATGCGATTGGCTACCAGGTTGGCAAGCCGGACGGTTTGTTGGGGCAGCGTTCAATTGTCGCTATCCGCAAATACCGCGTCAGCCAAGGCTTGGAAGAGCGCGGTGGTGTCGATGTCGATATGCTCAGTAGCTTGCACGGCAAATATGTGATTGCAGAGAATAAGCGTCAAACCGAGGCGCGCCAAAATGCGGGGTCGCGAGTGCGCTTTGCCCAAGCTGGCCTGCGCACGTTGGGTTATAGTGTCAGCGTTGATGGCCACATGGGGAAAGGTACTCAGCGTGCCATTAAAGCTTTCCAAAAACGCTATAAACTCAAGCGCACTGGTCGCCTTGATAAAAGAACCTACGCCAAAATGCGCAATATGTTCTTAAAGGAAACTCAGCGTAAACTCAACGCATTGGGTTATCGCGTTGGCAAACCCGACGGTCAGATGGGTTCGCGCACGGTTAAGGCATTGCGCAAGTTTGGACGTGCCAATGGGGTTTCTGGCGGCTTGAGTTCCAGCCTGATTGTGGCTGTGGATGACAATTATGATAGCCGCAAACGCAAAAACAAAAAGACTTCCAGCAAGAAAAATAAGACAGTGGCCAAACGTAAAACCACGAAATCGAATTCTGCCAAACCGGCACGCAACAGTAGAAAATCTACTCGCCGCCAACCGAGTCAGTCAACCGCAGCAGTGGTTCAGCCAACAGTGACGTTCAATACGCCCAAAGTTAGCTCGCCACGTCCTGTTGCTCGTCCGCAGCGAAGTGTTAACAGAGGTGGTCGTTCTGCCCGTGGTCGCATGACATTCAAGCGCAGTGGTGGTCGCGTCGTTGGTTGTAGTTTGGCGGGGCGCCATATTCCGATCGAATGGTGTGAACCGTTCTACCCCTTGCCGCGCAATAACCATTGTGAAGCGACCTTTAAACCGAGCAATGGTGCGGTCATCAATCTATGGTGTAAGTAATCAATCCCAAAGTATAAAGTCATTTGGTGGAGAGACGGGGCGCGCTTGCGCTCCGTCTCTCATTGGTTTTGGGTTTTTGTTTGGCATAAAAAAACGGCAGTGGGTTGTGAAAACCCACTGCCGTTTTTTTCGAGGCCGTTTATTTAGTTGGCGGCTTTGACTGCGTCTTTTAGCTTTTTACCCGCTTTGAAGGCAGGAACTTTAGTCGCAGGAATGTCAATAGGCTCGTTAGTTTTTGGGTTGCGGCCGGTGCGCGCAGAACGCTCGCGAACCTCAAAGTTGCCGAAACCGATCAGAGTCACTTTGTCGCCTTCAGCGAGGGCATCAGTGATTGAGCTTAGTACGGCGTCAACGGCTTTGGTTGCAGCCGGCTTTGATAAATCTGCAGCACTGGCGACTGCATCAACTAATTCTGTTTTGTTCATCCTATTACCTTTTAGAAAATGATTGTGGAGGGCTAAGTGCGCGACAAGCAATAACTACCGCAACACGAGTAAGTTATACCCAAAATGCCCCCATGCTGTCAATGGATTTTTTTAGTGTTTCAAGCCGATAGTGCCTTTTTCCTGCAGATATTTCTCTGGTAAAAAGCCGGTTTTATCTGTTTTCTCTATTTTATTTAATTTGTTAGAAAAAACTTCGGCGATAATCTTATCAATGTGCGACGCTGGAATGATTTTCAATGCTTGTCGGATTTCTTCGGGGATTTCCGCCAAGTCTTTTTCATTGCCGCGCGGGATAAATACGGTTTTCATCCCCTCACGCACAGCGGCAAACAGTTTTTCTTTTAGGCCGCCAATCGGCAAGACGTTGCCTTGTAGCGTGACTTCGCCTGTCATGGCGAGGTGATTGCTGATTGGCTCGCGCATTACGGCTGAAATCAGTGCTACTGTGATGGCCGTACCGGCACTAGGGCCGTCTTTAGGCGTTGCGGCCTCAGGTAAGTGCAGGTGAAAGTCGTGCTCTTGGAAAAAGGTGTGTGACACGCCCAACGTGGCGACGTGGCCTTTGACCACGGTCATGGCGGCTTCTACTGACTCTTTCATGACGTCGCCGAGCTTACCAGTGAGGTGGATTTTGCCTTTACCCGGCAATACGGCAACTTCAATATTGAGCAACTCGCCGCCGACCGACGTCCACGCCAAGCCGTTAATGCGCCCAATGCTATCGCTCTGATTGATATTTTCGCGTTGGTATTTGGCCACGCCTAGATAGTGCGTGAGATTCTTTTTGCTCACTGAAATTTTTTCAAGCCCCTCTAAAGCGATTTCGGTAACGACTTTGCGACATAACTTGCCGATTTCGCGGTCGAGTCGGCGCACGCCGGCTTCGCGGGTGTAGTTTTCCACGATGAGCTTCAACGCCGTGTCGGTGATGTTAATCTCCTTGGGTTGTAGACCGTTGCGTTCGATATTGCGCGGAATGAGGTATTCCTTGGCAATGGCAATTTTCTCGCTTTCGGTGTAACCTGGAATGCGAATGACTTCCATGCGGTCGAGCAAAGCCTCCGGAATGTCCAAGGTATTGGCGGTGGCCACAAACATGACATTGGATAGGTCGATGTCAACTTCCATATAGTGGTCATTAAAGGTGTGATTTTGCTCTGGGTCGAGAACCTCCAGCATCGCGGCCGCTGGGTCGCCGCGGTGGTCGTGTCCCATTTTGTCGATTTCATCGAGCAAGAATAGCGGGTTGTTGACGCCGGCCTTGACCATGTTGTGAACAATTTTGCCGGGTAGCGAGCCGATATAGGTGCGGCGATGACCGCGGATTTCGGCCTCGTCACGTACGCCACCTAGTGCCATGCGCACGTATTCGCGGTTAACGGCTTGAGCGATGCTTTTGCCCACTGAGGTCTTGCCCACGCCCGGTGGTCCGACGAGGCACAAAATACTGCCGCTGGGCTTTTTCAGACGCTGTTGCACGGCGATGTATTCGATAATGCGCGCTTTTACGGCTTCTAGGCCGAAGTGCGAGGCCGCCAAGATGTCTTTGGCTTCCTGAACATTGTTGCGCGTTTGACTGCTTTTCGCCCACGGGTAGTCAATCATTTGCTCCAAATAACTGCGGATAACCACGGCTTCTGACGACATTGGCGACATTTTGCGGAGTTTTTCTAGCTCGTTTTCACACTTTTCGCGCGCGATTTTCGGCATATTGGCGTCCTTGACGCCTTTTTCCAGCTTGCCAAAGTCGCTTTTTTCACCGTCTAGGGCTTCTAGCTCTTTTTGGATGGCCTTGGCTTGCTCATTAAGGTAGTACTCTTTGTGGTTTCTGTCCATTTGCGTTCTGACGCGAGCGTGAATAGAGCGCTCCAAGTGCATGACGTCAATTTCGTTTTCCAGCAAGTCCATGACCTCGGTAATGCGAGCTTCGACGTTGGTTTCTTGTAGTAGCTCGATTTTTTTGTCAACGCCGACGTGAATATGCGATGCAATGACGTCGCACAGCAGCGATAAACTCTTGACGTCTTCCAGCGAGCGCAATATTTCCAACGGCTGTTTTTGGTGACTTTTTAGGTATTTTTCAAAAGATTTTAACAACATCAGGCGCGCCGATTGACGCTCGTTTTCGGGGAAAGGATTTTCTTCATCGAGTAGCTCGACATCGCACTCAACCAAGAATTTGTCCAAGAAGCTGTTAATTTTGACGCGTCGCGTGCCTTCCACTAATAATTTGAGCGTGCCATCTGGCAATTTCATGATTTGGATAATATCGGCGAGCGTACCGACTTGATAGACATCCTCGGCACTGGGCTGGTCAACATCGGCTGATTTTTGGCTAATTAAGACGATTTGCATACTGTGCTCACTGGCATTTTCAATGGCGCGAATCGACTTGCGGCGTCCGACGAATAGCGGCGTGACAATGCCGGGATAAATGACGACGTCGCGTAGTGGAATGGCATTATGAATCATATTTTTCTTTCCTTATGGTTAAGGTAGCTAGTACGCCCCGTATTTGGGGCGCAAAGTGATAAAATCAAGCCAGCATCGCTGAAAAACCCAGTCGCTGGCGAAAGTTTTTAGCGGAATAGGGGATTTTACCCTCCGATTTATACCCAGTTGTATTATAATACGCCTCTGGAAGGCGCGGAGGCTAGTCGAGTGACGATGCCGTGGCAGCGCCCGAAACGCGTTAGGGCGAGTCCTCAATCCAAACATGGACACGACCCTAGTATGGTAATGCATTCATTCAACCAACAGAGAGCAGCTATGTGTGGAATTGTCGGGCTATTTGCCCATGACTATGTCAATCAGACCCTTTACGATGCTTTGACGGTTTTACAACACCGTGGGCAAGACGCCGCCGGTATAGTAACCGCCGATCACGGAAGGTTTTATATGCGCAAAGACAATGGGCTGGTTCGCGAGGCTATCCGCACTCGACACATGAAAAAGCTCATCGGCACAATTGGCATCGGCCACGTGCGCTACCCGACGGCCGGTACGTCCAATGCCGCCGAAGCGCAGCCGTTTTATGTCAATTCGCCCTATGGTATTGCTTTGGCGCACAATGGCAATTTGACCAACGTAGATGAGTTAATTGATGAAATTCACAGCCAAAATTTGCGACATCTCAACACGCATTCCGACTCTGAAGTCTTACTCAATATTTTTGCCCACGAATTGCAGGAGCAAAATGTCAAAGTGCCCACAGAAAAAGAAATCTTTCAAGCCGTCAGCAAAGTCCATCAACGCGTCCGTGGTGGCTATGCGGTAGTGGCGCTGATTACCGGCTACGGTGTGGTGGCTTTCCGAGATCCGCACGGCATCCGGCCGCTGGTCTATGGCGAACGTCAGCACGAAAGCGGAGAAACCGAATACATGGTGGCTTCTGAAAGCGCAGCGCTGGACATTTGTGGCTTCACGCTGGTGCGGGACGTTCGCCCCGGTGAGGCGGTGTTTATTGATATGAACGGCAAAATTGCCACAGCCTGCTGTGCTGATAAGACGCGACATGCGCCGTGTTTGTTTGAGTACGTGTATTTGTCGCGCCCCGATTCGATTTTAGACGGCGTGTCGGTGTATCACTCGCGCATGGAGCAGGGAGTGAAACTGGCGAAGAAGCTCGAACGCGAATGGCCAAACCACGATATTGATGTCATTATTCCCATACCCGAAACCAGCCGCACTGCCGCCAACGAGATGGCACACTATTTGGATTTGCCGTTCCGGTCTGGCTTTGTCAAAAATCACTACATCGGCCGCACCTTTATTATGCCGCAGCAGAAACAGCGCGAAAAGTCGGTACGCAGCAAGCTCAACCCCATTCGCAGCGAATTTGAAGGCAAAAATGTCTTGTTGGTCGATGACTCGATTGTGCGCGGCACGACCTCCAAACAGATTGTTGAAATTGCGCGCGAAATGGGCGCTAAAAAAGTCTATTTTGCCTCGGCCGCACCGGCGGTTCGCTATCCCAATGTTTACGGCATCGATATGCCGGCAGTGGATGAGTTGATTGGTAACGGTTTAGATGATGCCGGTATTGGTCGAGCCATAGGTGCTGATGATATCTTGTTCCAAGATTTGGCGGATTTGGCGGCTTCGGTCAGTGATTTTAACCCCGAAATTTCGGCTTTTGATACCTCTGTTTTCGATGGCCGCTACATTACTGGTGACATTGATGCCACCTATTTGCAAACGATTGCCAACCAACGGAGCGAAACCACCAAGGGTGGCGAAAGTGTATCGCACAGCGACTCTGGTGGCGTGCAGGAAAATATTGAGTGATTAATTTAATGAAATTTATGATGATGGTTATCTACGTTTGCCGATACCTGTTACAACGCGGTTTGCGTTTGTGCGGTGCGGTGGGTTTGTGGTTAGGTGGCGCTTTGCTCTTTGGCGGGTTGTTGTCAACGGCACAAGCCGGCACTGCTAAATACAAAAATGGCTTTACCGAGATACCGCTGGCTTTAAAAAAATATCAGTCGATTAATGGTCATTTACGCTTGACTTTTCAAGCGACTGGCGGGTTATCGATGTGTCTAAACGGCATTGGTTCAGATGGTACTTTGGTTCGTTATCGTGCCAACGGCGAGAGCTACCCACTCAATAGTATGAAAGATATGTCCTTTTGTCCGCATCGTCGCGGTATGCCACCTAACAGCCAGTTTTCACTAGACTTTAATATGCCGATAAAGCGTTTTAGTGTGTTGTTTTTGTGTAATATACAGGGTAATGACTTGTGTTGGGAATTCGAAAATCCCGACTTGGCAGTTGATCGTCAACGCTTTAAAGAAGAGCAACAATTTGCCGAACGGCAAAGGATAGACGCTTTGATGTGGCTGCAAGCACCATTGCCGTCACCAGTGACAGCGGAAAGTGAATTGTCAGACAATGTCCGCGCTGCAATCGACAAAAAAGACAGCAAAAAAGACAGCAAAAAAGACAGCAAAAAAGACAGCAAAAAAGACAGCAAAAAAGACAGCAAGAAAGACAGCAAGAAAGACAGCAAGAAAGACAGCAAGAAAGACAGCAAGAAAGACAACAAGAAAAAACGCGCTAAATTAACAGCTGCCAGCAAGAAAACCAGCAAACTGATTGTCACTCAGGCCAATTTCGACATGTTGAGTCACCGCCGGCTCAAACGCGCTGATTTGGTCGGCTTTAACAAAGCACAGTTGCGCATCATGAGAAACTATTATTACGCGCGCCACGGCTTTCCGTTTAGAGCGGGGGGCGATTTACGGGCTTATTTTCAACGATTTTCGTGGTACAAACGCAAGGTGATTATGTCTGGCGAGGTAACCAAAAAATTAACTGCGCGCGAGTTGCACAATATTCGCGTCATTATTCAACTAGAGGGACGTAAGCCGTAGCCAAATGGGTTTGGACAAACCGGATTAACTCTCACCAACGTATCACTCAAGGCAAACCGAGCAAAAGGAGAACGATTAATATGAGTATCACTTACAAAGACAGTGGCGTCGACAAAGAAGAAGGCTATCGCCTCGTCGAAAAGGCCAAAGCGGCCGCGCAAGCCACACATTCGAATCGCGTTTTAGGCGGCATCGGCAGTTTCGCTGCCCTCTATGATATGGCCGGCTATCAACAGCCGGTGTTGGTGTCGGGCACTGACGGTGTGGGCACTAAGCTGGCAGTGGCGTTTCAGCAAAATCGCTACGATACCGTTGGTATTGATTGCGTTGCGATGTGTGTCAACGATATTTTATGTCACGGCGCCCAGCCGCTGTTTTTCCTAGACTATATTGGTTGCGGCAAGCTAGATGCCGGCCAAGCGGCGGATTTGGTTTCCGGCATTGCCGCCGGTTGCCAGCAGGCCAATTGTTCGCTGGTTGGTGGTGAAACTGCCGAAATGCCGGGTTTTTATAAAGACGGCGATTACGACATTGCCGGTTTTGCCGTTGGCGTGGTGGAAAAAGCTGATATTATCAACGGTGCGGCTATCGCCGCTGGTGATACGATTGTCGGCTTGGCTTCGTCGGGCGTGCATTCCAACGGTTTTTCTTTGGTGCGGCGCTTATTTCCTGATTTATCTGAAGACCTAGCCGGCCAGCCGGTTGGTGAGGTGTTGCTGACGCCAACGCGCATTTATGTCGATAGCGTCCAGAACATCTTAAAAACTTTTCCGAAAGCCGTTAAAGGCATGGCGCATATCACCGGCGGTGGCTTAATTGAAAACTTGCCGCGTACACTACCGGCCGGTGTCAGTGCCGAAGTGAATGCCGGCGCTATACCGACGCAGCCCATTTTTACTGCTATTGAGCAAAAAGGCGTGGCCAGAGACGAAATGTGGGCGACGTTTAACATGGGCGTAGGCTTTTGCTTGGTCGTTGAGAGTGAGCAGGCCGAGCGCATCGTCAGCGAACTGAATGCGCTGGGCGAGACTGCCTTCGTCTTAGGAAAAACAACTAACGGCAACGCTCAAGGGGAGATTGTTATTCATGAGTAAGAAAATTGTCATTCTCGCTTCCGGCACTGGCAGCAATTTTCGCGCTATAGCCGAGGCTGTCAAGAGCGGCAGTATCGACGCCAGCATTCGCTGTTTAGTCACTGACCGGCTGTGCCCAGCGGTGGACTACGCCGCTAAACAGGGTATTGATTTTTACGTTGTCCCCAGAAAAAACAGCGCGATGCTCAATATACGGGTCTTGTCAGAGATTTTGCACGGTGCCGATTTGGTTGTCTGTGCCGGCTATTTGAGCATTCTGCCGGCTAGCCTAGTGGCGCAGCTGCGAGGAAAAATCATCAATATCCATCCGTCGCTGTTGCCAGAATTCGGTGGTCGCGGCATGTACGGACTCAATGTGCACAAAGCGGTTATTGCTGCCGGTAAGCGCGAATCGGGTTGCACTGTGCACTATGTCGATGCCGGTATAGACACCGGCCAGATTATCGAACAGCGCTACGTCAATGTTGACGAATGGGACACGCCGGAAGACTTGCAACAAAAAGTCAATGAACAAGAGTTGCAACTACTGCCTGCGATTGTTCAACAGTTGGTGAAGCAGGAAGAGGCGGTAAAAAACAAATTAAACTAATTGATATGAATGACGGCCGGCAACAGTGTACTACTGTGGTGTCAATGCTCGCCGGCCTAAGGCGTGTCCTCAATGATGGGGTTATGACTGTTGGCTATCTCGCCAAGACGCCAAAAACACCCCGATAGCACCGGCGCGGCAGTATTCTTGAATTTCTAAAATATCCGTGCGGGTATCGTCGCCGGTATCGGCATCGTAAATATCATCGCTGTCGTCGTATTGGTCGCTGTAATCATCGCTGATTGAGGCTGCGTCCAAAGCATCATCGTCGGGCAATGGCATAGCGACGATGCGCGACAAGTCCTGTAAAAATTCGACACTCAAATCGTCGTGGGCTACGCGCTCGCTCAATTGCAAGTTTTGCACACCCAAATAGTAGCCGCTGGCCCATTCGCGTGTCAGTAGGACTTCATCGTGTAATGTCTCGGCCGTGTTGTGCAACAGAAGGGGAAACCCTAGCTGGCTGTCGGCCAATTGCGTTCCAATGGTGTTGCGGGCTTGGTTTAAATAACGCAGCTGCTCAGTGAGTGTGTCGTTGTCGGGGTCGATGTTATCTACCAAGGCCGTTGCCCAGCCGTGGGCGTCTTCCACATCGCAACAATAGGCCGTTAGCAGGCCATGAACAAAGGCGGGTTGGAAGTGAATTTCTGCTTTTTCAATGGCCAAAGCAAAGGTCTCGGCATCAATAGCTGCGAGCGTGTCGGCCGGCGTGGATGGTTTTTTTTTTGATTTATTCATCGCGTCATTTTTTATAGAGTAAGAAAAGTCGCATTATTATAGCGATTTTTGCGGCAGTCTCCTATATAATGTCTGTCTGCAAAGATAAGCCATGCCCTTTGGGGTGTTGCTATAACTGCACATTTCAGCTGATTTTTAAGTATAAGGAAACGACAATATGGCAAGCGAACAAATCGACTTAGTGGCTTTAAAAAAGCTTATTGATGGCGCTAAACAGCTAAAATCTAAATTGATTTTGATGTCTGAAAAATTGGATGCAGTCACTCAAGAGCGCGATAACCTCACGCAGCAAGCCCAGCAAAAATACGCTGAGTTCTTGCAGGAAAAGGAGGAAATCCGTTCGGAACACGTCAAAGAAATCCAAGGCATTAAGCTAGACGCGCAAAAACAAATTGAAAGCATTTCGCGCACGGGTGAGCAAAAGCACAGCGATACCGTAGAGCACTATGAAAATAAATTACTGGAAACCATCACCGCGTATGAGGAAAAAATCCAGCAAATTAGCGAAGACTTAGTGCAGAAAAATAGCGAGTTGGAACAATCGCTCAAACAAGTCAAAGAAAGCCATCAGGCCGTTGTTAACCGTATCCGAGGATTATCCTAATGAAAACCAATGTCACTGTACGCATTATGGACAGCGATTATCAGTTGCTGTGCGAAGTCGAAGAAAAAGAGCTATTAATGAAAAGTGCTGAAATCCTCAGTCAAAATTTAAAGGCCTTTCGTCGCAGTAATCCAGCCGTTGACGTGGAAAAGCTGTTTGTTATGGGGGCATTGCGCACGACCTGTGAGCTAGTCAGTGAATTAGAAGACGCTGCCGATCTCGCTAAAATCGCTAATAGCGACATGAGTAAAGCGCTGGCGATTATTGCTGACGTCAGCTAGGGCGTGACTTTTTCTCTTTTGTGTTGAGGTGATGCGTGAACGAATTACACCTTCCCGTTATTTATCCTGATTGGCCGGCACCGACCAATGTCGTTGCTTTTACTACTACGACTGCCGGTGGTGTCAGCGAGGGGGATTGCGCTAGCCTTAATCTCGGTACGCACGTTGGCGATAATCCAGCGCACGTGCGTGAAAACCGTCGACGGTTGCAATACATGGTCGGCGAGACGGTACAGTTGTGTTGGTTGCGTCAAACCCATAGCGACCTTATCATTGACACGCAGTCTTATCAGGGTGTGGTTGAGGCCGATGCCAGCGTCAGCCACCAACCGCAGTGTGCCAGCGTGGTGATGACCGCCGATTGTTTGCCGGTGTTGTTGTGTGATGCGGCTGGCTCGCGCGTGGCGGCGCTGCATTGCGGTTGGCGCGGTTTATGCCACAATCTTATTCAAGCTACTATTCAACAATATTTCCCCAATGTTGACGTCATGGCGTGGCTAGGGCCGGCGATTGGGTCGGCAAGTTACGAAGTTGACGAGGCGCTCTATCAGCGCTTTTGCGCCCAACATGTCGATTATGCCGGTGCTTTTCAGCCCACTCGCCCAGGGCATTATCTATTCGATTTATATTATATTGCGCGCTTGCAATTGCTCGCTGCTGGTCTGCCGGCGGCAGGCATTTTTGGTGGCGATTTTGATACGTTTGCCGATAAGCGCTTTTACTCCCACCGTCGCAGTGCCCAATCGGGGCGCATGGCATCAGTTATTTATCTACAGTCTTAAAGTTTTTTGATACTTAACTTAACAGATAAGGTGATTTGTCCTATAATGGCGCGCGAGTTGTGTTGCTTATGGAGTAACACAACAGTTAATTTAACTACCGGAGAAATGATGAAAAATTTATTAAAAATGTCCCTATTAACCGCCACAGTCACTACCGCAACCTTAGCGAGTGCTGAAGAGCAAAAGTTCGTTACTATCGGTACGGGTGGGCAAACTGGCGTTTACTACGTTGTTGGTCAATCGATTTGTAAATTGGTTAATCGCAATATGAAAGCGCATGGCATCAAGTGTAATGCCCCTTCAACAGGTGGTTCAGTTGCGAATATCAACGCTATCACCGCTGGTGAGCAAAACATGGGTGTAGCCCAATCGGATTGGCAGTACCACGCCTACAATGGCACTAGTAAATTTGAAGGCAAGGCGAACAAAGACTTGCGCGCCGTTTTTTCTGTTCACGCCGAACCGTTTACCGTCGTTGCGCGCGCAGATTCGGGTATCAATAATTTTACCGACATCAAAGGCAAACGCGTCAATATCGGCAACCCCGGTTCTGGTACGCGCGGCACGATGGAAGTGGCAATGAAGGCGTTGGATTTGTCAGAAAAAGATTTGGCGTTAAAATCTGAGTTGAAAGCCGCCGAAATGGCAGCCGCTTTGTGCGACAATAACTTGGACGCCATCACTTATGTGGTTGGCCACCCATCGGGTGCGATTAAAGAAGCGGGTGCTTCTTGTGACTCTAAACTTGTCCCCGTTACCGGCGCAGGCATCGATAAATTGATTGAGGCAACGCCGTATTACGCCAAAGCCACTATCCCCGGTGGTATGTATAAAGGCAGTGATAAGGACGTTGACACTTTTGGTGTTTATGCCACTTTCGTCAGCTCAACGAAAACCGATGAAGAGACGATTTATCAGGTTGTTAAAGCCGTGTTTGACAATTTTGACCGCTTCAAAAAGTTACACCCAGCGTTTGCTAACCTAAAAGAAGAAGATATGATTCACAATGCGCTGTCAGCGCCACTACACGCCGGTGCAATCAAATACTACAAAGAAAAAGGTTGGTTGGATAAAGACGGCAATCTAGTCAAAACCGAAGAGAAAAAATAAACTTTTCTTCTGTTGATAAAGATAAAAAATCCTCTTGCCGATAGCTCGGTAAGGGGATTTTTTTATGTGGCTTCACGCCACAATTGGTGAAACGCCAACTTGGCGCTATAATGGTCGCCCCATTATCGGCAACACCATTATGAGCGAAGAACTAAACTACTCCAACCGCGAAGACCATCAGCTAGCACAACTCAAACAACCGCCACATTCTGACGAGGCCGAAGAGGCCGTCATCGGTGCGCTACTGATTAATAATAATGTCTGGGACGAAGTCGATGGCTTGGTGACCAGCGGCGACTTTTTTCGCAAATCTTATCGCATGATTTTCCGCGCTATCGAAGACTTGGCGGCGCGTTTCCAACCCTTTGATCACATCACGGTGATTGATGAATTGCGCCGCAGTAATGAGCTGGAAATTATTGGTGGCGAGGCCTACATCTTAAACATTGTTGAGCGCGCCGTTTTCGGTGGCACGGTCAAAGTCTACGCGCAGTTGGTGCGCGATAAATCCATTTTGCGTCAATTGATTGGCGCTAGTAGCGAAATTGCCGAACTGGGTTATTTCCCCGGCAAGAACGAGACTAAAACTGTGCTCGATATGGCCGAGCAGAAAGTCTTTAAAATCGCCGAGCAGTACGAAAGCAATACCCGCGAAGGCTTTGTCAAGGTCTCGCAATACACCGCCAGTGCGCTGAAAAAAATTCAGGAGCTGTCGAAAAACGATTCGGTCGTCACCGGCTTGCCCACCGGCTGGAAAGATTTGGACGAATTTACCACCGGTATGCACCCCGGTGAGTTGATTATTATCGCGGCGCGACCGGCGATGGGTAAGACGGCGTTTTGTTTGAATATCGCCACCAATGTCGCTTTGGAGCGGCGCGAGAACGTGGCGTTTTTCTCGCTGGAGATGCCCGGTGAGCAATTGGTGATGCGTTTGATGTCGGCTTTGGGGCAGATTAACCAAGGGCATTTGCGTACCGGTAAGCTGGAGCAGTCAGAGTGGCACAAGCTCAAAAATCCGGCGCTGTTGCTATCAGAAGCACCGTTTTACATTGATGATAATCCGGGGTTAAGCCCGACGGAGTTGCGCTCCAAATGCCGACGCTTGGTGCGCGAGCACGGCAGGCTCGGCTTGATTGTCGTCGATTATTTGCAGTTGATGGAGGTTAAGGGCAGTAACGAATCGCGCGTTAACCAAGTGTCTGAGATTTCTCGTTCGCTCAAACTACTGGCTAAAGAATTTGACTGTCCCGTGATTGCCCTGTCACAGCTGTCGCGTAACGTCGAACAGCGCCCCAATAAGCGCCCCGTTATGTCCGATTTGCGCGAATCGGGGGCGATTGAGCAAGACGCCGATGTGGTAACCTTTATCTATCGCGGCGCAGTGTATGCTGGCGAAGACCAGCCGGAAAAACAGCGCGACCGCACGGCGGAAATCATTATCGGCAAACAGCGCAACGGCCCAATTGGTACGGTGAAGCTGACCTTTATGGGTGAGTACACGCAGTTTGTCGATCACGCCGCTATGCCGAGCGATATGCCGTTTGAATAATGGCCTCGACACGCTCTAGTGACTAATTTCTGCTATAATGCCGCCTTTTATTAATGAATAACCGGAGTTTTTAATGACCAAAACACTTTCTCATATCACTTGTATCGAAGATTTACGCCGCGTTTACCACCGTCGCGCCCCGAAGATGTTTGTCGATTATTGTGACTCTGGCTCGTGGACGGAACAGACTTATCGAGAAAATATCTCGGACTTTGACCATCTTCATCTGCGCCAGAAAGTATTGGTTGATATCGAGACGCGTAGCCTCAAAACGCAAATGTTGGGCGAGGATGTCACCATGCCGGTCGCTATTGCGCCGACCGGTTTGACCGGTATGCAGTGGGCTGACGGTGAAATATTGGCGGCGCGCGCCGCGGAGCGTTTTGGTGTGCCGTTTACCTTGTCAACTATGAGCATTTGTTCGATTGAAGATATTGCCGAACACACCTCGCGACCGTTTTGGTTTCAGCTGTACATGATGCGCGACCGCGACTTTATGAAAAATTTGATTGACCGCGCTAAGGCTGCCAAGTGCTCGGCGCTGGTATTAACGGCCGATTTGCAAGTGTTGGGGCAGCGCCACAAAGACATCAAAAACGGGCTGTCCACGCCGCCCAAGCCAACGGTGAGTAATCTAATCAACCTAGCGACCAAGCCGCGTTGGTGCTGGAATATGTTGCACACCAACCGCCGTACTTTTAGGAATATTGCCGGCCATGCCAAGGGCGTCAGTGATTTGAGCTCGTTGTCGTCGTGGACGGCCGAACAGTTTGATCCTAAGCTCGGCTGGGAAGATGTAGAGTGGGTGAAAAAACAGTGGGGCGGCAAGCTGATTATTAAGGGCATTATGGAAGTCGACGACGCCCAGCGTGCGGTGGACTGTGGCGCTGATGCCCTAGTAGTCTCTAATCATGGTGGTCGCCAGCTCGACGGCGCGCCATCTTCCATTGCGGTATTGCCGGAAATTGTCGATGCCGTTGGCAACGAGATTGAAATCTGGCTAGACAGCGGCATTCGCAGTGGTCAAGATGTGCTAAAAGCCGTCGCTTTGGGAGCTAAAGGCACTATGATTGGCCGAGCTTTCTTGTACGGTTTGGGAGCTTATGGCGAAGAGGGTGTTTACCGCGCTCTGGAAATTATTCACAACGAAGCCAATATCAGCATGGGCTTTTGTGGCTTGAATGATATTCAGCACGTCGATTCAAGTATTCTGCGCTAATCAACTGATAGTGCGGCAGTAATGACTATTGGGGTGAGTGTTTGCGCCTTGTTTAGCGAGTCAAAAAAACTGAACAGGGCATGACTTCTGTTGCGAAAATTGGTAGAATCCTGCCTTGAAGATTTTTACGGGGCTGTGTCAGTGCAGGAAACAACAAAAAAACCAAGGTCAACTCAGGACGTTGGTCAGGCGTTACAACGCATTCGCCACGAAATCAGTAAGGCGGTTATTGGTCAGCATGACGTTATCGAACAAGTGCTGATTGCTATGCTGGCCGGCGGGCATGTGCTGCTTGAGGGCGTGCCGGGCCTAGGTAAAACGCTGTTGGTCAAGTCACTGGCGCGAACCTTTGGTGGTGAGTTTGCCCGCATTCAATTCACCCCCGATTTGATGCCGGCCGATGTAACGGGGCACATGTTGTTTAACCCCAAGGAAGGTGTTTTTACCCTCAGAAAAGGGCCGGTATTCACTCATTTATTACTGGCTGACGAAATTAACCGCGCGCCAGCTAAAACGCAAGCGGCTTTGTTGGAAGTCATGCAAGAAAAACAAGTCACTATTGAGGGAAAATCGCTAGCAGTTGAACGCCCCTTTATGGTGCTGGCGACGCAAAACCCCTTGGAACAAGAAGGCACTTATCCCCTCCCAGAAGCGCAGCTTGACCGCTTTCTACTCAAAATACAAATCAATCATCTCAGCGAAGCTGACGAGCAAAAGCTGTTGGCGCACATTCTGTCACTGCAAAATGTCATGGATATTTACACCGATGAAGTTACTCAGGTTGTGACACCAAACCAGTTACAAAAATTACAATCCCTTACAAATCGTGTGACAGTAGATGAACGCGTGGTAAGATATGCGTTGCAAATTACTCGGCTAACCAGAGAATACCCCAGTATTTCAGTCGGCAGTGGGCCACGCGGTGCTATTGCGCTGTTGGCTTGTGCACGTGCTAAGGCCTTGTTGGCCGGTCGCGATCACGTTATTCCCGACGATGTCAAACAATTGGTGTTACCGGTGCTTCGACATCGCATCGCCTTGACGGCGGAAATTGAAATCGAAGGTCTGAGCAGTGATGACGTGCTGGTGCAGTTACTAGAAAGTATTGAAGCCCCTCGGCAGTAGCTGTGTGGCGTTTTGGTGTAAAATTTGAGCGGATGAAAATAGGATTTAGTGATGAAAGTTAAAAAAGCCGTCATACCAGTCGCCGGCCTTGGAACGCGCATGTTGCCGATGACCAAAGCCATTCCAAAGGAAATGTTGCCGATAGTCGACAAGCCGATGATTCAATACATTGTTGAGGAGTGTGCGGCGGCTGGGTTGACAGAAATCGTCTTGGTCACGCATTCAAGTAAAAACGCCATAGAAAATCACTTTGACACCAGTTATGAATTGGAGTCGATGCTGGAAAAACGCGTCAAGCGTCAACAGCTCGCTGAAGTGCAAAATATTACGCCCAAAGGGGTCACGATTATGCACGTTCGCCAGGGTAATGCCAAGGGTTTAGGGCACGCGATTTTGTGTGCTTATCCAGTCGTGGGTGATGAACCATTTGCCGTGGTGCTTCCCGATGTGCTCGTTGATGACACGATGTATGACGCCAAAACAGATAATTTGGCGTATATGATGAGCCAATACGAAAAAACAGGTTTAAGCCAAATACTCGTAGAAGAAGTGCCTGAGAACGAAGTCAATAAATACGGCATCGTGGATTTAGGCGGTGAAGCATTAGCGTGTGGGCAATCGAGCAAAATTCTTCAAGCGGTCGAAAAACCCGAAATCGACAAATCCCCGTCAAATTTATCCATTATGGGGCGTTATGTGTTTTCTCCTAAATTGTGGGATTGCTTAAAACGTACGCCGTTGGGGGTGGGGGATGAGATTCAGCTCACTGATGCCATTGATTTGCTAATGCAAGAAGATGAGGTTCAGGCAACGTTGATAAAAGGTAAAAGCCATGATTGTGGTTCTAAATTAGGGTATTTGCAGACGAATTTTTTGTATGCGAGGCGAAGAAAGGATATTGTGGGTCATGACGCGCTGAGACAGATTATTTAAAAATATGTTAGATAAAATAGAAAGGCTAATTGACGAAATTAATAAGTTGCACCTAGCCTTTTCAGCAGATTATTTTGAAACCGGAAAAGTTAAAAAGGTCAATTTAAAGCATACCTTTGCAAAAGTACCAACAGAACATATTCTCTCGTATCGTTTAAACCTACACGAATCTATCAACGATTACCTGTACCGAGCAGATTTAGAGGATATACACTATTTTTATCGAGTAAAAACTTCGGAGTCTATCCTACATAAGATAGAGCGATTTAAGGAACGAAGTGAAGGTTATCCTGTCAATAGTATTTTGAACGATATTTTTGGTGCTAGAGTGATTGTAGATAGTGATGTGATTGGTCAAGTAATGACCAAGTTGGGTGGATGGCATAATCAATACGGTTTGAAAAATTGGTATTTACGAGATAAAGAAGGGTATGTCGGTATCCACATCTATTTTAAAAATGGCAGTAATTTTTATTATCCTTGGGAATTGCAGATTTGGGATAAGAAAGATGCCGAACAGAATATAGAGAATCACAGGAAGTATAAGAGAGAGTTTGTGCAATGAAGAAAAATCTAATAATTTTTGGGACGAGACCGGAAGCGATAAAAATGGCACCTTTGGTGAAAGAATTTCAGAAAAATAATAAAGATTTTGAAACAAAAGTTTGTGTAACAGCGCAACATAGAGAGATGCTTGACCAAGTTTTAGATTTCTTTGACATTAAGCCTGATTATGATTTGAATTTAATGAAACCAAATCAAAATTTATTTACACTAACGGCAGATATTATCACAGAATTGAAACCTATTTTAGATGAGTATCAACCTGATTATGTATATGTTCACGGAGATACCACAACAACAATGGCAACATCAATTGCTGGGTTTTATAGTGGCGCAAAGGTGTGTCATGTTGAAGCGGGGCTAAGAACGTTTAATAAACGCTCGCCGTTTCCTGAGGAGATAAATCGTCAAGTAACAGGAAGAATTGCCGATTATCATTTTGCGCCAACACAGCAATCTCAGAAAAATTTATTGAATGAGAGGGTATCTAATAATTCTATTCTTGTTACTGGAAATACTGTGATAGACGCTTTAATAACAAGTATTGAAAAGGTTAACAAAGTTGATGATGAAGAAATAAGCGAACTAAAAAATATTGTTGATCTAAATAAGAAACTTGTTTTAGTAACGGGGCATCGTAGGGAAAATCACGGACAAGGATTTATAAACATTTGTGAGGCTTTAAAGGAGATCGCAGTAAATAATAAAGATGTGCAAATTATTTATCCTGTACACTTGAATCCTAACGTTCAACAGCCTGTTTATGATGTGCTTTCAGGAGTTAGTAATATTCATCTGATCTCACCTTTGGCGTATCCTGCTTTTGTTTGGTTGATGAATCAATCTTATTTAATTATTACTGATAGCGGAGGTGTACAGGAAGAGGCTCCAAGTTTAGGTAAGCCTGTTTTGGTAATGCGAGACACAACAGAGCGACCAGAGGCTGTTGATGCAGGAACGGTAATATTAGTTGGAACTGATAAAGGAAAAATCATAGAAGAGTGTCAAGAGTTATTAACAAATGATGCTAAATACAAAAATATGAGTGCATTGCATAATCCGTATGGAGATGGAAAGGCGTGCCAAAGAATAGTAG
>PDWI01001075.1_pt1 | contig 44276 bp, 32 predicted proteins | sample 1430891 | NCBI WGS metagenome assembly PDWI01 (sample SAMN01162508, study PRJNA174530) | Oral metagenome, whole genome shotgun sequencing project. | biome: Marine environment; feature: Marine mammal; material: Swab sample of the gingival sulcus; isolation source: swab sample of gingival sulcus... | reverse complement strand
AGGTTAAATTCTTCATTCTCATAAACAAGCTTTTTGCTCTGACCAAAGCAATTCAAGGGCTTTCCCCTTAGGCTAAAGACAGCTTGATAGCGAGCATCACGACACATTGTAATAGAACCACTTGCCGAATTCCCCTCGGTAATAAAAAGGCTTGTTCGCTCAGGTTCTTTAGCCTTGCTGTCATTAAGATGAATCGTACAGTCTCTTAGCTTCTTATTATGCAAACTAGCTTTCTTAGCACGTTCACGAGCAAGTTTTTTAATCCCACTCATTGACTTACGTTCACGCTCATTCTCTTGAATCTTTTGTAGGAGAATACCTGCATCTTCCGAATGTATATGAAGATAGTTGTCTAATTCCTTAGAAAGATAATCGCCTAAGAATTTCAAAATCGTAGGACCATCTGCCCCCATATCACGAGAGCCAAGCTTAGTCTTTGTCTGACTTTCAAATACAGGTTCTTCAATTTTAATGCTAATAGCAGCAACAATACCGCTACGAATATCACTATAATCAAAGTTTTTGCCGTAAAAATCCTTGATTACACGAGCTACAACTTCTCGAAAAGCAGTTAAATGCGTCCCTCCTTGCGTTGTGTTTTGCCCATTAACGAAGCTGTAAAACTCCTCTCCATATTGACTAGCGTGCGTAATGACAATCTCAATATCTTCGTCCTTGAAATGGATAGGTGGATAAAGAGCTTCGTTGGACATATTATGCTCAAGCAAATCAACAAGTCCTCTCTTGGAAACGTAGCGTTTACCATTTAAGATAAGTGCAAGACCTGAGTTTAAGAAGGCATAATTCTTAACCATTGTCTCCACATATTCATTGAGGAAGCTATAATTTTTGAAAAGCGTATTATCAGGACGAAAAACGACTTCCGTTCCATTAGGTTTATCTGAAATAACAATGTCTTTATCCTCAAGTAATTTTCCACAAGAATATACGACCTCTTTCATCCGTCCATCACGAAAAGAAGTAACTTGGAAATGCGTTGAAAGAGCATTAACAGCCTTGATACCAACGCCATTCATACCTACAGACTTCTTAAAAGCTTTGGAGTCAAACTTCCCCCCTGTGTTGATTTTACTTGTTACATCAATGAGACTACCGAGAGGAATACCACGACCATAATCTCGTACACGTACCTCTCCGTCTTTGACATCAATCTCAATCTTCTTGCCCGCTCCCATAACGTATTCGTCAATGGAGTTGTCCAAGACTTCCTTGAGCAAGACATAGATACCATCATCTGCGTGGCTACCGTTACCAAGCTTTCCGATGTACATCCCTGGGCGATGCCTGATATGCTCGTCCCAAGAAACTGTTTTGATGTTCTGCTCACTATACGCCGTTATCGTCTCTTTAGTCATATATCCTTATACTAACTTTTCTATTTCATCAACAATCCTTTCAGCAGAGTTTCGCTCGGCTAACAGACTAACTTGTTCTCTAAGAGTCTCTCTCTTTGTCTCATCTTTCATTAAGTCAAAGACCGTTTGGCAAAGCTTTTCTCTTGCTTCTCTATCTGTAACTAAAATGGCAGCTTCACGAGACGAAAGAGCTTTTGCGTTCTTTGTCTGATGATCTTCGGCAACATTAGGAGAAGGAACAAGAACCGATGCTTTCCCCAAGACGCAAAGCTCCGAGATAGAGCTAGCTCCTGCACGAGAAATCACAACATCAGCCAAAGAGTAAGCCAAGTCCATTCTATCGATGAAAGCATTACAATAGATAGGGAAGTTATAATCTTTCAATAACTGCTTAGCTTCTTCGTAATAACCCTTCCCTGTTTGCCAAATAAGGGCATAACCAGACTTCTGCCACTGCTCAAGATGAGTAGCAATGCTTTCATTGATTGTTCTTGCTCCGAGACTTCCTCCGACAGATAAAACTATCCCTTTTATATCTTCATTAAAACCAAAATACTTTAGAGCTTCAGCTTTATTGACATTAAGGAACTCAATCTGCTCACGAAGAGGATTACCTGTAAGCACGAGCTTATCTTTCTTGAAGAAACGCTCCATATCAGGATAAGCTACACAAATTTTATTCGCTCTTCTTGCAAGAAACTTATTAGTCAGTCCTGCGTAAGAGTTTTGCTCTTGAAGAAGCGTTGGAATACCCAAGCTCTGGGCTGCCTTTAGCGTTGGCAAACTTGCATAGCCTCCAACACCGATGACTACTTGAGGTTTGAAATCCTTAATTATATCACGAGCCATAATCAAACTCTTGAGAGCTTTCTTCAAGACTGTAAAGTTGTGCCAAAACTTCTTTCGGTTCAAACCCTCAACAGGCAGACCAACAATCTTAAAACCAGCCTTTGGCACTCGCTCCATTTCCATTCGTCCCTCTGCTCCTACAAATAGAATTTGAATATCAGGATAACGTTTTTGTAAAGCTTTACCTATAGATAGAGCAGGAAAGATGTGTCCTCCCGTACCTCCTCCGCTAATAATTACACGATTTATCTTAGCCATAAGTTTGAGTTTTTTTATATCATTCTAATAATTTATTCTATTACTCCGCAGACTTAAGTTCTTGCTCTCTTAACTCTGCTTTCTTTTCCTTGGCAAAGCTACAGATATTTAGCAAAATACCAAGTAGAATGCTATGAGCTAAAAGGGAAGTCCCTCCTTTACTAATAAAAGGTAAACTTTGCCCCGTTACAGCAATGTTGGCATTAACGATTAAATGAATAATCAATTCTATCAAAAGCATCAAAACAAAGCCGTGAAAAAGATAACGCATCAAAGGGAAGTTTTCATCAGAATACTTCCGAACTAGAAAGAGCATTCGTCCAATAAAGCCTGCGTACAGAGCGAAAATAACGAACAAAGCAAAGACACTATACTCTTCTACAATAAAAGATAAAATATAATCGGACTCCGACTGAGCAAGCTTACCCCTCAAAAGACTACTCCCAGGTGCAGGCATACCTGTTGGTCGGCGACAAAGAGCAATCACGCCAAAGTCTCTTTGCTCCAAATGTTTATAATCAATCTTATCACTGTCAGAGATGTTTTTCAAACGACTAAGAGCTGTAGGAATACGCCCCATAGATTTTTTATAAAGCACCTCTTTAGTATCCTGCTCTAGGAAGTTCGTGTTGAGCAAAAAGGCAAGAACTAGGCTTCCCGCAATTAAAAGTGCTCCTCCTAGTTTCATTTGCTTCCATATATACTCTTTAATCGTCTTTTTATCTAAGTCAAAAAGGAAAGGATATAGCCACATCAGAGGAATATAAATAGCAAGCATTGAAAGATTTTGGAATGCAAAAATCCCCAATAAGATAAAGCATAAAATCCAATAGACATTCATCAAGTTAAACCAATGATTATCAATAGTGAAGCGACCGAAGTACTTTCTCAACGAATCGTCAGGCTTGCGACAGACATTACGCACCAGTATAACTCCATTCCAAGACCAACAACGTCCTCCTCTCTGCTGAATTAACTTACGCTCCACACCCGCTAAAGCTCCAATAATTATAATTAGAATCTTCAGAAACTCTGAGGGTTGGATTGATATAATTCCTAGGCTAATCCAACGCTTAGCACCATTAAGTTCTTGCCCAAATCCCAAAGTCCATATCCCTATCAGAAAAAGAATGAATGTAGCACGAAAGAAAGTCTTTTGGTCTGCGAACCAACGAGAAGGAACCTGAATAAGCAAAACACAAGCTGACAAAGCAAAAAGAATATGCACCAAATAAGCAATGCTATAGGTCGAACGAGTATCTGCTGAAGAAATAAAGAGAGCTGAGATAACAAGAAAAGTGGAATACATAATAAATAATGGAGTATCTCCAAAATCAAGAAAGTCAAAAAGTCTCCCCCCCCATTTATTGGTTTTCGTTCCTGTTTTCTCTTCTAAGTTTAGCCTTTCATCAGTCATTATTCAATTAGCTATTATAGGGTTACAAGTTGTTTATTTGTTGTTAAGAGCGATTACCTCTTGACGGAACTGATTACCTCTATCTTCATAACTACTAAAGAGGTCAAAGCTTGCACAAGCAGGAGAAAGCAAAACAGTGTCGCCTTTTTCTGCAAGTTTTTGGCTTACTTGTACAGCCTCCTTCATTGATTGTACAGCGACAATTTGCTCTACTCGTCCTTGGAAAGTAGCATAAAGCTTCTCTGTATCCGTAGTCAAAAAGACTAAAGCTCTAGCTTTTGCAACAATCAAGTCGGCTATTTCGCTATAATCATTGCCCTTATCTTTACCTCCGAGTATTAAGACATAAGGCGTCGTCATTGTACGCAGAGCGTAATAAGTAGAGTTTATGTTAGTAGCTTTAGAATCGTTGATATAACGCACACCATTAACAACGGCAATCTTCTCCAAGCGATGAGGTACATTGACAAAGCTACTTAGAGCCATAGCCAAACCTTCTGGCGAAACACCTAATTGCAAAGCAACAATGGAAGCAGCCATTGCATTTTGATAGTTGTGAGGTCCTTGGATAGCGAGAGATGACAGTGCTGTCTCAAACTTATAGTCTCCAAAATGCACATTTAAGGTATTCTTATCACTAATATCAGCAGCAGAACCAACTTGCTGATAAGAGAAAAATGGCAAAGTTTGCATCTTAAGCGGAGCGTGCATCGTTACATAGCGAGAGATAAACTCATCTTCTCCCCAATAAACGAAGGCATCTTCTGCTGTTTGGTTTTGAAGAACACGCATTTTAGCTTGAGCATATTTCTCAAAAGAATAGTCATATCTGTCTAAATGGTCAGGAGTGATATTTAGCAATACAGCGATGTCCAAATGGAAGTTATACATATTATCTAACTGAAAGCTACTAAGCTCCAAGACAAAGCATTCAGGGTGCTCTTCTTTTATGACTTGACGAGCCAAACTAAAGCCGACATTTCCCGCTAGCCCCAACTTCTCTTCTTGATTGCGATAGAGTGTTTGTCCCAGAATATGATAGAGCCACATTGTCGTTGTGGTCTTTCCATTGCTTCCCGTTATCCCAATCATTTTACTTTTGGTATAGCGACCTGCAAACTCAATCTCTGAAATAATCGGGATATTACGCTCTTGAATAACCTTAATGATAGAGGCAGTATCTGGTATCCCCGGGGATTTAATGACTTCCTTAGCTCCAAGAATTAGTTCAGAACTATGTTTGCCTTCTTCGTAAGGAATTTTGTTTTCTATAAGTTCTTTTTTATAACGCTCTGAGATAGAACCAAAGTCAGAAACAAACACTGAGAAACCTTTACTCTTAGCGAGCAATGCAGCACCTACACCGCTTTCTCCTGCTCCCAAAACAATAATACTATAAGGACTTACACTCATTTATTTTCTATTTTAATGCCATTTATATTTTAAAAGTAATCCAAAAACTAAATCTCCCAAACATAACTTAGCATAGAGATTTAGCAGTCAGAATACAATAATACTAAATTTTAAGGATAAGTAAAAGATTTTTTGCTTTTTCCTTTAAGATAAGCTAATAAAACGTTTGTGATAACGTTCTTTTAGTTCCTCTAAATCAAGATCAAGCTCTTGTGCAGAACGCTTATACATTTCTTGTATGGAAAGCTTGTTGCCCTCGTCGCTTTCAAGAAAAGCTCTTTCACAGCTTTCCGCAAGGAGAAAGCTTTCAAGATGATAATGCTCTCCAAAGCCTAGATAAAAACCTGCATCAAGCAACTGCTTAGCAAGAGTAGGTTTGCCTCTAAAGCCGTGGATAATCCAAGTTTGTTTAGGCTTTAATGCTCGTTTAATAGCAAGTAATTCGCTCCAAGCTCTCACAATATGTAAAACAAGAGGTTTCTGAAGCTCCTCCGAAAGCTGAGCCTGTCTCCTAAAAAAGTCTATCTGCTCCTCCATTGGCACTTCCGAACGCTTATCTAAACCACATTCTCCTGTGCCCCAAAAATAGTCTTTATAATTTAGAACACAATCCCTAAAAGCTTGCCATTGCTCTTCTCTAATATCCTCTTTAAAATAAGGATGTAAACCTATTGTATAAGTCTTGTCTTCCTTAAGTCTTATACTTTGAAATTCGTTTAGTCTAAGACTTCTAAGAGCAAATACTTCACTTTCTCTTAGAACTTTATGCGTATGAATATCAATGTAATAAGGCATTACAGCTTAAGGTACAGGGTCATAACCAGAGCCTCCCCAAGGGTGACAGCGTAAAATACGCTTTACAGCTAGATAAAGACCCTTAAACGCTCCGTGCTTCTTAATTGCCTCAAGAGCATAAGTAGAGCAAGAGGGCGTAAAGCGACAAGAAGGAGGCGTAAGTGGAGAAATCACTCTTTTATAGAAATAGATTGGCTGTAACAATAGCAAAACCAATAGTTTATTTAGATACTTCATTCTTCTATTTCTTTTATAATGCGTTCCAAAGCCCGTTTCATTCCCTTTTGCTCTTGCTTAAAAGAAGGCAATTCTTTAGCTACATTGATAAAAACCAAACGAGCATAAAGTCCTTTTTCGGCTAAAGCTTTCAGCATTTCATTCTTATTCAAACGATAATTTTCCCTAACCAAACGTTTAATTCGGTTACGGTCAACGGCTCGCTTAAAATACTTTTTAGGCACTGAAACTAAAATCTGCGACCTTGCAGTCAGTTCTTGCTTCTCAATTAAATATATAACACGAAGAGGATAAGCCACGAAGGACTTACCCTTAGCAAAAACGTCTTTAATACTCTCTTTTAGATAGAGGCGTTCACGTTTTGGCAAACAGCAACGTTCAAATTCATTCTCCAACATCAGCAACAAAGATAACATAATCTAAACTAACCAAGAGTTAGTTGATGCAAGAAAATAAGGATGTCGTAACTCAAAATTTATTTCACTCCGTGATGAAATAAATTACACTCCGCAGTGAAAAGTTTTTCACCACGGAGTGAAATGAAGTTTCTTTGGGAAGAAACTAAAAGCGAAAGAAGAAGGATTAAGATTTTGTTCTCTCCGTATTTCTCAATTATTTTGACAAATTCCTATAAAATATCTATATTTGCTTAACTAAATAAAAGATTGTCTAATAAAACAATATGATTTCGGTAGATAGTTTAACCGTTGAAATAGGAGCAAGCCCTTTATTCTCTGACATATCCTTTGTGATTAACCCAAAGGACAGAATTGCTTTAATGGGTAAAAATGGTGCAGGAAAAAGTACGCTTCTTAAAATTCTTGCAGGAGTAAGAACTGCAACACGTGGTAAAGTAAATGTTCCACAAGATGTGAATGTTGCTTATTTGCCACAGCATCTTTTGACTGAAGACGGTAGAACTGTTTTTGAAGAAACAGAACAAGCTTTTGCTCATATACATCAAATGGAAGCTCGTATGCAAGAGCTTAATCATCAGCTTGAGACACGTACAGACTACGAGAGTGATGAATATATGGCAATTATTGAGGAAGTCTCGACGCTTGGAGAGAAGTTCTATGCTATTGAAGAAATCAATTATGACAAAGCTGTAGAACTGACGCTTCTTGGTCTTGGCTTTAAGCGTGAAGACTTTAGCAAGCAAACATCAGAATTTAGTGGCGGTTGGCGTATGCGTATTGAGCTTGCCAAGCTTCTTCTTCAAAAGCCAGATGTTCTACTCCTTGACGAGCCCACGAACCACTTGGACATTGAATCTATCCAATGGCTGGAAGACTTTTTAGTTGATAACAATCAAACAGTTGTTGTTATTAGTCACGATAGAGCTTTTGTTGATAAAATTACAACGCGTACTATTGAGATTACAATGGGGCGTATCTATGATTATAAAGTTAATTATACCGAGTATCAGCGTCTGCGTGCTGAGCGTCGTGCTCAGCAACAGAAAGCTTATGAAGAACAGCAAAAGTTTATTCAAGAAACGACAGACTTTATTGAACGCTTTAAGGGTACATACTCTAAGACTAATCAAGTTCAGAGCCGTGTGCGAATGCTTGAAAAGTTGGACATTATAGAGGTTGATGAGATTGACACTTCAGCTATTCGTCTGCGTTTCCCTCCTGCTCCTCGTTCGGGTGCTTACCCTGTAATGATGAGTGATGTGGCAAAAGCTTACGGAGAGAAGCAAGTTTTCTCAAATGTAAACCTAACCATTGAGCGAGGTGATAAAATTGCTTTTGTTGGAAAAAACGGAGAAGGTAAATCAACCCTTGTCCGCTGTATAATGCAGGAATTAGAGCATTCAGGCGAACTGCAACTTGGACATAACGTAAAGGTTGGCTACTTTGCTCAAAATGAAGCTGCTGTCATTAACGGAGACCTAACAGTTTTTCAGACGATTGATGACATTTCCGAAGGAGATATTCGTAAAAACATCAACAATCTCTTAGGTGCATTTATGTTTGGAGGCGAAGCCTCTACAAAGAAAGTTAAGGTATTAAGTGGAGGAGAGAAAACTCGTCTTGCACTACTAAAGTTACTGCTTGAGCCTTACAACCTATTAATTTTAGACGAACCTACGAACCATTTAGACCTCAAAACGAAAGAAGTCCTCAAAGAGGCTCTTTTGAACTATGACGGCACGCTTATCATTGTCTCACACGACCGTGATTTCTTGGACGGCTTAGTTACGAAGGTTTATGAATTTGGCGGAGGTAAAGTCATTGAACACCTAGAAGGCATCTACGAGTTTATGGAAAAGAAGAAACTCGAAAATCTCAAAGAATTAGAAAGGAATAGATAAATAGTAGATTATCCCAATGAGAAAAATTGCAATTATTAAAGCTCGTTCAGGTTCAAAAGGATTACCCAACAAAAATGTTCTAATGGTTGATGGCAAACCTTTGATTGCTTACACAATTGAGGTAGCATTAGAAGCAGGCGTCTTTGATGATATAATTTTAACTACAGATTCTCAAGAATATATTGATTTATTGGCTCATTATCCAATAACTTTTCGTAGACGTCCAGAACATCTAGCCTTGGACACCTCTTCTGCTTTCGAAGCAATAGAAGATATATTAGTACAAGATTATGGAGATTGTGATTACTTCGTAGAAATGCAAACAACCTCTCCTCTTAGAACAGTCGAACAAGTAAGAGATGTTTGTTCTAAATTTGAAAAACATTACGAGGACTTCGATTTTATGGCGTCAATTACAGATGCTCATAAAATATCAGTATTTGTTAAACCTCTTGATGAAAAGGGAAGTTTGCGACACTTTGAACTTGACCATAAGAAAGTTAATAGACAGAATTATGCTCCTGAATACTCTCCTAATGGCTCTTTCTTTCTTGCAAAAAGAAAAGAGTATTTAGAGTATAAGAATTTCTATGGTCCAAGAAGTTTAGGATATTATATGGATAAGAAATACTCTCTTGACATTGATGATAGAGATGATTTTGATTATTTCTATTATACAGTACAAGGGAAAAAAAGATTAACTATTCTAAAGGAACAAGCAATAAGAGAAATTGAACTTAAAAATAGTGAATTCAAAAAAGAAGCAGATATTACTTTTATTGGAGATATTATTCTTGCTAAATATTCAAATAAAACAGATATATCTGTTCAAAATCTTGCGATTTTGAATATAGATATTGATACCTACCTCAAAGAAATAGTAGATAAAAATCAAATTCAGGCATTATCAGATAAGATTGTTATTTCTATAGGTATCAATGATTTGAGGAAGAAGACAAAAACAATTGAAGAACTGGTAAGCTTAGTTCTTAGCTTAGTAAAAGCAATTCAGAGAATTAAACCAAAAGCTCAAATTTATTACTTAGCTTGTTTAAAAACTCTATTCCGAGCAGACTGTGATAATAAAGAGATTGAACAATATAATAAGAAAATAGCTGAAGAGCTAAAAGACTCTTCAGTTTCATTCGTTGATTTAAACTCTGATTTTTGTGATAAATACGGCAAACTTGCTCAAAAGTATACAGACGACGGACTCAACCTTAATAGCGAAGGTTATAACTTATTAGAACGTGTTTTGATTCAGAAAATGTAAAGTCAATGAATTTAATTCTATGTAAAACAATTTTACAGGTAATTATTGCTGAAAAAATAATAGATTTATATCCGAATGAAAAGTTTTATGGGATTTTTATACAACCCAATATTCATTGTGAAAAATATTATTATTATTATATAAGATTGTCTGAAAAATGTTGTAAAAGTAAAACTATTTCTGAGTGTAACTTTTATGGTAAAAAGGGTTATTTAGCTATTTCGAAATTATTATTATTATCCTATAGTTTACCTAAGATAAAAAAGGTCTTTTTATCATCATTAGATAATCTACATATACAACTTTTATTGACTTTTATTAATCATTCAGATATTATTACTTTTGATGATGGAACATTGAATTTAAACAGTATTGTTTGGAAAAAATATCAACAAGAAACCTCCAAATGGAGGAGGAGAATTTTTTTTCTTCGTCTATTAAATAAATATTTTAGTTTTCCAACGAGTGAGGAAATTATAGAATACTCAAACAAGCACTATTCTATATATAAATATCCCAATGTTATGGGAGAAAGTACATTCTTAGACTTATTTTCTGATCAGAACCTAAAGGCATTTGAAGATTCTGAAATTAAAGTAACAAAAAGGATATTTATAGGACAACCTATTTTTGAAAGTGAAGATAATGGAGATTTGTTTAACAAAAAAATGACAGAACTTACGACAACTAGATTTAATCTACAGTTCTATTATCCTCATCCTAGAGAAAAATACACCATTGATAATGTGGAATATCTTTTTTCTCCTTTAGTTTTTGAAGATTATATTCTTCAAGAAATTAAGAATAATCCAAATACTTGTTTTGAAGTTTACAGCTATTGTTCCTCTATATTACTTAATCTTGCAGGCATATCTATAAAACAACTAAAACTAATTGCAATTAAATTATCTAATTGTCCAATATATTTAGAAGCAAACTATAAAGCCATAAAAGACTTTGGTATTACAATTAGGGAGATTGATGTCAAAGAGAAAGCTTAACCTAATGCTTTACAGAAAAGACCACATCTTCCCTTTGCCTCCGTCAAAGAGTTTGCTTGCACGGAGGTTAGTTTTGGAAGTATTAGAGGGAAAAGGATTGTCAAGCTATAGTCAAGGAGAATATAAGGCTTTTCCTGAAGATATTCAAAAGCTTTATCAAGCATTATCAAGTTTTTTGATAGAGGAACAAGAACTTTGTGTTGGAGAGTCAGGAACAGCGATGAGGCTGATGACAGCTTTTCTTTCATTTAAGGTTAAGCAGAGGACAAAACTTTATGGTTTAGGTAGGCAACATCTACGTCCGATTTCGGCACTTGTTGATGCACTTCGTTTTTTAGGGGCAAAAATTGATTATTTAGAAGAAGACGGCTTTCCTCCTCTACTCATTAAGCCTTCAAAACTTAAGCCTCAAAAAGTTCATTTAGATGCTTCAAAAAGTTCTCAATACTTAAGTGCTTTGCTTTTGCTAGCACCTCTAGTTAAGGAAGGTAATTTTAGCATTGATACACGAATGTACGGACTTGTTTCCTCGCCCTACGCTTTTATGACAATGAAAGTTCTCAGAGAGGCAGGCTACCATTGGCAAGAGGAAAACGGACTCTTTTCTTATTTAGGAAAAAAATCAAAGGAGCAAGGTTCTGAACTAGCTGAAGCCGATTGGACTTCAGCCTCTTATGCTTATGAAATTTGCTCAATGCTTGGTGAAGGAGCTAAAGTCTCTTTACCTAATTTGTGCTTACCTTCCTTACAAGGAGATTCAAAGTATCTACCAAGTTTTTTTGAACAATTTGGAGTAAGTACTCAAAAAACTAACAATAAAACGATTGTACTAAGCAAAGAGCAAGAGCCGAAATTAAAAGGAATTGTTACTTTGGATTGCTCTAATTGTCCCGACTTAGTGCCAACTTTTGTAGCAACTTGCATTATACACGCTAGAGCCTTTAATTTTGAAGGAGTTGCACATCTTGCGATTAAGGAGAGTAATCGTTTAGAAGTCTTAAGACGTGAATGTGCTAAAGTGGGAGCAAAGCTTTGTATAGGTTTAGGAACTATTTCTTGGGACGGTACATATTCTACACACCCTTCTTCCAAACCTACACTAAATCCAGAGGGAGATCATCGTATGGCAATGGCACTCGCTCCGATGATGTCTAAATTTAGTCAAGAAGGGATTATGGTAGAAACACCTGAAGTCGTGGCTAAGAGTTTCCCTAATTATTGGGATAATCTTAGTATCTTTGGCTATTCGGTTAATAAATTAGATTAGGGATTATGAATATAATGTGGGCAATAATTGCCTTATCAGTATTAGGATTAGTTACGATAATAATAGCTTTTTTTCAATCAAGAAAAGAAGAGAATGGCGACGAAATAGAAGAGAAAACTATCAAATTTTCATCAGGAGGCTGTTGCGGAATGTACAGCGTTTGTGAAAGAGATAGCTTACTTGCAGGGATTAGTTCAGAGATTGTTTATTACGATGACGAAGAGCTTGACCAATATAAAGGAATAAATTCTACTGATTATTCGGAAGAGGCAGTTAGTGAATTTCAAGAAATCCTTTTTACCTTGCGAGATGATGATATAGCAGGTTGGGTAAGAAGTTTGCAATTACGTGAAATTGAAATCCCAGAGTCATTGAAAGCTGAAATTTATTTGATTGTTGGCGAACAAAGAATTGCTAACGCTGCGGAAATAGTTTAGAGAAATATCTAAACCTAAAAAACTTTAGCTCACTATGAAAAGCCCTAAGACTAGTATAAGTTTATTAAGCTATAGAGGTGTTTCCCTCTTAATATTTATGCTTTTTCTAGGAGCTTTTATATTTTCTTGTTCTGTCAAGAAAAACAATTCTTTCACTCGTTCTTACCATAACTTTACCACTCGTTATAACGTCTATTACAATGGGCAGAAAGCTTTTCAAGAAGCTTACAATAAAAGCCTTGAGGAGCTAGAAGAAAGCTATGTAGAGCTTATCCCTTTTGCTCCTATTTATTACAAAGCTAATAGTGAAAACGCTTTAGGGACATTTCAAAGAGCAATAGAGAAAGCTGAGAAAGCTATTCAAGAGCATAGCATCAGACAAAAACCCAAACGAGAGAGAGGTTGGAAAAAGAAACCTAAAGCTGTAGCGATGCAAAAGAAGAAGGAGTATAACGCCTACTTAAAGCACGCTTGGTTACTTCTTGGTAAAGCTCAATACTACAACGCTGAATTTAATAAAGCCTTAAGTACTTTTGTCTATATTGCTAATCTCTACAAAAGCAATGAAGAGCTTTACACACAAGCTCTTCTTTGGCAAATTCGCATTCTTATTTTGCTTGACCGAACTGAAGAAACAAATGAATTACTTAAGTCTCTAAGTCTAAATATCAAGCCGAAGACCTTAAAAACTTTAGAGGGGCTTCACGCACAAATCTTAACAGAATATGCTCTAAAAACTAAGGATTATAAGAAAGCAATCGAGCATCTCCCCTTAAGCATCAAGCATACAAAGAACAATGTTCAGAAAGCTCGCCTATACTATCTAATGGGACAGCTGTACTCAATAGATAGCATTCAGCCTAAGAATAACGAACTAGCTTATAAGTACTTCTCTAAAGTTCTCAGATTTACTCCTCCGCAAAGCTTAGATTTTGCAGCTCGCTTACAGCAGTCAAAACTTAGCCCCAAGGGACTAAAGCACAACATTATTTTATTAGAGCGAATGAGTACAAAGCGTCGCTATCAGAAGAATTTAGACCAAATCTATTATGCTTTAGGCAACAGTTACTTATCATTGAAAGATAGCACCAATGCAGTAAGATATTTTCATTTAGGAGCAGATAGCAGTACACTAAAGCAGTACGACTATCTCCTAAATTTGATATCTTTAGGAGCAATCTATTTAAGTCAAGAAGAATGGATTAAGGCACAAAAGCCTATTAGACTGATTGCCTCTGGACTGAGCAATACGCACAAAGATTATAACTATTACAAGCAACTATCTAAGGGGTTGGATAGTCTCATTATACCTGCTCAAATAATCTACGAACAAGATAGTCTTCTGCATTTAGCGAGAATGCCTGAGGCAGAACGCAATGCGGTTATTGACCAAAAGATAGAGGCAATAAAGCAGAAAGAATTAGCTGAACGTAAACAAGCCTATCAAGAGGATAACTTGAATAATACAGCTTTCAATACCGTTAACTCTTCGGCAAACATAAACAATCCGATGAATAGCTTTGAGAAAGGGAAGTTCTATTTTTATAATAGAGACTTGCTTGTTCGTGGTCGTCGTGAGTTTGAATTTAAATGGGGCAAGCGTAAGCTAGAAGATTTTTGGAATCTACGCAAGAAACCTGTAAATACAAACCTTTCAGATAGCCTTGAACAAACTCCCAAATTAGATAGCTTAGTGAGTAAAGACGACAGTCATACAGAGCCCATTGACCTTGAAATGGCTCAAGACCCACACGAACGAGCTTTTTATTTGGCTAATATCCCCTTTTCTCGTGAGGCTAAAGAGCAGGCTAAAGCATCTATAGGACAAGCAATGCTTGAAGAGGCTCGTATTCTAAGGGATAAGTTAGACTTACTAGAAGCTTCTTACAAGCTCTATAAGCAATACGCTCAGGTCTATCCCAAATCAAAAGAAATGGAGCAGGTGCTTTATGCTTCTTATCTTTTGGCTCTTCGTCTCAATCGTCCTGATGAGGCAGAGCATTATCGTCTTGCTTACCTAAGAAATTATCCAAAGACTAAGTTAGCGTCTCAACTTTCGGATAAAAACTACTTAGTTAATTTAAGCAAGACAGAAGAGACCGTTCAAGTTTATTACACTCAAGCCTATAAAGCTTATCTTTCGTCTAATGCACAAGGCGTTGAGACTATTTACCAAAAAGTAAAAGCAGACTATTCTAAATCAAAATTATATCCTCGTTTTGTTTTCCTTTCTGCTATGGCAAAAGTCATCAGTGGTAATCAAGAGGATTTTCAGAAGCGTCTTGAGGAATTAGAAAACCTCCAACTAGATAAAGATGCGAAAGCTCTCGCTAGCTCAATGCTTAGTGAAATCAAGAAAGGACGCTCAATTATTGCTACTTCTCACACAGACTTTAGTTCTGCTATTCAAAGCAATAATATAAATAAGGTAGACGGGGAAAATAAGAAAGTCTTTAGCCTATCAACTCTTAAAGATAACTGCTCAATACTTTTGCTTATTCCTAAATCAATGCTTTCAGAGGCTGAGCTAATTTATTACATTAGCTTACATAATTTCGTGCATTACACTCAGAGCAAACTTGATTTACGCAATCTTTCTTCAGAAAACTTCTCCGCCTTGCTCATCAGTCAATTTAGAAGTATCAATGATGCTCAGGCTTACATCAATAATCTGCAAGAAAACAAGGACTTGACTAAGCTCAAGACATCTAGCTATAGCTTCATTTCTATAGAGAATAGTAGCAAACTATTATCCCTTTTAGACTATCAAGATTACTTGCATTTCTTAAGTAAAAGCGAACAAAATAATCCTACAATCAAGGCAAAGCTCAATTATTTAGCTAATCCCCCTAAGAGCCAAATAAAGGAAGATATAGTTAAGGTTCAGCAAGAAAAGGCTCAAGCAAATAACTCAAACGCTTCAATAGTTCAAGGAGCAACAGCAGATGAAAAGCCCCTTTCCTATGAGGATATGGAAGCCATTGCCAAAGCTAGGGAGAAGGAGAAAAGAAGATTAGCTAAAGAACGCTTGAAAGAGCAAAAAGCCAAAGAACAAGCTCGTGAGCGAGAGCGTAAAGAGAAGCTAAGAGAACGTCATCTTCAGCAAAAAGCAAAACTGAAAGCTCAAAAAGAAACTCGTAAAAGGAAACTCCAAGAACGCAGGCAACAACACAAAGCTAAGGGGAGAGGAGCTAAAGCTAAACAAAGAAAAAGATTTTAGCACATAAGCCAAGATTTCACTCTTTATCAAAACGATTATATCGGCAATATCATTCCTTGGTATTGCCGATATTTTTTGCTCTGACGATAGTCTCCTAAAATCTCCTTAGTAGGAGACTTTAGTCTCCAGCGTAAGAGATTATAGTCTCCTCCTTGGGAGATTTCAGTCTTCTACCTAGGAGATTTTCGTCTCCCTTATAGGAGACTTTTGCTACCTACATACCTAATTTTTATTACCTATATAGGTACTGAAGATTAGCTATATAGGTACGGGAAATTAGCTATATAGGTACGGGAAATTAGCTATATAGGTAGCAAAACATACCTATATAGCTAGCGAAATTTACCAACGTAGGTAAAGGTTGGCTTATAGGGGGGCAGAAAAAATAGGTAAAACTAGCCTTAAAAAAGAATTGCCCCTCAAATCTTAAATTGAGGGGCAATTCTTTTATTTTCGCTTAGTCTAGCTTACTTTTCTTAATGAGAGCTGCGGTTCATCTGTGCGAAATAGCCGTCTAACTTAAGCAGTTCGTCAGGAGAACCTGCTTCTAAGACTTTACCCTCTCCAAGCACAACAATTTTATTAGCTTGAGCAATCGTTCGCATTCGGTGAGCAATAATCAAAACAGTTTTTTCTTTAGTTAATTCGGATATAGCTTGCTGAACCTTCGTCTCACTAGAAACATCAATGCTTGCCGTTGCTTCGTCCAAAATTACAATTGGAGCGTCTTTGAGCAAAGCTCTCGCAATAGAGATACGTTGCCTTTCGCCCCCTGAAAGCGTTTCGCCATTTTCTCCTAAGATTGTATCAAAACCATTAGGCAATCGCTCAATAAAATCCAAACATTGTGCCTGCTTAGCCACTTCTTTGATTTCCTCGTCGCTTGCGTCCTTTCTACCGATACGGATATTATCCATAACGGAAGCATTGAACAAAATGACATCTTGAAAAACAATAGCATAATGCTCCAAAAGATGCTCAGGGTCAATCGTCGCAATATCATTTCCGCCAAGCAGAATACGTCCTTTTTGAATATCCCAAAAGCGAACGGCAAGTTTAGCAACCGTACTCTTACCACAACCAGAAGCTCCGACCAAAGCCGTAACTTCGCCTTGCCTAGCAGTAAAGGAAACATCATTAAGCACTTGCTTGCCCTCCTCGTAAGCAAAGCCAACCTTTTCAAAGCTAATGTCGTAGTTCTGCACTTTGAGTTGCCCCTCACCCCTCTGCGTTGGTAGTTCGTTAATCTCACGCATTCTATCAATACGAACGTCAAGAAAAGCTAGTACAGCAATGTTATTGAATACCTCAATAATTGGGATATAAATGCTTGAAGCAATCATCAGAAAAATCAAGAAAGTAAAGGTATTTATCGTTCCTTGGCTAAGCAGATACATTCCGAGGAGCAAGACCGAAGGCAAGCCTAATCTTAGGACAGCATAAGAGCCGTTGAGTAACGAACCGACGAGCAATTCACCCTTAATCAAGCTTTTTTCGTAGCGATTAAGTCGCTTATCAATCTCCTTCTGATAAATTTCTTCGCCATTATAAGCCTTGATTTCTTGTATTTCTTCCAAGCCTTCTTGTATATAGTCCGATACAGCTCTTTTGTCTTGATAAGTACCGATATGTAGTTGCTTCATCTTTCGTCTTGAAAAAAAGACAATCCCAAGAGCCAAGGGAAAGACCCAAAAGAGAGCTAAGCTAAGTTGCCAATTAAAGGAGAATAATCCGAAAAGAATTAAAGAAACACTAATCAAAGCTGCAAATATCTGTGGTACGCTATGTGAGAATATCTGCTCTAAATGAGTATTATCTTCCATTACGGTTGAGGTCAAGTCCGAGAGGTTATGCTCGCTGTAATACGCCAAAGGAAGCTTACGCATTTTCTCTGCAAGCGTAATACGTCGCTTAGCACTCTCTTGGTAAACGTTGGTATAGACGTTTGCATACTGCTTGAATGACACCAAATAAATAATAAGCATCAGTCCCAAAGCCAAAAGCATATAAAAGCTATAAGACGAATGTTCCTGCCCTCCGTCTGGCGATAGATAGTCTGTTAGGAAGATATAGACGAAGACGGCAGGTAGCATAAGAGCGATATTCTGCAAGCTTGTCCATAATATCCCTTTAATTAAGTTCTTAGCACCGTCTTCTGAGAGAGCTAAACGATTTTGAAGATATTGTATCATAGTTCTTTCTTATTTAGATATGCCATTCAATTGATTTCTGATATTCCGCCCACATTGAGCTATAGACTTGCCCCTTAGCAAGCAATTCGTCGTGCGAACCTTGTTCAATAACTTGTCCCTTATTCAAGACAACTATTTGGTCTAAATCCTGCACTGTTGTTAGGCGATGAGCAATCATTAGGACTGTTTTCCCCTTAGTCAATTCACGCAGAGCCTGCTGAATAAGGGCTTCATTCTCTGGGTCGGCAAAAGCAGTCGCTTCGTCTAGGACGATAATCGGAGCATCTTTGAGAAAGGCACGAGCTAAGGCAATGCGTTGCATTTCTCCACCTGAGAGGTAAGTTCCCTCTGTACCAATCTTCGTGTCCAAGCCATTAGGTAATCGCTCAATAATCTCACGAGATTGAGAAAGCTCTATTGCCTTGTTTAGCTCTTCATCGCTTGCCGTAGGCTTACCATATAATATATTCTCACGCAGAGAAGTTTTGAAAAGCTTAGTATTCTGAAAAACAAATGAGACTTTATTCATCAAATCCTCTTTGCTCATCTGACGAACATCAACGCCTCCAATCTTGACAGTTCCCTCCGAACAATCCCAAAAGCGAGGAACAAGACGAGCGAGCGTCGTCTTTCCTCCGCCCGAAGTACCGACAAGAGCGAGCGTTTGCCCCTCTTCAATTCTTAGCTTGATATTAGTCAAGGCGTTTTCTTTAGCCCCTTCGTAGCGGAAACTAACGTTCTCAAAGCTAATATCTGCTTGATTTGTTGTTTTAGTTGCTCCGACAACTTCCAAGGCTTCTCCCTCTGTAACCTTTTCAATTCGTCCTAATGCTTGATTAAGTAGTGTAAAATTCTGTTGCAAATACATCAGCTTCATTATCTGTGAACCAAGTAAAGGCGTTATAAGTATGTAGAGGAATAAATCGCTAATCACAATAGCAGGGCTTTCTCCCCAAGTCATAAAGATAATAGCCGTTGGGATTAGCAAAAAGACAAAGCTATGAATAACCATTATATAGAGCGAGAAAGGCATCTGCCAAGCAAGAGTATAACGCATTACTAGGTCTCGATACTTGAGGATACTATCGTAGAAACGTTTGAAGGAATAAACCGTTTGCTGGAAGACCTTAACGACAGGAATGCCACGCACATACTCGACTGCTTCATTAGCCATATCTTCTTGAGCGTTGAGATATTGCTCTTGAAAGTTATTCTTTTTAGGATTCATCATCGTCCCCATTATCAAGAAAGCAACGAAGAGTGGCACAAGAGCAACCAAAGCAAAACGCCAATCAAAGACAAACATCAAAATTAGTACACCAATCGGAGCCATAGCACTCGCCATTAGGTCAGGCAAGATATGGGCAATAAAAGTGTGCGTTGCCGAAGAGTCTTCGTCAATAACCTTACGCATTTTACCCGTAAGTTTATGGTCTAATAAGCCTAGGGATAACTTAATAACCTTTGCCATTGCCTCTCGTCTAAGATTAACCTCTACACGAAAAGCCGATAAATGCGAGAGCATCAAAGCAAGGAAATAAAGCAATATTGACAGAAGCGTCAGAGCCATTACCCAAAAAGCATAGCTATAAACGGAACTTCTGACAGCTCCTTCGCTAAGAATTTGACGAATGACGAACCAAATCAGCACAAATGGAGCAAGCGAAAGAATTCCATAAAAGGCTGAAGTAATGAGTGATAGCGTAAAGAGATGACGCTTCTCTCCCATATAATTCTTGATTTTAGAAAAGGTATTCATTTCTATTACTTGTATTAAAAAATTATGTATTAAGTGTCCAATAAAAGTTTGACTTATGCTAAAGCTTAATTTTATAAGAATAAAGCAGTAGTACCATAATGCTGAGACGATAGTGCCAACGGCTTGGCACTCAAGTTCCAGACGTATGGGACTGTCGTCCCAGTCTTATGGCATTGTAGTCCCAACGTTATGGCACTATTGCTTCTTATATAAGAAGAAAAAATGTCTTAAAAGCTATAGCGAGCTTTGAGCCATATTTCCGAGTTGTCTTTGAAACGAGCAAACATACCTTTACCGTTCCCTTTGCCAAAATAATCAGCACCGAGGAAGAGGTGTATTTGGTCTGTCAAAGCATAATCCAAAGCTAAACGATTAAACAAAGAACTATTGTTTAGGTCAAAATAAAGGAAATTAGAGAGCTTGAGCGTATTGTCTAAGAGCTGTTTGCTTACGTTGAGCGTCGCCAAACTCATACGTTTCTCTTGTTGAAGATTGGTGTTGTAATTAAAAATCCTTTCTGAAGAAAACTGAGCCGAAACAAACCAATCATTCGGAGCGTACCAATCCAAGCCGACGAGATAGTGCAAAGAGTTCAAGCGTTCAGGCTCTTGCTTTAGGCGATTATTCGTTTGAAAAGCTTTATCAAACTTATAAGCTCCCTCGCCACGCAGAACAAATTCGCCCAAAGGTTTTGAGAAGTCTGCACCAATAACACCCATTCGGTAGTAATTAGTTCGCACAAACATAGAATTGTTAGGAAGCAGACCAAAGGAGAAAATCGGCATCTTATTCCAAGTATAGAGGGCAGAGAGCGAGCAGTCTAAACCTGCAAGACTTGCTTTTAGCCGAGTGCCGACTTCTATATTTGAGAGCTTTGTCTTAGGTTGCTCGTCAAGATAAGTGAACTTTGCCCCCTGCTTTGCGAAGGCTCCCTGCCCTTTGAAAGGAAACCACGCACTATTGGGATTAAGAGCAAAGCGAAAGGTCTCAATCTTTGGCACAATAACCGTCTCAAGATTAAGCTTATCATTAAAGATATTGAAACGAAGAGCATTCACTGGCGTACGAATATCGTCGTAGTCTTGAGCCAAAAACTCTCGCATATCCATTGAAGAAATTAAATCTGTGATACGCACGCCGTCGGCATTCCCCCAGAGGACAAACTGGCGACCAAGACGAAGCGACCAATGATTGTCTTTATAATCAAGGTATGCCTCTCGCAGTTCAAAGCTTTGCTTTTGCTCCTCAAGAGCGTTGTAGTTCGCATTAAATGAGACAAAGGCTTTTGCTCTGTTATAATTCTGCTCAAGCTCTGCCCTCAAACGAGTGCGAGAAGAGAGCAAAGCATTATTCTGCTCCACTGCCATTGCGTGGTAAGTGTCTACGAAACCTTTGAAGTTAAAAGCTCGCTCCTGAGCTATTAGCCTTGGGGCAAAGCTAATAGCGATTGCCCCAAGAATAGCTAAACGATAAATAAGTTTATTGCAAAACATTACAAATGTCCTCCTTCTAAGTTGTTTGTATTAAACTGTCCCTCGTCTAGCTTAACGTTGAACTTTGGATTCTTAATCTCCAAAACTGTTTGGTGCTTGCGTTGAACGTTATCCATCTCCAAGTGCTGAGCAATCCAAAAGCCGTCAAGCTTATTGATTTGAGACATCGTTAAGATACGTTGTAGCTTGCCTCTTTGGTCGTAATACTCCACACGAACAGGAATGAAACAGTCCTTACGTATCCAAGAAATCTTCTTAGTATAGACATCTCGCTTATCTTTAGAGATAGACTCAATCTTCCAGCAAAGCTTACCGTCCTTAGACTTTTCTTCGCCAAGAAGTTTGTGCGTATCTTCATCAACATTACGTTTCCCCATATCATCGTAGGTAAAGTCGCTTCCCATAAAGTAGTCTTTCTTCGCCGACGAGCCACTGATACGTCTTGTCTTCTTCATCGCAGGAAGATAAAGCCATTTGTCATCGTCTTTGCCTACCTCATCATAATCCCAAGTAAGAAAGCCTGTTCCCTTTACGTCCCCTGGGTAAAGGAAAAACATCATTGACTTGCTGTCTTGCTTATTCTTCCCACAGTCAATAGAGTAAGAAAGCATCTTGCGTTCACGTTTACGACCACGTTTATTGATAAGCGTCATTGTCATCTCTGACTGACGTGTATCTCCGTTTGGTCTATCAATGGTCATCTGCACAATTTCTCTTGCTGTTTGTCCCTTTAGGTCAAAAGCATTACTTGTCAATCCTAAGCCAATGATTAGGCTTAATTTTACTATCTGTTTCATAATCTTATCTTTTTTTCGTTATTTAACTCTTAATTATTATTGCTCTTTACCGAAGATGTTGAAGCGACGGAAAAGCAGAGGGGTAATGAACAAATCCGAAAGCAAAGCTGTCAGCATACCTGCTACTGAGAGCAAGCCCATATTGATAAAGGCTTTACTATCTGAAATTGTATAAGTTGCAAAATTGGCTGACATAATGATACTTGTCAGAATGATTGGCGTGCCTACAATACGGAAAGTTCTAAGCACTGCCTCACGATAATTACTCTTTCGCTGAAACTCTAAGTGTCCGTGATTGATAAAGTGAATCGTATCATCAACAGCCAAACCAAGTATCATTGGCATTATCGTTGCAGTCATCATATCAAGTGGGAAATCCATTAGCCCCATTAAGCCTCCTACCACGACAGCAGGCATAATGTTTGGGATTAGACCAATCAAACCTATTCTAAAACTTCCGAAGACTAAAGACATCAGCAGACCGATTATCAAAAGCGAAATTAGAAAAGACATCATCTGCCCTCTTACAACGTACTGCATCATCGCCGTGAACTGAGGCATTACTCCCACAGGTGTTACAAGAGCATTAGGAAATAGCTCTTTCGCCTTGTTTGTAACCTCCTCTAGCTCTCGCTCAGCTTCTCCTGAATTATACTTATCTAACTCTACTTTTAGTCGCAAACGCTTGTAGTCATAGTCAATCCAATACTCCGATTCACTACCTCCTGCATTTTCATAGAGTAATAGTTCTTGTGCTATTTCGTCGTCATCGTCAGAGATACAATACGCCTCATCTCTACCTCCTTTAAGCGTTTGATTCATATCTTTCAGAATCGTAAGTAGAGAGCTTGTTCGCTTAACGAGAGGTTCATTCAAGACGAAGCTATCAAGTGAATCCAAGGCTTTCAAAGAGCTTGCGAGCTTTGCCTGTCCGTTCTCAGGAAACTCAACCATTATTTCAAAAGCATACATTGAGCCCAAATCACTCTCTGCTACTCTAAGCACCTTGTCTACATACTCAACATCACGTCCTTGTGTACGCTCTACGTCAAAAGCGGCTTCAATCTTTGTAGAGAAATAAAGCAAAAAAGCTGTTAGAGATAAGAAAACTGTCCAAACTAATCCCTCGTGATTAAGAATCCAATCACCCAATAAGGATAACTTTACATCAAGCCAAGTTTGCTTTTGCTCCTCTTGAACCTTTTCAGTTTCAAGCACTTTATCCTTACCAAAACTAAGAACAATTGGTGTAAAGGTCAAGGCTATTAGGAAAGCGAAGATAACACTCGTAGAAGAGGCAATACCAACAAAATGCATTGGCACAACGGGGATAGCGAGGAAGGAAAGCAAAGCTGCGAAAGTAGTAAAGGCTGAGAAAAGCACTGCCCAACCCATTGCTCCAATAGTTTCAATGGCTGCTTCACGACGCTTGCCGTGTAGTCTGAGTCTTCTCTTAAAATAAGCAAACATATGTATATTGTATGCTACCGAAACGGCAAAAGCAAGAAGCATAGGAATCATAAGCATTCCACTATCTATGCTCATTCCACTATAACCGACCAAGCCATAAGCCATAACGATAGAAGAGAATGCCGTAATAATCGGTACAACAATTCCCCTTAGAGAACGTGTCGCAAGCAATAAGATAAACAATGCTATTAGGAGTGCAAGCCCCATTACTCTAGGCATTTCTGTGGCAATCCAGTCTATCTTTTCCGAAGTCAAAAAAGGCATTCCCGCTGCCATTGGCTGAAGTTTAGCATATTTTTCTTGCCCTACGATACGCTTAACTTCTTTTCCTGTCAGATAATCAGGCGACTTTGCACCCTGTGTCATCTTCTTACTTTCCTCAGCCCATTCTTTGCCAGTAGGGAATGGTCTAAGTTTGAGCAGAATCCACGCACTACGTCCGTCCTTAGAAACCAGACGATTAGTAAGGCTCTTCTTTGAAAAGACCTTCTCCCTAATTAGAGCTAAACCTTCCGCATCTGTCGGTATCTCTTCAGGCACGATTTGTTCAATAGTCATACCTTCTTCATCACCTGAGATAAACTCCATATCGGTGAGCGAAGTAAGTTTATCGGCAAAACTGATACTATCTAAAAGCTCATTAGATAGCTCTCGGATTAGTCCTAAATTCTCTGTGGTGAAGATATTATCACTCTGTACCAAAACCGCTACAAAGCTATCATTCCCGAAAATGTCTTTGAACTTATCCGTCTGCAGAATCATTGGGTCATCTTCAAGGAAATAATCCTCCCACGTTGATTTGATATTTAGCTTTGTCATACCAAAACCTCCAATCAGTAAAGCGACCAAAAGCATTGATAGTGTCAGCAGACGATGACTCATCACCCATTGTCCACGACGATAGAACCATTGATTGATTTTTTCTAATTGCATATTACTTATATTTTAATTGATTATTATCCCTTTTCTTTGAGCAAGGCATTCCAGCCCGCTGTCGTAAATCTTGTGTATTGCTTCATTGCCTGACGAACATCTTTCTCTTTGAGCGTACTGTCTGATACTAAAATTGAAAGAAAAGCAATCATCATTTGCTGTCCGAAGCGGAGCATAAGAGGAGAAAGTGTTTCAACGTTTGAATTTGGATATTTTGCTTTAAAATCATTTAACCATTGAGGCATATGATTGAAAGTTCGCTCTTCCATATTACGAGCAAAGCTTTTTTCTATAGAAGAACCCTCTGATTTCTTGATCAAAAGCTTCAAATCTTCACGATACGTTAGAAAGAATTCCAGAAAATCCTCCGAAATATGCTCAGCGTATTGCTCTTTAGGACTAGTGGCATAAAGCTCTAGTTCCTCTTGAGACGAATGCTCTTCGTACATTGTATTCCAAGCATCTAAGACAGGTTGCAGTATTTCAACGTACAATTTATCCTTATTATCAAAATGATTGTATACGTTACTCACGGCGACACCAGCCTCTGCTGCAATCCTCCTAAGCGAAGCATCACGAAAGCCGTGCACCATAAATTCGTCTCGTGCTACCTTTAATATCTTTTCTTTTGTTGTCAGTTTCTTCATCACTTCATTTACTAATTAAATCCTTTGCTACAAAGGTAGAAACTTTTTCTTAAAATATGAACGCTGTTCATATCGCAAATTATTAGTATTTATCAGATGAACAACGTTCACTTACTACCTAAAAATAATGACATCATCAACTAACTATTTATATATTTCTTACGTCATAAAAAAAATGCTCTCTCTTAGTTTTCATTTCACTCCGTGATGAAAAACTTTTCATAGCGGAATGAAATCTATTACACCACGGAGCGAAATGAATTAAGAATAGGAGCTTCTTTTAGTTTTGAGTTGGCTTAATTTTTTGAGAGGCTTGTTGGTAAATTTAGGCTTAAGAGTGAGAGTTTCTATATTTTAGCGTAATTTTGTGTCGCTTATAATTTGGAGAGGTTTAAGAAAGAGTTAGTTGTGTTACATCAAGAAGAGATAAAAGCAGTCCTTCGTTGGACGGAGCAGTATCAAGAGCTTTCGGCTGATAGGATATTATTAGGGAGTAATGATATTCCTAGGGAACTACGCCCTTATGTTGCGACACAGGTACAATTGAAGGTAAAATTGAAACATAAATTGCCCACTTGGTACAAGCATTCGGTCTATATCCCCAAACTTGTAAACCTAGAGCAAGCATCTAGTGAAGAGGCTGGTCGATATAAAGCTTGTTTTGTTTCTTCGGAGGATAGACTTCTTGATTTGACAGGAGGAATGGCTGTAGATTTTAGTTGTTTAGTTCCTTTGGTCAAACAAGCGGTTTATGTGGAGCAAGACGAGGAACTTTTCCAAGCAAGTCAATACAACTTAAATAGTTTATTAGGAGAAAAAGAGGAGACTTATGAGATGTATTGCTTTAATTCAATGGAACATCTTCAAGAGTTGATAGAGAAGGATAAGCCTTCTCTGATATACCTTGACCCCGCACGACGAGAACGGCAGACGAATAATGCAAAGCGAACTTATGCGATAGAGGATTGTAGTCCTAATCTCTATGAATTGTTAGAGCTGTTAGAGGGCAAATATCAGCCAAGGATTGTTGTGAAGCTTTCGCCAATGCTTGATGTTAAGTATTGCTTGCAGAATGTGGCTAAATTACGTTCGCTCCATACGCTTGCTATTCATAATGAAGTTAAGGAGTTGATTTTAGAGATTGATTTGTCTTTAGGGGAAGAACATAATAACTTCACTGATACGGATATTATTGCAGTGGATTTATATCGTCATCGTCCTGATACAAGGTTTATGGCTAAGTGGCAAGATGAGGAGCAGTTGCCTTTGTCTTTAGCTGAAAGGCTAGGAACTTATGTTTACGAACCTAATGGGGCTGTAATGAAGAGTAGCTTATTTAAGTCGTTATCTAAGGCTTATGATATGCCTCTTCTACATAATAATACTCATCTCTATACTTCTGATGATAGATATAATGACTTTGCGGGGCGTTGCTTTAGGGTAGAGGAAGTGCTGGAGTTCTCCTCTTCTCTTGTACGTCGCTTGCATAAAAGGATGCCTCGGGCAGAGGTTATCTGTCGTAACTTCCCGATGAAAGCAGATGTTTTGCAGAAAAAGCTCAAAATAAAAGCAGGAGGCGAGCAAATTATTTTAGGAACGACGCTTTGGGATAAGCGGGAAGTCCTGCTTATTTGTTATCTTTGCAACTATGATGAATAGGATTAGAAATTTTTGCATTATTGCACATATTGACCACGGTAAGAGTACCTTGGCAGACCGTCTGTTACAGACAACAAATACAGTCTCGGAGCGAGACCTTCAAGCTCAAGTCTTAGATGATATGGACTTGGAGCGTGAGCGTGGTATTACGATTAAGAGCCACGCTATCCAAATGGATTATGTTTATCAAAATGAAACTTATACCCTTAATCTAATTGACACCCCTGGGCACGTTGATTTTAGTTATGAGGTTTCACGTTCTATCGCTGCTTGTGAAGGAGCTTTGCTGATTGTTGATGCCGCTCAAGGGATTCAAGCTCAGACTATTTCAAACCTTTATATGGCTCTGGAGAATGATTTGGAAATCATTCCAATTGTCAATAAAGTAGATTTGCCGAGTGCAATGCCTGAAGAAGTAGAAGACCAAATCATAGAACTCTTGGGCTGTGATAGAAGTGAGATTATTCGTGCAAGTGGTAAGACGGGAGAAGGCGTTGATAAAATACTTGAGGCTATCGTAGAGCAAGTACCTGCCCCTGTTGGAGATCCTAAAGCTCCTCTTCAATGTTTGATTTTTGATTCTGTCTTTAATCCATTTAGAGGTATTATTGCTTACTTCAAGGTTGTAAATGGTGTCATTAAGAAAGGCGATAACGTTAAGTTTATTGCTACAGGCAAAGAGTATGACGCTGATGAAGTTGGTATCCTAAGGCTTGATATGTCGCCTCGTGATGAAGTGAGGACTGGTGATGTAGGTTATATCATTTCGGGGATTAAGACGAGTAGGGAAGTAAAGGTAGGAGATACGATTACCCATATCAAGGACGGTTCTACAGAAGCTATTGAGGGCTTTGAGGAGGTTAAGCCAATGGTCTTTGCAGGGCTTTATCCCATAGAGAGCGAAGATTTTGAGAATTTACGAGCTTCTTTGGAGAAGTTACAGCTTAATGATGCTTCGCTTACCTTCCAGCCTGAGAGTTCAGCAGCTTTAGGTTTTGGTTTCCGTTGTGGTTTCTTGGGCTTATTGCATATGGAGATTATTCAAGAGCGTTTGGATAGAGAGTTCAATATGAATGTTATTACGACTGTTCCGAACGTATCTTATAAAGTCTATGACAATAAGGGGAATTGTACAGAAGTGCATAATCCTTCGGGCTTGCCTGACCCTAATTATATTGACCGCATTGAAGAACCTTATATTAGAGCTTCAGTTATTACAAATACTGCTTATATAGGTCCTATTATGACGCTATGTCTTGGCAAGCGTGGGCAATTGATTAAGCAAGAGTATATTTCGGTAGATAGAATAGAAATCTTCTTTGATATGCCTCTAGGGGAGATTGTCATTGATTTCTATGATAAGCTCAAATCTATTTCTAAGGGCTATGCTTCTTTTGACTACCACGTGAGTGATTTCCGCCCAAGTAAATTGATTAAGTTGGACATTCGTCTAAATGGCGACCCTGTTGATGCACTTTCAACGCTTACACACGTAGATAATAGTGTAACCTTTGGACGACGTATGTGCGAGAAGTTAAAAGAACTAATCCCTCGTCAGCAGTTTGATATTGCTATTCAAGCAGCGATTGGGGCGAAGGTTATTGCTCGTGAAACGATTAAAGCAGTTCGCAAAGACGTAACGGCGAAGTGTTACGGAGGAGACGTTTCTCGTAAGCGTAAGCTTCTTGAAAAGCAAAAGGAAGGAAAGAAGAGAATGAAGCAAATTGGAACTGTAGAAGTGCCACAGAAAGCTTTCCTTTCCGTATTAAAATTAGATTAGAAGGTATAGTAAGGAGGGACTTATATATCCCTCCTTATTAGTCTGTCTATCTTCATATAATATATCAATAAACTTAGAACTATTGTAGGACGTCAAGATTTGGCACACTAAACTATTCATCTTTGTGTCAGATAGTTTAAGTTTATTGATTATAAATAAAATGTTTTATGGCTGAAAAGAAATTTAAGAAAAAGCTTAGTTCTGTCAATGAGGAGGCTTTGCTTGCTCTTGAGGGGAGAGTACCTCCACACGACTTAAAGATTGAAGAGTCTGTACTTGGAGCATTACTCCTTGAGCAGGACTCTTTCGGACGGATTGCCGAGATACTCGCTCCTGATGTTTTCTATGCAAAGAAACACCAACTGATTTATGAAGCAATCTTGAGATTAGCTTCTAATGACACGCCTTACGACATCTTGTCCGTTTCAGTGGAACTTAATAAAATGGGGGTGCTTGAAGACGTTGGAGGAGAGGCTTTTCTTGGGGCATTGACTGCTACGGTCTTCTCAACTTCAAGTCTTGCTCACCACGCACAAGTTCTAGTAGATAAATACACGAGCCGAAAACTAATATCTCTTTCGTCCGAGATTATTACTAATGCTTATGACGAAAGTCTTGATGTCAAAGACCAAGTAGAGACTGCAGGGGCAAAGCTTTTTGAGATTAGTCAGAATGATAAAGAATCCGACTTTGAACCGCTTCCACTAGTCATAAGCTCTGCTATTACGGAGATTAAGAACGCCGCCAATCAAAAAGACGGCTTAAGCGGTATTACTTCGGGCTTTGAAGATATTGATAAGATGACTTCAGGTTGGCAGAAGTCTGACCTAGTGATTATTGCGGCTCGTCCTGCTATGGGTAAGACGGCTTTCGTGCTTTCTATGGCAAAGAATATCGCTGTTGATTATAAGATTCCTGTAGCGGTCTTTAACCTTGAGATGAGCTCTGTTCAGTTAGGTAAGCGTTTGATTTCTAATGTCTGCGAAATATCCAATGATTCGCTTAAGAGCGGGAAGCTTAGCCCTGACGAATGGGGACGTTTGTCTGAAACAATTAAAGTATTAGATGACGCTCCTCTCTATATCAATGATACGCCAAGTTTGTCCGTTTTTCAGCTAAGAAGTCAGGCTCGTTGGTTGGTTAAAGATAAAGGCGTTCAGATGATTATCATCGACTATCTTCAGCTGATGAATGCTAGCGGTATGGGCTTTGGTAATCGAGAGCAGGAAGTTAGTATTATTTCTCGTTCGCTAAAGACGCTTGCCAAAGAATTAAAGATTCCAATTATCGCTCTTTCACAGCTGAACCGTGGTGTGGAGAACAGAACAGGAGATAAGAATAGCAAACGTCCTCAGCTATCAGACTTGCGTGAGTCGGGAGCTATTGAGCAAGATGCCGATATGGTGTGCTTCATTCACCGCCCTGAATATTATGGTATCCTAACAAGCGAAGACGGACACGACTTAACGGGAGTAGGGGAATTCATCATTGCCAAGCATCGTAATGGACCTGTTGGAGATGTGCGTCTTGACTTCCTTGGTGAATACACACGTTTCCAAACGAGAGACCCTGCTAAGAATAGAATTACCGCTCCAAACGTAGGCGGAGAAGTAAAACGAGCTTCTTTTAGTGCTGCGACGAAAAACAAAGGTACGAATGTGGCAAGCGTTTCTATTAAAAAAGATGATAAAGGAATCCCTTTCTAAGCTAAGTTTATGATTATGGAAAGAGTAGCAATGTATGCAGGGTCTTTTGACCCATTTACACGAGGGCACGAAGATATTGTAGCACGAGGACTTCAGCTCTTTGATAAAGTCATTATCGCCATTGGCATCAATGAAAGTAAGCGTAATCTTTATACTTCGGAGCAACGCTTGAGGCAGATTAAGCATTTCTATAGGAATGAACCTAGGGTTGAAGTTTATGTTTATAAAGGGCTAACGGTTGATTTTGCAAAAGAATTAGGCGTTACGAATTTGCTTAGGGGTGTTCGCTCAAGCACTGATATGGAATATGAACGCACACTTGCGGACTTAAATCGTCATATTGCCTCTATGGAAACGATTTTGCTTCCAGCCTCTCAGCGATTAACCCATATTAGTTCGACTGTGGTACGTGAATTGCTTCATTTCGGCGGTGATGTTAGTGATTTCTTACCTAAAGGCTTCTGCTTAGACCTCTAAAAATAGCTAACTATATAATAATGTATACGAGGGTGTGTCCAAATCGGCACGCCCTCATTTTTTTGCTTGCTTCCTAGTTTATGATAATTCTTCCCTATAGAAACTATCGCTAGACCTAGGTGTAAGGAATGCTAGACCTAGGTCTAAGTTTTTTTAGTCTTAGGAGTAGTTTTTACGGAGTATATACTCCGTGTTCGCTAAGTATATACTCCGTGATTGCTGAGTATATACTCCGTAAAAAGGACGATTTTGGGGGTAAAAAAAGTTTAGGCTAAACTTTTTTGGCTTTAGGTTGGGGTAAAATTAGGCTTAGACTAAACGAAAAAATTGAGGGTCAAAATTTTTAGTCTTTCTTAAGTGTGTTTTTTGCTCTTTCCCAAAAAGCGAAGAAGTTTTCCTTTTTGAGGAGAATTTACAGCTTCGTTTTTCTAGCGTCAGCCAATTCTTAATTATTAGAAAGGGTAGCCGAGGGCGAAGTGAAAAGCACAAAGCTCACTTAGGCTTTTTTCTCGGAAAACCCAACGCTTATTGATTGGCTCTTGTGGGTCATAAAGTTTTAGCCCCATATCAAACCTTAACAAGAAATAGTTAAAGTCCCAACGTAAGCCCATTCCTGTAGATAGGGCAATCTCTTTATAGAAGCGGTCAAAACTAAAATCGCCATTCTTCTGAGCTTTGTAAGGGTAAATCGTCCATATATTACCTGCGTCAAGGAAGCTCGCAAATTCAAAAGACGAACCAATACGCTTGCGATACTCAAGGCTCATATCAAGTTTGATGTCGCCACTCTGGAAGAAGATATTGTTATGCTTTTGCTTGCTCATACTCCCTGGTCCGAGGGAGCGGACACCCCAACCCCTCATACTATTCGCTCCGCCTGAGAAATAACGTAAGTCAATAGGCAAAATTCGGCTATTCCCATAAGGATAAACGATTTGTGTAGCGAAATGCGTCGCTAAGGTGTTCTTTTTATTTAGACGATATAAGCCTGAATAGTTTAGTTCAGTACGAATAAACTGAGCATAATTGATATTCATTAAAGCGTAAGCTCCGTAGCGGTCTTGAGGCGAGTTTAAGAGTGCCGATACGCCTCGTAAAATGTTACCTGCTGATTGTAAATGTAAGCGTACATTGTGGATATGCTTCGTATAACGAGGAGCCTCTCCTCCCAAAGAAGAATAATTAAAAGTATAAGAGCTTCCTAAAACAAATTGATTGCGGTAGTAGAGCATTCTAGTGATGTCAGGCATTGCTTTGTAGAAGTCTCGATTTATATAATCAAACTTCATATAGTCAATCTCGGCAAGCTTGAACTTATGCTTTACTTTTGGTTTTTTGAATAAACTCCAACTATAGCCCCAATTAAAAGAAAGTAGCTTGCGTCCAAACTCGGGTCTGTATTGATAGTCGTACACAAAGTTTAAGTTCGTACTTGCTTTAGAGCGAATGTTTTTATTCTTGTAGAGGACGGGCAATATGACGCGTGGCAAACTTAAAGAAGTCTCAAAGCCATAACTAAGGTGATATTGAGTGTTTTCGCTAAGATTCTCGTAGCCGACACGGAAAAGTACGCTTAGTTCCTCCGAGCCGTGAAAGAGATTGTTGTGTTTAATCCCAAAGGCAGTGTTTGCTCCTAGGTTGCCGTCCGAATGAGTGCCTACAAGCTCAAGCATAAACTCCTTGTTCGGTTCTATTGTCGTGATGATGTCGCAGTTTAGTTTTGCTTCAGAGCTGGTGCTGTCTTTGCTATATTTAATCGCAACAGAACTATTACTCTGCAAATCCATAAGCGTCGAATAAGTATATTTATTCTGCAGTTCATTGTATAGGTCGCCCTCTTGAAGAGGTATGCGTTTAGCTAAAACGTTTGGACGAAGCCAACGCTTTTTGTTGCGATAAAACTGAATGCCATTGCTCGTTTCTTGCTTGTATATAGGAGCATTTGGCTCTACGTTCTGCCAAACAGAGATTTTACCAATACGATATTGGCGATAGACAGAGTCCAAAATAGTGTGTACCCAAATGTCTTTGATAGATTGGTTTGTATCAACCTTGAAATAAATGTCTTCGTCCTTAAAGTCGTAATAACCACGATTACGCAGAATACGAGCAATGCGATGACGCTCACGTTGCATATTATCAGAGGATAGGGGAGAGCCTGCTCGTAGGTATGAGGTGTATTGCTCGTTTGGGTAGGCTTCTTTGCTCTTAAGCGTGTCCAATGGATGCAGAAGACTATCGATACGTTTATCCTTGAAAAACTCTTTATGCTGAGAGATTTCATACAATTCTCCTGCTTGTAAGGTATAGGTCAAGCCGACCTTCTTCTTTGCTAGAGTGTCTAGTTTGATTGTAGACTTCGCCTGTAGATAGCCTTGGTTGTAGAGGACGGTCGCTAACTTATTTGCAGTATATTCTGTTTCTTCTTGACTATAGATGACAGGTTCTTCTCCCCAACGACGGAGCAAACGATTTAGCCAACTTTCGCTTTTGAGCTTACTCATATTGTAGAGCGATAGGTTCCACGGAATAAGACCGAAGAGCCGTTTGTTTGGTCTTTGGCTAAGGAAACTATTCATTGCTTCGTAGTCAATGGCTTTGCCCAAGTCTAAGCTATCGCCCTCAATCTGAACCGAAGTCAAGAGCAATTCATCTTGTCCTACGTAGCGTGTCGTAGCACAGGAATAGATAATAAGCGTCAGCACGAAAGCTAAGAGCAGAATACTTTTCTTCATTGTCTAGGCTTGTTTATCCTCTAATTCTAATTGACGAAGTGTTAATAAGTCCATTTCATCAATAACTTCTCCGATACGTTGCCCTGCTTCCTGCAGAGCTTCAGAAGAAAGCGTACCACTACTCATTGCTTCCTCTAGCTTAACTTTTTCTTGTTCTAAGGCTTCTATCTGAAGGATTAACTGCTCAAGCTCTCGTTTCTCTGCGAAAGTTAATTTCTGAGCCTTGTTATGTCGAGGTTTCTCTTTGCTTGCTTTTTCCTCTTTGGCTTCGTTTGTTTGTCGTGCTTTCGCTTCTTGCTCTTTTTGTTCGGATAGATAAGCTCTATAATCGCTATAGTTACTTGGGAAGTCTTTGACCTTACCTGCTCCTTGGAAACAAAGCAAATGCTCTACAACCTTATCCATAAAGAACCTATCGTGTGAGACGACAAGCAGACAACCTGTAAACTCTTGCAAATACTCTTCTAAGACATTGAGCGTAAGAATGTCAAGGTCGTTCGTTGGTTCGTCGAGGATTAAGAAGTTTGGGCGTTGGATAAGGATAGAACATAGGTAAAGTCGTCTCAATTCCCCTCCGCTAAGTTTTGCAACAGGGGTATATTGTCTCTCTACAGGGAAGAGGAAGCGTATCAAGATTTGTTGAGCTGTAAGCGTTTCGCCTCCTTTCTCTTTGACCGTGATGTGGTCTGCAATATCTGAGATGATGTCAATGACTTTCTTATCTTCTGCAAAGTAAGGAGTCTCCTGAGCATAGTAGCCAAAACGCAAAGTCTCTCCAAGCTCAAAGCGTCCTTTATCAATAGGTTCTAAGCCCATTAACATCTTGATGAAAGTAGTCTTACCGACACCATTATCTCCTACAATGCCGAGCTTATCTTTTGGCGAGAAAATATATTCAAAGTCTTTCAGTATAACCTTATCTCCATAAGCTTTGCAAACGCCGTGAGCTTCAAAAATCTTCTTGCCAATATGCCCTGCATCCGCAGAAAGCATTTTCACTTCTTTCTCACTTCTTCTTTGCTTGGTTGCCTCATCAAGGCGATGAAAGGCATCAATCCTATAGCGAGCTTTCCCTGCACGAGCTTGAGGCTGTCGTCTCATCCACTCAAGTTCTCTCCGAAGGATATTCTTATTACGTGCAAGATTTGCCTGTTCAGCTTGTAAACGTTCTTCTCTTTTTTCTAAGAAATAGGCATAATTCCCTTTATAACGATAGATTGTACCTTGGTCAAGCTCCATAATTGTGTTGCAAACTCTATCAAGGAAATATCTGTCGTGCGTAATCAGGATTAGGCTCATTGTACTGCGAGAGAGATAATTCTCAAGCCATTCAATCGTTTCTATATCCAAATGGTTGGTTGGCTCATCAAGGAAAAGCAAATCAGGTTCGCAAATAAGTGCCGCTGCGAGAGCAATGCGTTTAGCTTCTCCTCCTGAAAGTTTCTCGGCAGACTTATTGAAGTCTTGGATGCCAAGCGAACTAAGGATTTCTTTCGCTCTCTGTTCATAATGCCACGCTCCGCTTGCTTCCATTTCGGGAAGTAGGCGACTCATCTCTTCAGCATTATCTTCGGCACTAGCACGTTCCCAATCAAGGCAAAGCTTAGCAATTGGGTCATATTGGTTGAAGCAAGCATCTAAGACCGTTGCACTGCGGTCAATCTCGGGTAGCTGAGCAAGATAAGCCCAACGAATATCTTTGTCAATTTGGATTTTGCCTCCCTGATATGGCTCTTTGCCTACGAGCATATTCATTAGCGTTGTCTTCCCCATTCCATTAGGAGCGATGAAACCAACCTTATTTCCTTTCTCTATACTAAAGCTCAAATCTTCGAATATGAGCCTATCTCCAAAGCGTTTCTCTAGTGCCTCTACCTTCAACATAATTTTATTTCCTTAACCTATCGCTAGCTTTTCTTTCTACAAAAATAAGTCATTTCCCTTAAAATAAGAGAGCTGTATCAATGATGACACAACTCCCTTACCTTACTAAAAACTAAATCTAACTATCTAATCCTTCTAAAAATAGAATATTATTCCACACGTCCTTTGATACGTAGCGTAAAACTTCCGTCCTTACCATTACTATAAATGGCGATACTCTTGATAAATGGACCAGGGCGACCTGCAGGGTTGAACTTTACAGAGATTTTACGTTCTTGGTTTGGAGCTATAGGTTCTGGGTTATACTCAGGTGTTGTACAGCCACAAGCTGCAATGACACGCGTAAGCACCAAAGGTTTAGTTCCGATATTCTTAATTACAAATGTATGTACTACGGGTCCATTCGCTTCTTTGACCACGCCAAAGTCGTGTTCAGGTTGTGCTGAAGAAATGATTGCACCTTTTGGCTTCTGTGCTACAGCGAAAGTAACACACACAGCCAATATGCTTAGTATATAAAGTAGTCTTTTCATTATTCTCTTATTTTTTTGTTAATTATTCTTTAACTTTCCTTGTTTTAAGGACTTACTTAATAAGGAGTTTGTCTCCAGGTTTTATGACGCTTCTTTGGGTGATATGGTTTGCTTGGCAAAGACTAGCAACCGTTGTATGATGACGACGAGCAATCTTATCTAAAGAATCTCCACGACGAACTTGATATACCCCATAGTGGCTTGCATTAGACTTTGAAGAAGCACCTTTCTTTGCATAGTGAGAGTGGTTATTATACTTTCTGAAAGTATAAGTATCCATATTTGCCTTACCTTCAGCGAAATCAAAAAGCATTTGTGGATTTAATGGGATACCGCAGAAACGGACTTCAAAGTGCAAGTGCGAACCCGTTGAGCGTCCTGTATTACCTCCTAAACCAATCACATCACCTGCTTTGACGATTTGTCCGTCTTTAGCAATGTGTTTACTTAAATGTCCATAGACTGTTTCAAGTCCATTGGTATGACGAATAACATAATAGTAGCCATAACCTCTGCGATTATAACGCCTAACACGTACCTTGCCGTCAAAAGCAGAGCGAACAGGTTCGCCTGTATAGAGCTTCAAATCAACGCCTTTGTGCATACGACGGCGACGCCAACCATAATTAGATGTCGTGCGATAGTATTTAATAGGTGCAACGAAGCCCGTTAAATCAATATCATAAGTATTAGGGATTATTGAGGCATTCTTAATAGGATTTACGCTATCTACCCAAGAATCTTCTCCATAAATATCTTCGGCAGGAGCTTCTAAGTTTTCAATTTCCTCTCTAGCTTTGATTTCTTCTTCAAGGCTTCCTTCTCTAGCTTTTTTCTCTCTACGGATTAGATTCTTAATCTCAACCTTATCTGCGAGCAACTTAACCGAATGCAGAGAGTCTGTTAGAAGAAAAACAGCTTCTTTTTCCACGACCCTAACCGTATCTATTTTCTGAGCTATAGCTGATAGTGGTGCTATTGCGAAAGCTAGTGTTAGCGTTGCAAATACCTTTTTTATCTTCATATAGTATTACTTTGTCAAACTGAATAATAGTCCCAGCCCTTAATAAAGCGGAAGAACTACCTTTCTCGTAACGTTGTTTTCACTCTTATTATTGTACAGAACAAGTCCGTAAAATCAAATTTCTTTGGGGCAAAGATACGCATAATTATTGATATACAAGTTATTATGCTCAAAAGGAGCTTATTTTTCAGCTTATTAAGCAAGGAAACCTTAGTCTTTTCTGCATCGTTTTCTAGCTTCTTTCGTAAGAAACTTCATTTCACTCCGTGATGAAAAACTTTTCACAGCGGAATGAAATTTATTACACCACGGAGTGAAATGAAAAAGCTTTGTAATACTCTTTCAGAGGAAACTATTTGTTTGCTAGAGAAAGTGAGGGACTTCTAATAAAAGATTTTTATCTTTGTGATGAAGTTGAAGCTTTGCTCTCTGTACTTGATGTTATGATGACGGAAGAGGGCAAGGATATTAAAAAGAAATTTAATACAGTATGCAATATACGCTTTATACATTTTCAGTAGCTAAACGTAATGAGGATTTAGCTTTAGAGACTATTTTTGATTTATTAAGTGAGGAATTAGCTTTAGTTGGTTTTGATTGTTTTGAGCAAGAAAACGATAGCTTGAAAGCTTATATTCCGACTAATCAGCTTGATGAAGAAGCGATTGTTAGTCAAATAAAGGACTTTAGTATTCCTTCAGTGAAGTTTGCTTATTCTTCAGAAACTTTAGCTGAGGAGAATTGGAATGAAGAATGGGAGAAGCATTATTTCGAACCGTTGCTTCTAAGTAATGGACGTTGTCGTATTAAAGCTCCTTTTCATCCTTCAGATGATTCTGTAGAAACAGAGATTATTATTCAACCAAAAATGGCTTTTGGAACAGGTAATCACGAAACAACATCTTTGATTATTTCCTATGTTCTTGAGCATAATATGTCGGGCTTGCGTGTCCTAGATATGGGTTGTGGAACAGGTATTTTAGGAATATTAGCACTCAAAGAGGGAGCGAAAAGCTTGACTTCGATTGATATTGATGAATGGGCTTATGAGAATGTTAAAGAGAATGCAGAGCTTAATGAGGTTCAGATTGACGAGATTATTCAGGGCGATGCTCGTAGCCTTGAGGAAAAAGACGCTTTTGATTTGATTTTAGCCAACATAACACGTAATATCCTTTATCAAGATTTACCTACTTACGCCAAAGTAATGAAGCAAGGAGCTAGAATTGTGCTGAGTGGTTTTTATCAAGAAGATGTGCCATTGTTAAGGGAACGTGGAGAGGCTTTAGGTTTGAAATATCTCGGAGAAAAAAGTCAGAATAAATGGACATTATTAGAACTTATTAAAGAATAAATACAATGAAACAAGTTAATCTTTTGCTAAAAAGCCTTTGTTTAGGACTATGCTTGTTGTTGGGAACGAGCGTGAAGGCTGAGAATCCTCAAACGAATAAGCATAATCGTCCTCGCATCGTAGTGGGAATGGTTGTGGATCAGATGTGTTGGGATTATCTCTATCGTTATTATGACCAATTTGAAGAGGGAGGCTTTCGTCGCCTAATGAAGGAAGGTTTTAATTGTGAGAATACACGCATTGAGTACATTCCTTCGGTAACGGCTATCGGGCATTCTACCGTCTATACAGGGAGTGTGCCTAGTCTTCACGGCATTGCAGGTAATCATTTTTTTGAGAATGGAAAAGGAATGTATTGTACAGAGGATAAGACCGTCCAAGCGATTGGAGTAGCTCCTTGTAAGGCAGGACAAATGTCGCCACGTAATATGAAGACGACAACGATAGGCGACGAACTGCGTCTTGCAACTAACTTTAAGAATAAGGTTATCGGCATAGCTCTTAAAGATAGAGGAGCTATATTGCCTGCAGGACATAGTGCTAACGCTGCTTATTGGTTTGAAGATAAGAGCGGTAAGTTCATTACAAGTAGCTATTATATGAATGCTCTTCCTCAGTGGCTTGTTGATTTTAACAAGCAGGAATTAGCGAAAAAGTACTTAAAGCAGAAGTGGTCTCTATTAAAAGATGAAAGCTCTTATTCTGCAAGTAGTGAAGATGCTAATGAATTTGAAGGCTCTTTCATCAAAGGAAAGCAGGCAACACTGCCTCTTGATTTGGCAAAGCTAAGTAAGAAGTTCAGTTATGGCTTAATACGTTCTACACCTTTTGGTAATCAACTAACTTTAGACCTTGCTAAAGCAACAATCAAAGGCGAAGAAATGGGCAAAGGAAGTGAAACAGATTTCTTAGCTATTAGCCTTTCTTCTACGGATTATATCGGTCATCGTTATGGAACTTTTGCCCAAGAAACGGAAGATACTTATCTAAGATTAGATAGAGATTTGAGCAAGTTCTTTGCTTTCCTTGATGAAGAGTTTGGCAAAGAGGGTTATGTTTTCTTCATGACAGCCGACCACGCAGCCGCTCATAATGTTACTTTTATGGAGGCTCATAAGCTGAAAGGTCGTGCTTGGAAGCGTAAAGCGGTTTTGGAGCAGTTGCAAAAACTTTGTCAGCAAGTCGCCCAAACAGAAGAAAAACTAATCCTTGATATTGCTAACTATCAAGTCTTTTTCGATGAAAATAAAATTGATGAATTGCATATTGATAGGGCAAAACTTTATAAGGCTGTTTGCTCTTTCCTTGAAAAACAAGAGGGTGTAAACTATGCTGTCGTAGCTAAAGAGGTACAGCTAACTGCTCTTCCTCAAGAGATTAGAATGCGTATCATCAACGGCTATAATCATCAAAGAAGTGGAGCTATTTTCATTGTATTGGATACTGGCTGGTATGCTTACAACGGCGAAGGGAAGGCTCAAGGAACTTCTCACGCTGTTTGGGCTCCCTATGATACACATATTCCTTTAATTTTTATGGGGCGGAACATCAAAGCTCAGAAGCTTTACCGAGAGGTTTATATGACAGATATCGCAGCGACTTTAGCCTTTATGCTCAAAACTCAACTGCCTAGTGGTTGCATCGGCAAGCCTATCACAGAAATCTTAGAATAATAGCCTCTCATTATAATGCAATCATTCTCAAAAACTTTTGCAAACTCTCTTAGAGGGATAATGCAAGTGGGCATTATTTGTTCCCATTTGCATTATGCCTTAGGAGGAGCTTTTTTTGTTTTTCTTCTAGCAAATAGGATTGGAACAAGTATCTTTTCAATGTATTTCTTTATATCAGGTTTTGGTTTGATGACGAATTTGTTCAAGGCTAGAGGAGAAGCTAAGGCGTGGAAAGGCTTTTTTACTAAGCGTGTTTGGGGAATTTTTAAGGTGTTGCTTGTTATTACTTTGCTTTTTCTAGGTCTCAATTATTTAGATAGAGGTCTTATTCCGTCCAATATAATTAGTCGTTTATTACAACAAGGACTAACGCCTTTACCTAATTCTTGGTTTGTCTTCTCTCTGATATTCTTATACACCTCTTTTTATTTTGCCTTTCGTTTCCTTGCACCCAAGCATTATGATTGGGGATTCTTAGCTCTTGCTTTGCTGATTATTGGAGGAATGGCAACTTGTATAAGCTTAGGCTATGAGAGAGCTTGGTGGGTTACGAACTTAGCCTTTCTTTCAGGGACTTTGTACGCTCGTTTCGAGAAGCAAATCTTCTCATTTGCTTATACTTGGTTTGGCATTGGACTTTTCTCTCTAATTGTTTTAGCTTTACTTTGGCTAAATGTGGAGTTTTTACTTAGTCTTACTTATTTGTTTATTCCGATAGTTGCGATTGTTTTGCTTCATCGTTTGGGCTACGTTAAATGGATTGAAAACGCTTATCAAGGGACAAGTCAAACTTTATCTTCTTTAGATAGAGGAGTGAAAAAGGTATTTAACTTTCTAAGTTCTATTTCTTACGAACTTTATCTTGTACACGGAATGATGATTGTCTTACTCCGTGGTAAACATATTTATATTGCTTCGGATTATATCTTTATGCTTTCTGTTTTTGTTGGGGCGATTGCTTTAGCTTACGTTCTTCATCAGCTGTTTAATTTACGTTTGACCAAAAAGTAAGATTAGCAGATGCTTAGAGTGCTTGTCGTTGATTGCAAAGATTCTTTCGTGTATAATCTCGTGCAGATTCTGCGAGAGAGTGGCTTGTGTTCTTTTGATGTCGTTTCGGTTGAGGGTATTCCTTTTGAGCGCTTGTCGGAGTACGATAGCCTTTTGCTTTCACCAGGTCCTGCTAAGCCTGAAGATTTTCCAGAGCTTAATCGTTGCCTTGAGCAGTGTCAGGAGACGCATACTATTTTAGGCATTTGCCTTGGTCATCAAGCTATTGCTCAGTACTTTGGAGCAAGACTTATGCAGATGTCGCATATTCTACACGGACATCGGAGCGAGCTTGTAATAAGTAAAGAAGATGAGATTCTGGAGGGGATTGAAGAGCATTCGGCTATTGCTCGTTATCATAGTTGGACGATTGAGGAGGAGACGCTTCCTAATTCTTTAGAAGTCTTAGCAAGAACGACTGAAAAAGAGGGAAGTCATATAATGGCAATGCGTCATAAAGTCCTGCCTATTTGGGGATTGCAGTTTCACCCTGAGAGTATGATTACGGAGAATGGCAAGCAATATCTTCTAAACTTTCTGCAATTAAGCACACAATACAAAAAGACAAAATAAAAGATGTACTTCTCAGACATTATAGGACAAGAGCTTGCGAAGAAAGAACTTATAGCTTCTTTCCGAAAAGGAATTGTACCACACGCAAGGCTTTTCGTTGGTGAAGACGGAGCTGGTGCTTTTGCTTTGGCATACGCTTATGCTCGCTATATCAACTGCTCCAATCCAAATGAACAAGATGCTTGTGGACATTGTCGTTCTTGTTTGCGGTTTAATAGCTTTGCAACGCAGGATATACTCTATCTTTTTCCGATAGTTAATGATGCTTCTCGTAATTACTGCGATGACGAACTCCCGCTTTGGCGTGAATTTCTTGCTAAAGGCTCTTATACTCGTTATGGCGAATGGTTAGATTTATTCGGAGGCAAGAGCAAGACGGCTAGTATCTTCGCTAGAGAGGGAACGAAGCTTATGGAGAAGTTAAGCTATCAAATTGATGAAGCGAAGTATCGTATTCTTTTTGTTTGGTTGCCTGAGAAAATGCACCCAAGCCTCGCAAATAAATTACTCAAGCTGACAGAAGAACCGCCTGAAGGGACGATTATTCTAATGGTGTCTCAGGCAGAGGAAGAGGTCTTGGGGACGCTTTGTAGCCGTATGCAGACGCTTTATTTGCAGAGGCTAACGGAGGAGGAAATTATCTTCGGTCTGAATAAATTGCAAATCAAGATGTCGGAAGGAGTGAGTGCAGAGTATGCCGCTCATTTGGCTCGTGGTAACTTTCGCAATGCTTTGGATATTTGTAAGCAAAAGCTTGATGAAGGCAATCGTTATACGCCCTTTTTCAAGCAATTACTCCGTTGCACGGTAAACGCTCAGCCTGTGGAGATGAAGAATTTTGCCGAAGAGCTGGCGAAGAATAGCCGTGATGAGCAAATAGCTATTCTTACTTATTGGGCAAAGATGATAAGAGAGCTTTTCATTTATAACTTTGAAGTTGAAGAACTTTCTTACTACGAGGCAACAGATAAAGCTATTCTTGAGTATGTTAAAGGCTGTTTTGATAATGATAATGTGGTCTTTCTTCTTAATGAGATAGAGTTAGCAGTGCGTCATATAGGGCAGAATGTGAATAGTAAAATGGTCTTTTTTGACCTGCTTCTACGCTTTACTTCTAAGCTGACTGCCAATTATAAAGCGTATAATATCCGTTAGCTGATGAGAGAGCTTAAGTTAAGGAAAGGACTGCTAGCGCTTTTCTTTTTGATTAGCCTAAGCCTCTTTTCCTTTGTCAATACCAAAGCCGTAAAGCAAGTTAGCTTACAAGGAGAAGCGACCGAGCTAACAATCTTAAGCTATAATGTAGAGAACCTCTTTGATACAATTAACAATCCCTTAACCGATGACGATGAGTTTCTGCCGACTTCGGAGCGACGCTGGACGAAGCAACGTTATTACAAAAAGCTTCATCATATTGCTAAAGTCATCTCTCGTGCAGGCGGAGTGCTTGATTTCCCTGCTTTTGTTGGACTGCTTGAAGTTGAGAATAATGAAATCCTAGAGCAGCTCATTCATCAGACAGACCTCGCTAATGCAAAGTATCAATATATAATCACGCATAGTCCTGATAGGAGAGGGCTTGATGTCGCTTTGCTTTACAGCCCGAAGCTCTTTACTTTGCTTGAGCATCGTGAAATCGAGATTACTTTTCCTTCAAACTTAGAGAAAAAGAGTCGTAATATCCTACACGTGAGCGGTCTGATAGGCAATCAAGAACCGCTACATCTCTTTGTCTGTCACGCTCCTTCTCGCCGAGGAGGAGCTAGAGCAACGCAGGCTTATCGCAATAGAGTAATGCAAGAGCTAAAGAAAGCCTGCCAAGAAGTTTACGAAGCTAATTCCAAGGCTCATATTGTACTTATGGGCGACTTTAATGCTTCTCTTAAAGAAGTGAATAATTCTAAAGCTCTAGGTTCAAGGAACATCAATCATTATAATAGAAAGGCAGAAGATAAGGAGCTACAACTCTTTAATATAATGAGCGAAATCCCAGAAAATAATGCCCCTGCGAGTTATTGTTATAAAGGGCATTGGGAGCAACTAGACCAATTTATCATTTCTCAGAGTTTGCTTAGAGCGGATAGTCCTTTGAGCTACCAAAGGGGCAGTGTGCGAAACTATGCTCCAGCTTATATTCAGAGAAGCAAGCAAAAGTCGGCAGGCTTTCCTATTCCTTGGCGTACTTATCTAGGCACTTATTACATCGGAGGCTATAGCGACCATTATCCAATTCTGATGAAGCTTACGCTCAATCAATAGTATTATAAGAATAGCTTTACAAGAGCGTGCTGAGTAATCGGCACGCCCTTGTTCTTTTTTGCTTCTAAGGAAACTTTTTCATTTCACTCCGTGGTGAAAAACTTTTCACTGCGGAATGAAATCTATTTCACCACGGAGTGAAAAGTTTTACACGAGGGAGTGTAATCATCTCTTTTTCTAAAATCTTTTTTAACTAAGCGAAAGGGTTAAGGAATAGTTTAAAGTAGCTACTTATAAGTAGAGGAGAGGTGTGAGTAACTTCCCCCTGCGGGGAGCAGCAATGCGAGCCAATCTTAACAAGATTTGGCTCGCATTGTTTTTTTTTACATTTGTGTGTTTCGTGCTTATTCCGAGTGCGTTTATCAGAAAAAGTATCAAGTTAAATTAAAGAAGAAATGAAGAAAAAGACAGAAGA
>PDWI01001217.1_pt1:42500-44298 | contig 44298 bp, 42 predicted proteins | sample 1430891 | NCBI WGS metagenome assembly PDWI01 (sample SAMN01162508, study PRJNA174530) | Oral metagenome, whole genome shotgun sequencing project. | biome: Marine environment; feature: Marine mammal; material: Swab sample of the gingival sulcus; isolation source: swab sample of gingival... | reverse complement strand
CGACTCGACCAGTGAGCTATTACGCTTTCTTTAAAGGATGGCTGCTTCTAAGCCAACCTCCTGGCTGTCTGGGCCTTCCCACATCGTTTCCCACTGAGCGGTAATTTGGGGACCTTAGCTGGCGGTCTGGGTTGTTTCCCTTTCCACGACGGACGTTAGCACCCGCCGTGTGTCTCCCATGCTGATACTTCACGGTATTCGGAGTTTGCAATGGGTTGGTAAGGCGGTCAGGCCCCCCTAGCCATAACAGTGCTCTACCCCCGTGAGTAATACATGAGGCTCTACCTAAATAGATTTCGAGGAGAACCAGCTATCTCCGGGCTTGATTAGCCTTTCACTCCGATCCACAGCTCATCCCTGCATTTTTCAACATACGTGGGTTCGGTCCTCCAGTGCGTGTTACCGCACCTTCAACCTGGCCATGGATAGATCGCCCGGTTTCGGGTCTACTCCCAGCGACTCAACGCCCTATTAAGACTCGGTTTCCCTACGCCTACGCTATTCGCTTAAGCTTGCCACTAAAAGTAAGTCGCTGACCCATTATACAAAAGGTACGCAGTCACCAGAGTAAACTCCGGCTCCCACTGCTTGTACGTATGCGGTTTCAGGTTCTATTTCACTCCCCTCTCCGGGGTTCTTTTCGCCTTTCCCTCACGGTACTGGTTCACTATCGGTCGATAAGGAGTATTTAGCCTTGGAGGATGGTCCCCCCATCTTCAATCAGGATATCACGTGTCCCGACCTACTCGTTTTCACAACTATGATGATTTCAGATACGGGACTATCACCCACTCTGGTCACGCTTCCCAACGTGTTCTCTTATCAGCAAAGCCGCTTAAGGGCTGCTCCCCGTTCGCTCGCCGCTACTAAGGGAATCTCGGTTGATTTCTGTTCCTCCGGGTACTTAGATGTTTCAGTTCTCCGGGTTAGCTTCCTTTCGGATGACATCTTAAAATGCCGGGTTCCCCCATTCGGAAATCCTCGGGTCAATGCTTGTTTATCAGCTCACCGGGGCTTATCGCAGATTACTACGTCCTTCATCGCCTCTTATCGCCTAGGCATCCACCACATACGCTTAGTCACTTGATTCTATAACCTTGAACAGTCTGTAACGGCCTTTTGATTCCCGTTACGTTCAAAGCAATGACTATTAACTTTGTAACGATTTATCTTGAGAAAATGTATTGTATGATTTACTACATTTTTTCAATAACTAATCTTGCTCATCACAAGTAAAATTAGTTACCTAGATTATTACTTCTGTTTGTTAAAGATCGCTGACAGCCTCTGCTATCAGTATTGACGAAACCGTCAGACAAATCACCTCGTCATTGAAACGATGCTATCGCTTCAAAGTGCCTTGTCTGAAGGCTTGATCAGTGAGAAAGATGTCCTAATACGCGAGCAATTACTGGTGGAGCTAAGCGGGATCGAACCGCTGACCTCCTGCGTGCAAGGCAGGCGCTCTCCCAGCTGAGCTATAGCCCCAGTTTAGGCGTGTCAATTGACAACAAACAGCGCAGGTTTGGTGGGTCTAGGTGGATTTGAACCACCGACCTCACCCTTATCAGGGGTGCGCTCTAACCAACTGAGCTATAGACCCGTTTACGTGACGCCCATTATTCTCCGTTTCTCACTTCAAACAACAAGCCTCAGTAAAAGATAGCCAGCCCAATTCAGGCTCCGCTGTGTCTTTCTCTTTTCAAGACCAAAAAACTTGTGTGGGAATTCGTAACTCGCTCAACTGTTTCTTTAAGGAGGTGATCCAGCCCCAGGTTCCCCTAGGGCTACCTTGTTA
>PDWI01001217.1_pt1:0-40000 | contig 44298 bp, 42 predicted proteins | sample 1430891 | NCBI WGS metagenome assembly PDWI01 (sample SAMN01162508, study PRJNA174530) | Oral metagenome, whole genome shotgun sequencing project. | biome: Marine environment; feature: Marine mammal; material: Swab sample of the gingival sulcus; isolation source: swab sample of gingival... | reverse complement strand
TGAAATAAGTTACACTGGGCAGCATGAAGCAAGTACGCAAGCTCCAAAATACCTACATCTCTGAAAGCATCAAAAACATTGACCGACTGTCAGTGGCGGTTTGCCAACACTTGGGAATTAACCCCGAGCAACACAAACTATTTGTGCTACCAAGACGACAGGAGATCACTTTATTGCTAGAGAGTCCGGTATTTGCTTCGCAGCTGCGTTACCAACAGCAAGATATTCTGCGCTTTATCAACAAACGCTTTTTGGGAGAGTTCAAAGAGATTAGGGTGAAAATATCACCGCCTGTCATGCCCCCGCCAGCCCCACCCAAGGTACACAAGCCACTGCCAGATGACATTAAGAAGATGTTATCAGCGGTTCTTGATGAACTAGATACTTAAAAAATCAGGCATAACCAAGCTCACCTGCGTAGCTAATCTGAGCCTCTTTTTCTGGCTCTACAGTGACCAACTCCCATGCGTCAGGCTGGGCAATCAGCTCGTGAAGCAGTAGATTATTAATCGCATGACCTGATTTATAACCGTGATATGCGCCAATAATGCTATGACCAATCGTATATAAGTCACCGACTGCATCCAGCATTTTGTGTTTCACAAACTCATTATCGTAACGAAGGCCATCTTTGTTCAACACGCGATATTCATCCAGCACAACAGCATTCCCCAAGCTACCACCCAACCCCAGGTTTCTGGCACGCATGTATTCAACATCACGCATAAAACCGAAGGTGCGTGCTCGACTGATCTCTCGACTGTAGGATGTTTTTGAAAAGTCCAGTGCCAATACCTGCTCGGTAGACCTAATTGCTGGATGGTCAAAATCGATTTCAAAGGATACCCTGAAACCCTCATAAGGGCGAAGCTCCGCCCAACCCGCCTGGTTTTCAAAGCGAACAGTCCGTTTAACCTTAATGAACTTTTTAGGTACGCACTGTGTTTCGATTCCAGCTGACTGGATCAGATAAATGAAAGGTGCCGAGCTACCATCCATGACGGGAACTTCAGATGCGGTCAAATCCACATAGACATTATCAATACCCAAACCCGCAAATGCAGACATCAAGTGCTCAATTGTACCGACTTTAACGCCCTCCTGAACTAATGTGGTGCTAAGAACGGTTTCACCAACGGCTCGTGGTGTGCAATTAATTGTGACAGGAGTATCAAGATCAATGCGACGGTATACAATCCCTGTATCGGGCGCTGCTGGCCGTAGTGTCAGTCCGACGCGCTGCCCTGAGTGCAAACCAATGCCTACCGTACTCACGGCACGCTGTAGTGTTCTTTGTGCTAACATAAAATCCCCGTTGACCGAGCCGTTATTTTTATTATGGCTGGTAAGATATATTGGGTTAGTTTATTAAACAATGTCATAACCTGCGCTTAACGCCTCACAGAGGTGCGGCTGATCATGCTATAAAACTTATAGCTTGTCTAGCGATGCCAGCTATGACCGAACTCTAGCGGGGTCTTAGCGTTTACAAAATCATTCACTTGCCGAATGATTCCTGCTGCGGATAAACCAGCCTCCGCAAGCTGTTGCTCACGACTGGCGTGTCCGATATACCGATCAGGGAGTCCTAGGTGCAAAACAAAAACGGTTGTCCCAGTTTTGGCCAAACTTTCCGAAACAGCGCTACCTGCACCTCCCTGGATAGCATTATCTTCCAAAGTGACAATAATTTCGTACTTGTTTGCAACATCTTGAATCATGGCTTCATCAAGGGGTTTAACGAAACGCATGTTAACCAAACCGGCATCCAGTACCTCAGCTGCCTCTTTGGCAGGATCGAGTAAAGCGCCAAATAATAAAATAGCAATCCGCTTCCCGTCGCGCAGTGGCTTTGCCTTACCAATGTCTAATGCTGTCATGACTTCCTCCGGCTCCGCTCCTACGCCCTTATCGCGTGGATAGCGCACTGCGGTGGGAGCATCCTGCAAATAGGCGGTGTAAAGCATGTGCCGACACTCATTTTCATCTGCGGGTACCATCACCACCATATTGGGAATACAACGCAAATAAGACAGATCATAGCTGCCTGCGTGTGTCATACCATCCGCACCCACCAACCCCGCACGATCAATCGCGAAGATGACTGGCAAGTTTTGTATCGCCACATCATGAATTAATTGGTCATAGGCACGCTGCAAAAATGTCGAATAAATCGCAACAACGGGTTTCATCCCGTCACACGCCAGACCTGCAGCCAATGTCACCGCATGCTGCTCGGCAATGGCTACATCAAAATAGCGATCTGGGAATTTTTTGGAAAACTCAACCAGCCCAGAGCCTTCACACATCGCAGGTGTAATACCCACTACACGCTCATCACGGGCGGCGATATCACATAACCACTTGCTAAACACTTGAGTATAGGTCGGGGTGGATGTCTGGGAACTTTTCGTCAAGCCTTGCGTTAAATCAAACGCAGACACGCCATGATAAGCACAGGGATCATTTTCTGCCGGCACATACCCCTTCCCTTTTTTGGTTAGCACATGCAAAAAATGAAGCCCTTCACAATCACGAACCTTTTCAAAAAGCCTTACCAATTCAAGCACATCATGCCCGTCAACTGGCCCGTAGCAGTTAAACCCCATTTCCTCGAACAATGTGGCGGACGGTGATGCACCCTTGACGTGCGTTTGAGTACGACGGGAAAGATATCGACGTAAACCACCCACATTGGGTGAAATCGACATATCGTTATCGTTTAAGACCACCAACATGCTCACATCCAGGGTACCCGCATGATTCAACGCCTCGTATGCCATACCCGCAGTCAGCGCACCATCGCCAATAACAGCAATGCTTTGACGCTTGATACCCTGTTGTTTCGCCGCTATTGCCATTCCCAACGCAGCACTGATCGAGGTACTGGAGTGACCTACGCCAAAGGCATCGTATTCACTTTCGCTGCGCGTGGGAAAACCGGACAGGCCACCTTGCTGACGAATACTACTTAGCCGGTCGCGCCGCCCTGTGAGAATCTTATGGGGATAGGCTTGATGTCCAACATCCCACACCAAGCGATCTTCGGGAGTGTTAAAGACATAATGTAGTGCGACCGTGAGCTCTACGACACCCAAGCCTGCGGAAAAATGCCCACCTGAATCAGCAATGGATGTCAGCAAAAAAGCCCGTAGTTCATCACATAACTCTGGTAGCTGCGCTTTCTCCAGTGAACGAAGCTCATCGGGTGTCACCACCTGATCCAGTATCGACATTACTTAATGCGTTGCACAATAAACTGGGCAATATCCCTTAGCAAGTCTGCCTCAGAACCAAACTCATCAAGTGCCGCTAACGACTTCTGGTGAAGCAGATGCAGCTTCTCTTTGGCCCCAGCCATACCCAAAATTGAGGGATAGGTCGGCTTGTTGGCGGCCATGTCGGCACCTTGTTGTTTACCCAGTGTCTCCGTGTCACTTTCAACATCCAGAATGTCATCCTGAACCTGAAAAGCCAGACCGATTGCATTAGCATATTGGTTCAGTGACTCGCGTTGTTTATCGCTGACCTGATTACTGCAATAGGCTGGCATGAGTACACTAGCATTGATCAATGCGCCAGTTTTGCGGGCGTGCATCACTTCCAATTGCTGCTCTGCTAACCCCAACCCAACCGATGCAAGGTCGATGGCCTGACCACCCACCATCCCCTGAGAGCCTGCCGCAACCGATAGCATGTGGATCAACCGGAGCTGCTGCTCAGGCGTTACACCATCTATCGGCTCGCTCAGCCATTCAAAGGCAAACGCCTGCAAGGCATCACCGGAGAGGATGGCAGTTGCTTCACCAAACGCTTTATGTGCCGTGGGAATACCACGCCGCAGATCATCGTCATCCATCGCAGGCAAGTCATCATGCACCAGCGAATATGCATGAATACATTCGACCGCCACTGCAATGCGATCCAGCGGCAATAAGGGGATTTGTAACGCTGCACCACTGGCATAAACCAACCTTGGACGAATTCGCTTACCACCTGCCAAAGCTGAATAACGCATGGCTTCATGTAAACGAGAGGGGGCAATATCCTGAAGGGGAAGCGCCTCCGATAGCACCTGCTCAATCCGCAAGCGGTGAGGCTCTGACAATTTGACTTTATTCATCCGTTAAAAAATCTTCTTCACCATCCGCAGTCAGTCGCACCACTCGTCGCTCTGCATCAGCCAATAGTTTCTGACACTCCCGGCTCAAGCACACCCCTTCCTCAAAGGACTGCAACGCCTCCTCAAGCGACATATCACCCTGCTCCAACCTGGCTATTGTCTCTTCCAGACGCGCAACTGAGTCTTCATAACTGACTTTCTTTGCTTTTTTACTCATGCTGGGGATATTGATCTTTCGTGTATTGAATTGCAAGTGGATGTTTAGCCCCATATCATTGCAACCCTCCTCGCAACTGGACACTACCCCATGACTCCAACAAACAATCATCCCCTCCCTGCCATGCAACAACTATTGGGCATTATGGCGAAACTCAGAGATCCGGATAGTGGATGCCCGTGGGATCGGCGCCAAACTTGGGGCAGTCTTTTTCCTCATACTCTGGAGGAAGTCCACGAAGTTGGTGCTGCAATAGATGCCAACAACCCTGCTGAGCTGTGCGATGAATTAGGTGACTTATTATTCCAAATTGTTTTTTATGCTCAAATTGCCAAAGAACAAGGTCAGTTTGAGTTCAATACTGTCGCCGAAGCCATTAGCCATAAAATGATAAGGCGACATCCTCATGTTTTTACTGACAAAAAGTATGAGGATGAAGCAGCACAAAAAGCAGACTGGGAGGTCATCAAGCAACAGGAGCGGCAACAAAAACATAGTGGGTCCCATAGTGGTTTTTTTGACGATATTTCACAAAATCAACCGGCATTGATGCGCTCAGTCAAACTTAAAAAACGTGCTTCAAGCTTTGGGTTTGACTGGCGAGCATGGCAACCCGTGGCTGATAAGGTTAGAGAAGAGTTGGACGAGGTCATTGAAAGTGTCTCACTAAACGAGTGTCAGGAGCGCATTGAGGAGGAAGTCGGCGATCTGTTACTCAGTGTGGCCAATCTTGCACACCAGCTCAAGGTGGAACCGGAGAATGCTCTGCGCAAGGCGAACAACAAGTTTGAAAAGCGAACCAATCGCCTGTTGCAACTGCTAACAGCAAAAGGCGAGTTACGTGATTATACCGATGAAGAACTTGACCAAGTCTGGCAGCAGGTAAAGGCTGAGGAACAGTCATAGGGTCAAGCCAGACGAGCCCATTACAAGCGTTGTGCGTTAGCCATACTATTTTAAATCGACCGAAGACTCTGCATCCAAACGAGCCTGAGCAACCTTATCATGGTTTTTGGCGTAAAAATAACCACCCAAATACAGCCCCAAGCTGAGTACAACCATCGCTATACCATAGTATCGCTCTGATGGTTCAATAATGTGCCAGACACCGGCCATAAAATAGAAAAAGGCAACAACCATTAGGGACACATACGTACCACGCACCCCATTAAGTGCTCCTCGCAAAAAGAACACGAGCGGCAAGCAAAATACCGCCAGCTCAAACGACACCGGAATATCCTGCTCCGTTGCCAGCCAACCGTTCCACACAATTACTAAAGCCAGTAACCCGATTATCGACAAGACGCTGAGCCAATAAGCCCTTTTTATCGCAGTCATGATGCTAACTTCACTGCCAACTCGGCGATGCGTTTCCCCAAGGCAATACACAAGACATGCTCATCATTGCTCACGGGTTGATTATTTTCAGCACCCGCCACATGCGAGGCCCCATACGGTGTACCACCCGAGCATGTAGTCATCAACTCTGAATTACTATATGGAATGCCGCTAATCAACATACCATGATGTAGTAGTGGTACTAGCATGGACAACAGGGTTGCCTCCTGACCACCATGCAAACTCGCCGTGGAAGTGAATGCTCCCGCGGGCTTACCCGCCAGATTGCCAGACAACCACTGCGCAGATGTTTGCTCCAGATAATACTTCAGGGGAGCGGCCATCATGCCAAAACGTGTCGGGGAACCCAGAATCAAGCCATCTGCACCAGCAAACTCCTCCACGGTGACATAAGGTGCCCCAGACTCAGGAATGGCTGGCTCTGCTGCCTCAGACACAGGTGAGACTTCAGGCACTGTACGCAATATTGCTTCAACGCCAACAACTTGCTCAACACCTCTAGCAACCCGCTTGGCTAACTCAAGCGTAGCGCCATGACGGCTATAGTAAAGCACCAATACCTTTTTCATGACTCACCCTTTAAAGTATTTCCAAAACTGATTCAGGCGGCCGCCCAATGGCAGCCTTGCCGTCTTTCACCACAATGGGGCGTTCAATTAACTTTGGATAGGCCACCATAGCATCAAGCAATTGCTCGTCGCTCAATGATTCATCCGCTAGGTTATGCTCCTTATACTCAGCCTCCCCTTGGCGCATCAATGCTCGCGGCGAAAGTCCCAGCATCGTTAATATGTGCCGCAACGTCTCTTTATTTGGTGGCGTTTCCAAGTACTTGACCACATCAAGCGCCTCCCCTTTTTCTTCCAACAGTCCAAGGGTCGCACGGGATTTTGAACAACGAGGGTTGTGATATATGATCGTTTTTCTACTCATAACAAGACCTGTGGCAAGACGACAGAATGAACAAGTCGCTAATCTACCATGATCCACGGGCGCAGGGGACACTAATGCACTATTTAAGATTTATTTTCCTGTCGGTATTACTAACACCTGCGGTCATTGCCAAACCAGTTAATGACTTTAGCTTTCAGGATGTAAACGGAAAAATTCACCAACTCTCGGATTATCGTGGCAAATGGGTTGCGGTTAATTATTGGGCAACATTTTGCCCACCTTGTCGAGTTGAAACTCCCGCGTTAATTCGTTTTGTGAATGACCACCCCAATAAACTGGTCGTACTGGGTATGGATGTGGGCATGGACGACACCACAAGTTTGCAAAAATTTATTACCGAGCAAGGCATTAACTATCCGATTATCCCCACCCAAAGCAGTACGATGACAGCCTTTGGTGAAGTGGCCGGGGTTCCAGTCACTTTTATCATCTCACCAGAAGGTGAATTAGTTGATAAGCATATCGGTCTGCTAACTTACGACAACCTGAGCTTTTATACCAATCCAGAAAAATCGATGGCAGATGATCCGCAACCGGAAAGGAAAAAATCTTTCTGGGATCGCATTTTTGATTGGGGATAACCGAAAATAGAAAAAGCCACTACCCAAAAAAGTAGTGGCTTTCTTACTTCAGTCAACTGCGATTATTTCAAATGCAGAACCTGACCCGGCTGAATGGTGTAGGCCGGTGCTTGTAAGTTATTGATGCTAATGATGTCCTTCCAGTAAACACCTGTCTGACGCATTACTTCAAACACAGTGTCACCCTTCTTCACAACGTAGGTATTGCCATTGCCTGAGGATACAGCAGCAGGGGTATACGTGGTGCTCGTACCGGAAGCTGCGCCACCTGTGTAGGTCTTGGGCGTATACTGGCCGTAAGTTTGGCTTGGTTTCTGGAAGCTGCCCGTGTACAGACTCTTGTTTGATGGCGTTGGCGTCGTTGCGGCCATGCCACCGGTATAATCAATGTACTGAGTCGTTGTCTTAGGTGCCGGAGGAACATAAGACTTGGGCGGAACATAAGGCTTTGGTGGCACATAGGCTGGCGTAGAAGGTTGAACGACGATAGGCTTGGGTGGAACATAAACGGACGCTTTCGCCGGTGTCTGCGCCTTTGCCTTAGCAGCCGCTTGCTGACGATTCCATTGCTCTATATACCACTGCCGGGTACGACCGTTGCTCGCCACTGCCTGAGACTGGTTAGCCTTGGCTGCCGCCGCCGCTTTAGCGGCTGCTTGCTGGCGGTTGTACTGATCAATATACCACTGCTGTGTGTGCCCTCCGGCGCTTTTCGATTGATTCGCTTTTGCCGCAGCAGCCTTGGCGGCTGCCTGCTGACGGTTGTACTGATCAATATACCACTGCTGTGAATGACCGCTCGCAGACGTTTGCTTCTGTTTGCCCTGCTGCTGACGATTCCACTGATCGATATACCACTGTTGTGAATGGCCGCTTGCAGACGTCTGCTTCTGTTTGCCCTGCTGCTGGCGATTCCACTGATCAATATACCACTGCTGAGAGTGTCCGTTAGGAATCTTCTGCTTCTGTTGCTTGCCCTGTTGCTGACGATTCCACTGATCAATGTACCACTGCTGTGAGTGACCACTCGTTGCCTGATTCTTTTGCGTACCGCACGTTGTACATGGCGTCTGAGCCTCTTGTTGTACATGCTGTTGATCCTGAGCAACTGACTGTGATGCATTCTGGGTCGTACCCGCACCGGTAACAGACGTCTGAGGATCTGCATTACTGCGGGTTCCGTAAGAAGAACAACCCGTCGCAATCATTGATACCAACGACGCAGCGACTAATAATTTATAACTTCTGTCCATGATTTATGCCTGAGTAAATATAACTATCACGATTAACAAAAAAACCACCAACCAACCAAGCCATTCTATGTATTTTAAAATAGTCGGCTCCATCTTCGGGCCTGCTTTAGCAACCAAACCCGCGACAAGGAAAAAGCGGGCTCCGCGACCAATCGCTGAAGCGATGACAAACGGAAAAAAAGCCATCGAAAGCAAACCGGCGGTTATTGTAAATAACTTATAAGGTATCGGCGAAAAGCCTGCGACCAGAACTGCCCAAACTCCCCAAGTATTGAAAAGATGCTTCGCCTGTTCAAACTTTTCTGCATACCCCCCTGTTAAAATAGAATCAAGCCACCCAAACGCCCACACCCCAATGAAATAACCTGCAATCCCACCCAAAACTGACGTAATTGTCGTTAGTAGGGCATACCTGAACCAACGGTCTGGACGAGCCAGACTCATCGGCATCAGCATAACATCCGGTGGTATCGGAAAAAACGAGGATTCTGCAAAACTTAACCCCCCCAAGTAATACTCCGCGTGACGGTGTTTGGCTAACTCAATCACTTTCTTATATATATTAGAAAACAGTTTCATTTTAAAGGACTTTTTTAATTTATTTTATCGAGTAAAGGTACGAAAACAACCGCTTCTTTGCTTTCAGTTACAAAGCTGTCTTCGGACAAACGGCGCACTAACAGCAGCTCTTGTCGCTCATCTTCCCCACCAACAGGTATAACTAACCGCCCCCCTACCGCCAGTTGCTGCTTTAGCGCCTCTGGAACAGACTCAGGTGCAGCGGTCACAACGATGGCATCATAAGGGGCTGCTTTTTCCCAACCCCAACTGCCATCAGCTAGATGCGTCCGTACATTACGATAGCCCAACTGGTACAGTAGCTCTCTGGCACTACGATAAAGCGGCGTAATTCGCTCTACAGTATGTAGTTCGCGTACCAAGCCCCCCAAAATCGCCGCCTGATAGCCTGAACCAGTACCGACTTCTAATACCTTCGCTGGGACAGAATCGCTTAATAATAGTTCAGTCATTTTTGCAACAATATAAGGTTGGGAGATTGTTTGCGCGTGACCAATGGGTAAAGCGGTATTTTCATAGGAGCGTGATGCCAAGGCTTCATCAACAAACAAATGACGCGGCACCAAACTCATCACTCGCAACACCGCCTCATTTTGGATACCCATCTCTCTTAACTTGTCGATCAGGCGGTCCCGCGTGCGTTGCGAGGTCATTCCAATGCCTTTAATATCCAATTCAGCCATTTATAACTCCTGCAACCATTGCTCTGTTGATGTTATGGCCTGATATTGGGTTAAATCTATATGGAGCGGCGTGATGGAAACGTATCCCTGTTCAACAGCGTGAAAATCGGTACCCTCGCCTGCGTCTAATTGTTCACCAACTGGCCCAATCCAAAAAATTTCCCGCCCTCTGGGATCTTCTGCGCGAATCACCGGCTCGGCATGATGACGTCTACCCAACCGAGTGACTTTAAACCCTTTAACTTCCGACCAAGGAATATTCGGCACATTCACATTCAGAATAGTCTGCGCATTAATTTTCAGTGAGTTTAGCTTGGCTAGTAGCACTCGCACGGCCTCAACCGCAGTTTGATAATGCTTGTCACCACCACTGCCGCAGCAGGAAACTGCCAGTGCTGGCAATCCCAGATTACGGCCTTCCGTAGCCGCAGCAACAGTACCAGAGTAAATGACATCATCACCCAGGTTTGGGCTTGAGTTAATACCTGCAATAACAACATCTGGTGGTGAGTCATATAAGCCAGTCAGAGCCAAATGCACACAATCTGTAGGCGTGCCATCAACGCTGTAAAGGTTTTCGCCATGAGCTGACAAACGCAGGGGATTCGTCAGCGTCAGTGAGTTGCTGGCACCGCTATAATCACGGTTGGGAGCAACGGTCAAGAGTTCCGCATCATCAGCCAACCCCAACCTCAGTGCCTGTAACCCAGGGGCAAAATAACCGTCGTCATTGCTGAGTAAAATTTTCATTTGTATTATGATCTTCAGGCTTCGCACCTGAGTATTTCCATTAGATAGCGAGCATTGTTTTGCCCATGACTCAAAAAAAACCTGACAATGCGGATGAGAGCAGTCTGTTTCTTAATGCTATGACAGACACCATCCCGCTCGCAGAATTAAATCAGGTGGATTTACGCCCAGCCCCCGCAGCCCCAAAAGTACGAGAATGGCACGATGAAGCGGATGACTCAGCGCCCGACATGTTATCAGATTCTGGAGAGATCGAGAAAGTACATGCAGAAACGGTATTAAGCTATTGTCGGACGGGCATACAGAACCGTTTATTCCGCCGGCTGAGACAGGGCAAACTGCAAATTACCGAAGAACTAGACTTGCATGGACTCAATTTAAAGCAGGCCAAACCAGTGTTGTTAGATTTTATCCAGTTAGCCTATCCCATTGAGGGCTGCTGTGTGCGTATTATTCATGGAAAAAGCAGTCGCTCACACATGGGGGAGCCAGCAGTAATGAAGCAGTTCGTTAATCACTGGCTGCAACAACATCCCCGGGTGATGGCCTTTCACTCTGCACAACCTCGTGACGGTGGAACCGGATCCGTCTATGTCATTCTGCGGCGTTCAACACACCCCTTTTAATGCGCTGAGCACAACGCAACAAGATAACTAAATTAGCCATGACTCGGTTTATTTCCTGATACTTTTTTATGCTGATTCGACCGTATCACTCACCCGATCCGATTGCTTGCGAATGTGCTTCTTCAGCGAATATCGCCCGGCACACAATAAAAAAGCCAGTGCGTTAACCCCACTGGCTTTTGAAGCTTAACTCACTTAATTTTGAATTGTCTGTGAGCCTTTAACGATAATTTTTACACGGCGGTTCTCCATTCGACCCGCTGCTGTTGCATTACTTGCTATTGGCTGAGTTTCGCCGCGACCAACCACCGTCATTACCTGACGGCTTAAACCGCGTGACACCAAGTAATTTGCAACTGACTGAGCGCGCCTTTGTGAAAGTGCCTGATTCGCTATGTGGCTACCTACATTATCGGTATGCCCAATAATGGCGATATTGTGAATAACAACACCATCACGTAGTAGATCACTCGCCATACGATCCAAAGCAAGACGCCCTGCACTTGTTAATACTGCACTGTTAGTCGCAAAGTTCGACCCACCCGCCAGGGTTTTATGAACCACTTTGGGCTGCGGCTTGGGAGTCGGAACTGGTACATGCTTTACAATTGTCCTCACCACAGGCGGCGTTACAGGTACCGGAGCTTGCTTAACAATGGTTGGTGTCGTTGGCGGCTGATTCACAATCACAATAGGCCTTGGCGACTCTGCTGCTTTTTCTTTTACAACAGTCTTTGGCGCCTCAATTGGACGACGCGTCAAAACAGGACGCCAATTCAAGCCCACACTGAGTTGATCTATGTCCTTGTCAAACAGCTCATACTCTGCACGAACCCTGAAACCTTGGCTAAGTTGATATTCCGCACCCAAGCCACCCATGACAGCAAACTTATTTTTCTGGTTTACCTCTGCACCCTCACCCTTGGTATCAAGTTTGGCAACACCCAGCTTTACAATCGGATGAATATCACCAAGGTAGCTCGGAACATGGTAGACAAGATTTCCACCATAAGCTTTGTATGCCACATTGGCTTGAGCATTTGTTTTATTGTGACTAACCTTAGCTACCCCCAAATCATTCCAGAACATCTCAAGACCAAAGTTACGACCAATATTAACCCCTCCATAAACTTTCTTGGAGAGATCCTTATTATCGTCAACATTCCAATTATCACCCTCCGGCTCCAATCGGCTTTGACCGATTGCGCCACCCACGTACCAACTATCTTCCAGTGACTCCAGTGGTGCCGCCATGAGATGTGGTGTAATCAACAGGGAAAAAACAGCAAGATATCGCTTCTTTTTATTTTTATAGTTCATAATAGCCTCAGCGTTTACGATTATTTTTTATTGCGTAAAAACGCTTTTTTTCTTAACCAAAGTAACGGAGCAAGCAGTAATACCCAAACAGGTGATGTACTGCCACCACCACCGTTAATAACGGTATTCAACTTATCATCAGAGCCAGAACCGGAGCCGGAATCAGGGCCAGAACCGGAATCAGAGCCGGAAGTAGAGCTAGAGCCGGAACCAGAGTGACTTGATGTATTTTTATCATGGTAATCAGCAATACCGTCGCCATCACTGTCTAAAGGATTTTTCGCATCATCACCAATTTCATCAATATCAGAGATTCCATCATCATCATCATCGGGGTCCAGGTAATTTGCCACACCATCCAAATCCAGATCGGGACAAACCATACCTGAGGGACATTCCTGACGGTCACTAATACCATTAGCATCACTGTCACCCGAACCATCGGGCATTCCCGCAGAATTTGAACTGTCACCATCCAAATAATCTGGTATTCCGTCCAAGTCGGCATCAACGAGTTTCAAATACCCCTGCTCTTTCACTTCAGTGAGTGTTGGAACCCCATCACCGTCATCATCACTGTCGAGGTAATCCTCAATGCCGTCCCCATCCGTGTCACGATTGTTAGGCTCCAAGTAATCAGGAACACCATCCATGTCACTATCTACATCACCCGTTTCAACGAAAGTACTAATGCCATCATTATCATCATCAGGATCAAGTGGGTCCATAATACCGTCGCGATCATGGTCGTAATGCATATGCACTTTTCCATCATCATCTTTAATCGCTGGGGATCTATCATCATCATCCAGATAAACCGGCACACCATCTGAATCAGCATCCGTCAACATATCACTAGGAACTTCATCACCGTTATTGATGCCATCATTATCCCAGTCCAAATCAACCGAATCGAGATTACCATCTCCATCCGTATCTGGGTTTGATGGGTCCAAGTCCAAGTGAATTTCTTCAAAGTTAGTTAAACCATCGTTATCACTATCCTCATTGATATCCAAAATACCATCACCATCACTATCCCGCTTACTTGGGTCTAAGCCAAGCCGAACTTCTAGCTGATTCGAAAGACCATCACCATCATGATCTTCTTTGCCATCAAGGATGCCGTCATTATCAGTATCTATATCTGATGGATTAAGCCCCAGTGCGATCTCTAAAGCATTCGGAAGACCATCACCATCCTTATCCTCATCTCCATCCGCCACACCATTTCCGTCAGTATCAGGATTATTAGGGTTCAAGCCTAAGGTGTACTCAATACCATTCGGGAGACCATCACCATCGGTATCCTCATCAATATCCGAGATGCCATCACCATCACTATCCACTTTCGTTGGATCCAGGCCCAATGCGATTTCATCAGCATCAGAAATACCGTCACCATCAGTATCTCTATTACCATCGCTAACACCATCACCCCTAGAGTCGGCATTGTTAATTTTCGTCCCTAAACTAATTTCTACCTGGTTACTGAGTCCATCACCATCAGTATCTTCCTGACCATCCAGGACACCATCACCATCGGTATCCTGTAGACCTGGGTTAAGACCTGCTCCCAACTCAATTAAGTTAGCCAAGCCATCACCATCGGTATCCTCATTACCATCTGGAATACCATCTTTATCTGTATCAAGCAGCGCTGGATCCGTTCCAATAACAATTTCGACGTTGTTCGGCAAGCCATCATTGTCGCTGTCCTCGTCTGCATCAGGTATTCCATCACCATCGGTATCAGGATTATTTGGATTCAACCCAAGGCTCCGCTCAAGCGCATCACTCAAACCGTCATCATCGCTATCCGTATCTTGTGGATCTGACCCAAGATCCTTCTCTACCTGATTAGACAAACCATCATTATCTGTGTCATTGTGAGGGTTCAAAGCATCTATGAGCTTTTCTCCTGTTGAATTCGTAGGGTTGTTAATGTCACTCCCTACCTCAATGAAATCATTTACCCCATCACCATCAGTATCAGCCAACACCGGACTTGTTCCAATAATGTTGACCTCATCACTATTGCTTAAAGAATCACCGTCTTCATCACCAGATTCTGTTAATACCAGTAGATTTAAGTGAGTTGCATCACTAACATTTCCCGCCTTATCCGTCGCTGAGGCAGTCAAAGATACATCACCGTACGGCAACGCCGGATTCATGGGGCATTCCCACTGACCGCTTTTTGAAACAGTGGTGGTACATGTTTGAGTGCCGTTGTTATTTGAAATTCTGAGCGATGAACCTGGCTCTGCTAATCCTTTGATGACCGGACTTTGATTAAAGCTAAATCTCGGCACCTTGATCTCCGGAGCGTCTGGCGGTGTTTTATCAATAGTATAGGTCGGCAAAGAACCACTGAACCTTAGCGTCACAACAGTCCCGGATACATCTTTCACGGTACCATTGTTCTTCATGAAAGATGCCAAGCTCGTCCCAGTTTCACCTGTTACGACTCTAAGCTCATATCGATTTGTTTCTGCATCAATTAAATTAAGTGACTTGATACGTGCACTCCCTGCACCATTAAATAGCTGGAAGTCCTCTACATCAACATTCAGCAGCTCCTCAGAGACATTATAAAAAAAGCTTACTTCGTCTGCGTTTGTATCGACTTCCTTTGGATCCCCTAACGTTACTTCATATTCAACATCCCGTGCATACGCAGACGACATTCCTGCCATCAAGGAAAGAAATGCGATACAACGAGCCACCTCTCCAATTTTCAACAAATTGGCAACATCTTTGTTCATTCTACCCAACCCCATTTATTTTTATTTTCACAATCACTCACAGAGCGCCAGGAAAGCGATGTGATAGTAAGAGCCAGTTCCCCAACTGACTGTTTCATCCCGCAAAGTAGCACGTAATTGTAAAATAAATAAACTATTCCCGATAAAGTGCTATTTTTTAGAAAGAGGCCTCCGGTGTCGCGAAACCGATGATCAACGACTTGCCGCAGCTTGCTATTGAGGTGGGTGTGATGGGATAGGCGGGGAAACAGAAAGCCCGTCTGCCCCAAAGAATCGCTCTGGAGAGATGGGCTGTCCTTTTCAAAATGGTGGAAGCGGCGGGAATCGAACCCGCGTCCGCAAATCCGCTGCCTGAAGGCGCTACATGCTTAGATCCGTCATTAATTTAACAAACACAATCTCGACGGGCAGAGAAGGTATCCGCGATTCCGGTAAGGTTTTAACGCTTTGGCCCCGGACAGTCCTCCACGCGATACCGCATAAATGATTCCCAGTAAGCACCTGCGGGCGAACGCTAGTGGGAATTTAGCAGGCTTATCAGGCCGCTAAAGCGTAGTTGTCGTCGTTGGCAACTAAAAGTTTGCAGCTTGAATTTAAGTGGTCACTGCATCCACTGCATGCTCCCCAGGTTTTGTAATCCACGTCGAAGCCAAGTCGCCCCCCATGTATCACTAACTGGTTACTTGGGCAGTCTACCGCATCATAGACTGCCTGTACATCACTGCTTGAGTTATATTTTCTCCAGCACCATTACTGCTGCGAGTATTTGGCCCGATAACGAGTGGGAGACAAGCCTAATAAACGCGTAAAGTGATGACGCAAGTTCATACCTGTCTGGAAACCAGTTGAGGAGGCAATCTCCTCTACACTGTAATTTGTTGTCTCAAGGAAGTCTTGAGCCAGGTTAATACGCTGATGAATCAACCACTCTTTTGGACTCTTACCAACAGTAGAACGGAACTGGCGATCAAAACTGCGGCGAGATAAGCAGGCCTGCTCTGCCATTTCTGTCACATTCAGTGGCTTATCCAGATTCTCAAGTACCCAATTGATGGTCTCATGCAAACGACCGTGTTGCTGACGCAAGGTACGCTCAACAAACTGTGACTGAGCACCATCACGGTGAGACGAAACCACCAAGTCCTTAGAAACGACATTAGTTCGATGAGCGCCGTAATCCTGACGGATCATCTGCAAGCCCAAATCAATCGCGCCCGTGTGACCGGAGGAGGAGTGCATACGCTCCTCACCTGTGTATAAAACATTATCCTGAAAATTCACTTTTGGGAACATTTCGGTAAACGACTTAGCCAGCGACCAGTGAGTCGTAGCTTTTTTTCCATCCAGCAGGCCGGTGGCAGCCAGTGCAAACGCCCCCATACCAAACGCAACAATGCGCCCGCCGCGCTGATGCAGCTCCAACATTGCATCAATCAAATGCTCCGGCGGCTTGACATCAATTCCTGTCCAACCCGGAATGACCAACATATCGTAACCCGTCAAGTCATCAACAGGCTTATCAATTTGTACAGTAATCCCACCGGTCGCCTTGACAGGCTTGGTAGTCAAGCCCAAAACATCTGTCTGATACCACGCTTCCAGCTCCGGACGTGGCGTTGAAAACAGCTCAACAGCACAACCAAACTCGAAAGTATCCAGATTTTCATAAGTCAAAATAGCCACTTTGGGCGATACAGTGAATTTATTCATAACATTCCATAGTTAAATACGCATTAAAACGACAGACAGCGACACGCGATATCACTTCGACTCTGAGCCATCATAAACAACCAGCCGACCATTTTTACCTAGACATCAAGCTAAACCAGCCAAGCTTAACGCAAACTGAACACTTCGAAATATTGTGTAATCGAAACACCTACAGCAATAAAAAAAGGACAGATCATATAAAAACAAACCACCAACCACATTAAAAACATCAACCGGATACCACTTCATGCCAAAAATTAGGCACTCTGACTGTCTTAACCCAAGTTCAATTCAAATCCACAGCAAAAAAACTCAGCCAAGCCAGCATAGTGCTAATAATACTGAGTATTCCCCGAACCAAGTAATCAATAAAAAGACATATTAAAATAATTTAAACTAAAAAAGATTAATAAGGAACCAATTAAACCATTTTTGAAAAGAAGATAGTTGACTAAACACCAAATAATCCAAACACCCATGTCAAAACTAGCGTAGAATTAGCAGCCTTAAATATTTCAGTGAATACAAACCCCGAATGTCAGATCAAAATACTCCACCCTTTTCAGAGCTTGGCTTATCTGAAGCCGTTTTATCCGCGATTGATTATGAATTTCCCTCACCCATTCAGGTTGAAAGCATCCCACCACTATTGGCAGGACGTGACCTGTTAGGTCAGGCCCAAACGGGTACAGGTAAAACAGCCGCCTTTTCCCTACCCTTGTTGTCAAAAATTGACTTAAAGCAAACAAAACCACAGATTTTGGTACTCGCACCCACCCGCGAGTTAGCCATTCAAGTTGCCGAGGCAATGCAGTCATACTCAAAGCATTTACATGGCTTTCATGTGCTGCCCATTTATGGCGGGCAGAGTATAGGGATTCAACTTAAGCAACTCAAACGAAATGTCCACGTCATTGTCGGGACTCCGGGGCGCATCATTGACCACATCAATCGTGGTACGTTAAAACTTGATCAACTACAAACTGTTGTGTTGGATGAGGCAGACGAAATGCTCCGTATGGGCTTTGTAGATGATGTAGAAACCATCCTGCAAGCCACCCCTGAAAACAAACAGGTCGTGTTGTTCTCTGCCACCATGCCACCGGCAATCAAAAAGCTGACCCAGCGCTATCTGAAAGATCCGGCGGATATTCGCATTAAAAGCAAAACAGCCACAGTGCCAACCATTCGCCAGCGTTACTGGCAGGGCAAAACCACCCATAAACTGGATGCATTGACACGAATTTTTGAAGCCGAGCCTTTCGACGGTATTATTATTTTCGTGCGTACCAAGTCCATGACGCATGAGTTGTCCGAGAAGCTGGAAGCACGTGGGTATGCCACAACGGTTCTTAATGGTGACATCAAGCAGGAACAGCGCGAGAAAACCATTGAGCAATTCCGCCGTGGTAGAATTGACATCATGATTGCCACTGACGTGGTGGCACGAGGCTTGGATGTTGAGCGCATCAGCCATGTCATCAACTACGATATGCCACACGATACTGAGTCTTACATTCACCGCATCGGACGTACTGGTCGTGCAGGACGGGAAGGCACAGCCATTCTGTTTGTCCCGCCCCGTGGTCAACGTATGCTACAGAGCATTGAGCGCGCCACTAAGCAAAAAATTCTACCATTTGAATTGCCAACGGCTGAGACGATTAGTGAAAATCGGATTAGCAATTTCAAGCAACAGATTAAAACCATCGTGCTCCAACAGGATCTTGATTTTCTTGAAAAAATGGTGGTTGACTTTGCCAATGAAGGCGATTTAAGTCTGGAACAAATTGCCGCCAGTCTGGCGTGGTTGGCACAAAAAGACCGCCCACTTTCTGCAAAGCTTCTGGATATTCCCAGCATGAGCGATAAACCGGCCGCACGCGCTGATCGCCAACGCAGGCACGATCCCGACAAGCCACGCCAAGCTCGTGATAAATCAAGCTCAAACGTAGAAACGAAACGTCGCCCGCGCCGTGACGCTGCTGATGAGGATATGCCAGAGATGGTGACTTATCGTCTTGAAGTAGGTCGTGAGCATGGTATTGAAGCCAAGCATATTGTTGGTGCAATTGCCAACGAAGCGGGTGTTGACAGCAAGTTTATTAACAATCTAGCGATTGAAGATGACCATTGCACCGTCGATCTACCAGAAGGGATGCCAAAGGCAATTCACAAGCATTTGTACAAGACCTGGGTTCAGGGTCGGCAGCTAAAGTTACGCCAACTCACCTCAAAAGATGAGCGCTCTTTTGATGCTGATGCTAACACCCGAAGCCGAAAAAAGCCCAAATCAGCCACGCCATCTAAGCGCAAGCCGTCGGCTGTTCGAGATAACGACAAGCAGCGCCCACGTAAAAAGAAAAAGAAGTCCTAAACAGGCGAATATCCAGTGTCGCGGCCTTAGGGCGCTTCGCAAATGACCGTTGCTCTTCGCGGCGCTGGATAGCCTTCAATGGTTTTACTCAAATCATTCGGGTCGAGAAAGTCCTTGAGTGACTCAAAAGTCATCCAGTCCGTTGCCCGCTGTTCTTCCAGCGAGGTGACAGACTCATCAACCACACGACAGTTCTTAAACCCTACCCGATCCAGTAGCCGGATCAGAAACGATACGGATGCCACAAACCAGACATTGCGCATTTTGGCATAGCGATCTTCCGGCACTAAAACGGTGCGCTCATCACCATCAATCACCAAGGTTTCCAGCACTAACTCCCCACCACGGCGCAGGAAGCTGCGCAGTTCTTGCAGGTGAGTTACAGGAGAGGCGCGGTGATACAGCACACCCATAGAAAATACCGTGTCAAAGCCAACCCCTTTATATTGACGACTAAAAGCCGGAAGTTGCTCACTTTTCATTGGTAGCAGATGAATCGGCAAGTCTTCACCCGCATATTGTTTGATCGCACGAAATTGCGCGAGAAAGAACTGACTGGGATCCGCACCAATCACCAACTCAGCACCCTCCCCCAGCATACGCCACATGTGATAGCCATTGCCACAGCCTACATCAAGAATGGTTCGACTTTTCAGTGGTGATAAATGCGGCTGAATTCGATCCCACTTAAAGTCTGAACGCCATTCGGTATTGATGTGGATACCGAATAATTCATACGGGCCTTTGCGCCAGGGAATAATCGTGCGAAGTTGCTGTTCGAGGCGCTCAGCATCAGCAGGTTCTATATCCTCTGAACGACCGATCCTGACGCGCGACACATTCAGATCAATATCCGTTGGTTTGACCTTTGGCATTTCATCCAGCAGGCGAATCCAATCTGCCAGAAAGCCGTGTGTTTTCTCTGCAAATGCCTGATTAATCTGCTCGGGAAGGTCATCCACCCATGCGACCAGTTCAGACCTTTCCAAGTCTTGGTACAGCGTATCAAAGTTAAACATAGGGGTTTAGCTGTTATCCGCCTTCATACCCGGCCAGACAAAGTCAGCCTCAATCTTGTCAAACGCCAGCGTCTCACCCGTACGCTTACCCGCTTCATCACACATAAAATACAAATAAGGGCCAATAATCGCTTCGGCAGGCGCCAACGTATCCGGCCTTTCCCCCGGATAGTTCAATTTACGCATTTGCGTGAGTAATGGCCCTGAATCAATACTGTTGACGCGCACAAAGCGATCCGGGTTGTCATACTCATCTGCAACAATCGCCATCATGGCCGCCATACCTGCCTTAGCCACACCGAACGCCCCTGCATAAGCACGGACAAGATGGTGTGCAGAGTGAATGATTGAGCCATGATCCGACTCGACCAGTAGTGGCAAGCACGCCTGAATCATCAGGTAATTGGCATTCAGGTCAATATTCATTACCTTCTGCCACATTTCCAGATCATACTGCTCAAAGGGGATAAATCCGGGCAACCACGCCGCATTGAGCACCAAGCCATCCAAGCCATCCAACTGCTCTTTTAAAATACGCGACATTTCCTCGTAGTCGTGCGTGGTCGCACCTGACATATCCAAAGGATAAATCGCAGGCTCTGGTGCGCCAGCGGCCACAATTTCATCGTAAACACTTTCCATTTCGGGAATTGACTTCCCCAGTAGTACGACAGTTGCCCCAAACTCGGCATAAGCCTTGGCAATCGCTCGCCCGATGCCATCTCCGGCCCCTGTCACCAGTATTTTTCGTCCCGCCAATGCGCCTTCAGCGGGAACAAAATTGAGTAATGATTCAGACATACGTTACCCTCTTAGCTTATTCATCATCTTGATAATAATAGTCATAAGCACGCTGCATTTCAGTGGTAAAACGCCATGCCTCCGAATATGACAGGCCACTATTCTCAGGGATAATCACTTTCACGTACAGATCTTTCCCATGTTTATCTTTTAAACGAGCCAATGCGGAAGCCATGCCCTGACGCGTGACTGTTTTAAACGCATCTTCCGTTGCATCCCGTATACGGTAGACTTCACGACCAGTTTGCTTACTAAACCAAACAGACACCACATGCTTGCCACGACTAGAACGCGCCGGACGAAGTAGTTTTTGGTATTTGGAATCCAGGACATCAAACTCACCCTGCAGGCTCTCCAGCTTGCTCAGGCTGTCAGCACGTTGTGCTTGTACTTTCGCCAGCTCCTCGCGCATGATATTGAGCTGTGTTTCGCTGAGCTGCTGACTCTCACGACTGTGGGTCAATGCCAACTCGCTGTTTTCCAGCTTTTTTTGCAATGCTACCAAGCGTTCTTCATTCACCTGCTTACTATCAGCTAACTCGGTCTGTTTGGCATTTAATGCAGCCTGCAAACGTAACACCTGTGCCTGACTTGATTGCTGTACACGCTGCAACTCTGCCAAGGCTTCAGCCCTGTTTTCTAGGGTGGCTAATTGCTTATCACGATCAGTTTTTAAACGCTGAATCTGCTCATCACGCTGCACAACCTGCCGCTGATGGGATTCAGCCAGTTTCAAGCTTGCTACCAGCTTCTGCTCAATCTCCTTGGATTTTGCCAATATGCGCTCAATCTCTGCTTGTAAGTCCTGATTTTCCGCCCGCTTTTCTGCCACAACTTCCTGTGCTGATTTCAGGCGGTTTTCCAAAAGGTGCATACGATCTTCAAGTGTGTGATTTTTCGCTTCTTTATCCAGTGCCTGCTCGGCCGCCAGACGTTGCGCCTCCATACTTGCCTGAAGGTCAGTTACCAGTTTCCAGTTATTACTAATCACCACAACCGTCACCAGCAGGAACACCATCGTAATCACCATCATGATATCGGTGAACGAGGGCCAGAAACTTTCCTCACCCTTATCGCGCTCAGGGAAATTGTGATAGTCGGGAAAGTTGCCGTTCATCGCTGGCTATCCGCTACGCTATGTGCGACAGCAGAACCGCCCGGCGCTTGGTAGGATGCGTGGCGCAGTGGTGACTTGGGTAAACGGAAGCCTTCACGCAATAAGTCTTTCAGCTCCTGAATACTCTCCTCACTCAAACCACCCGAAGCCTGTTGCTGTGTAATTGAGTTCGTTAATTGGTCTGCAGCAGCAATGAAATGTTGCTGCATCTCATTCAAACGGTCTGCTGATTTATTCAACGCCACCGTCAGCTCTGACACATGGCGAATCAGCGACTCCTCAGTGTGTACCACCTTTGGCAGCAGATGAACTGATGTCATACTCTCGATGCCATTTAGCAGTTGTGCGCGGGCATTATTTAGCCGCAGGTAAAAATACGCATAGATTACAAAGCACACAATGGCAGTCATGGTGGTACTGAGCGCCGACGACATACCGCCAATAATCATGCCCATGCGGTTCGCACCTTCCGGTGAATCCAATAAATTAGACGCACCAATCAGGGCAATCGACAGCGATACAACCGTGCCGAAAACACCCAGTAAAATCAGAATACTGTTGATATATCTAACCAATGTAAATCGGCTTTGCTCGGCAGTGCTCAGGCTGGAGGCCAATGCGCCATGATTAATGGGCAGCGCCCGACGCGCCATACTTTGCACATAGTAATAGCGAACAACAGCCAATGCCGTTTCCGGTAAATGGCTTGCCGGATCATTCGCGCCATCGCCAATCGAATCAACCAATCGCTCCAACACACTATGCTCCCGACTGTAAGACAGCAGCAAAGCAATAACGCGGAACATGCCGAGTAAAAACAGCAGAATAATAACCCCATTCAGCAACCAGCCCACTGGATTGATTTCACCCGATAGATACAGATCCGCAATGTTATTTCTCTGCCAAAACAACACCACTGCCATCAGGATTAACAGCAAAACAACCTGAAGTAATGTGGAGCGAGCGGTATTTTTACTTATATTCATGAATTAATCTCCATTAGTGGCTGCGCTGAGTATCCAGCGTTTCCTCGGTGGCCTCCGTTAGCCAGTCCAGTATCTCTTGAGCATGACGAATGATGCCATTTGCGCCCCACTGTTCCGGCTGGTCATCGGCGCTTATGTAGCCATAACTTGCCAACAGGGTAATCATACCCGCACGATTACCGGCGATAATATCTCGCTCAGCATCCCCAACATAAATACACTCGGTTGCCAACACATTGCACTCATTCGCCGCATGGAATAAAGGTTGTGGGTGTGGCTTACGTTGTGGCAATGAGTCGCCACTGATAATACTTGCACAACGCCGATCCAAATCCAGCGCCTTCAACAGTGGCTCAGTCAAGAATGCGGGTTTATTGGTTACAACACCCCACGCAATCTGCTGATCTTCCAGAAATGCCAGTGTTTCTGCCATTCCATCGAATAAAACCGTGTCCACGCAAAGGTTTTGCTGGTACAACTCCAAATAACGCTGACAACGTCGCTGGTAATCTGTATCACTTTGTGTGTCACCAAAGCCTAGCTTGACAAGGGCTCCCGCACCATGAGAAACGTGCTGGCGGGCAACAGCGTGATCAACGGCTGGCAAGCCTTCTTCCTGAACTAGCAAATTAAGTGCTCGTATCATATCAGGAGCGGTGTCCAGCAACGTACCATCAAGGTCAAACAGCACTGCACGTATTGTGTATAAGGAACTTGTCAGCATTTTTTATATCTTTATCGTTTGAAAAACCTGAACTGCATCATAAATTGAGGAACATGCGCGTGAAACTATTTTCTTTAATAAAAACATTATTTTTACCGTTATTGGCAAGCGTCATGCTAAGCAGCACCGCTCTAGCCTTTACCGAGTTTAATGGGGAAAAGACAAGCATTGAAGCACAAATCGGCAAGGGTAAGTGGACGGTGTTGGAAGTCTGGTCATCAGAATGTCATGCCTGCCGTATGCACATGCCTGAAATGGTTAAATTTAACGGCAAGATGAAAAATGTCCGCTTGCTTGGTGTAGCATTGGATGGTCAATCAGGTAAAGCCGATGCACAAGCGATGATTGATGAGTATGGCATTCCTTTTAAAAACATCCTCAGCAATGCTATTGAGATAAATGCATGGATGGAGTTGAATGCACAAGAGTCTCTGGTTGGTACGCCCACCTTTATGATTTTTAACCCCAAGGGTAAATTGATGGCATTACAAGCAGGGATTTTACCAGTGGCTTCTCTGGAGAAATTTATCAGCGCAAAGTCTACGACTACTGCCAGTCACTAATACTCTGCTGCATTTAAGACTTGCCCAACAAAGTGACTTGAGCTTTCTGTATACTATTGAAATACCAGTAGATAACCGGACATGAGTTTGGCATACCGCCCTGCCCGCTGCGTTGTGATGCCACTAAATTGGCAAAAGAGATATTGTTAATTCTGAAACATACTCCAAAGCGTACTGTCCAATTTTTTCAGATAAATGGTTTTATTTTGCGAAAAATTACATTTTAATGGCACTGATTAGCGGTGCTTTTGCGCAGACTAATGTAGTCGGCTTGTGAGTCATTCTTCTAATGAAGCCGTCACGATGAAGTGTTTTTTATCACTAAAGGGGTATTCCACATGAGAAGCATCAAAAAAGTAGCAATTACCTTTGTCACGACACTGGCACTGTCTGGCGTCACCACCGTGTTTGCAGAAAACGCAACAACGGTCTCTTCCGACGGATTTCTGGAGCTAACGGTACGGGAGGCGCCTGCAGCAGCACAGCCTGCGAAGAAAGTGGTTAAACGAGTCAAAAAGGCCAAGCCAACGCCTGTCAGAAAAAAAAGAGCCAAGCGTAAAGTTCGAGCCAAACATGTTGAGCGTAAGAAGCGTGTACAACGTGCAAAGACGTATCGAGTACGCAGCGGTGACACTCTGACAAAAATTTCGCGGAAAACAGGGGTTAGCTTGAGCCGCTTGGTTCGCCTAAACGGCTTACGTGGCTCAAAAAAGCACCACATTGAGGTGGGACAACGCCTACGCCTTCGTTAAATTGTAGCGGAATTTAACCTTTACAAGCGTTAGCTCGCTCACGCTCCTCTATTGCTGGAGTGTGGGCGGCCTTGGTGCTCGTATCAGCATTCTTTAAAAAGCAGCCAATGCGAGAGTCTCTGCTTGTAAACAAAGAAACGTAAAACTGTGAAATGACGGTTCCTTTCGGGTTTAGCCCGATGGTTGTAAATCGTTAGCCCGAAAATAAAAACAGCGACCGAAGTCGATATGCTAAGTCGCTGTTTTTATTGATTTAAATGGTGGGCCCAGAAGGACTCGAACCTTCGACCAACGGATTATGAGTCCGCTGCTCTAACCAACTGAGCTATAGGCCCGAAACTGAATACTAACGCGGTGGATCGTTATCCAGCTCTAGAAAGCTGCGTAGCATATCCGATCTGCTCGGATGACGCAATTTTCTTAACGCCTTTGCTTCAATCTGACGAATACGCTCACGTGTAACATCAAACTGCTTGCCCACTTCCTCCAGTGTATGATCGGTATTCATGTCAATGCCAAAACGCATCCTCAGGACTTTTGCCTCACGGGGTGTTAGCGAACTCAACACTTCGCGGGTGCTTTCTCCCAGACTGGATGCCGTCGCATTGTCCATTGGTGACTGAACGTTGCCATCTTCAATAAAGTCGCCCAAGTGAGAATCCTCATCATCACCGATTGGCGTTTCCATTGAGATTGGCTCTTTGGCAATTTTCATCACCTTACGAACTTTATCTTCAGGCATATCCATGGCTTCCGCCAATTCTTCGGGCGTGCCTTCACGGCCTTTTTCCTGCAATAATTTACGAGAGATACGATTCAGCTTATTAATCGTCTCAATCATGTGTACCGGAATACGGATTGTACGCGCCTGGTCTGCAATCGAACGAGTGATCGCCTGACGAATCCACCAAGTTGCATAAGTTGAGAACTTGTAGCCACGGCGATATTCAAATTTATCCACCGCCTTCATCAAACCGATATTACCTTCCTGAATTAAATCCAAGAATTGCAAGCCACGATTAGTATATTTTTTAGCGATAGAGATAACCAAACGCAGGTTAGCTTCCACCATTTCCTTCTTGGCACGACGCGCCTTCGCCTCACCCACGGAAACGCTACGACTAATGTCTTTAATTTGTTGGATAGATAACCGCGTTTCTTCCTCAATACGAATCAGCTGATCCTGAAGTGCGAGTATATCATCGGCGTAAAGCGACATTTTATCCGACAACTCAGGCTGCGCCTCTATCAGATTTGGCACCCAAGCCTTGTTGGTTTCATTCTTCGGGAAACTATGTACAAAGTCCTTGCGGGACATGCCAACACGATCAATACACAGATGCATGACCTTGCGCTCATAACCACGAATTTGGGTGATGATGTCACTAAGCTGACCACCTAAGTGGTCAATAATTGGCTGGGTAAATTTAAATTCCAACAGCTTATGCGCTTGTTTGGCACGAAGCTCTGTATATTTATCCATATCCCCTAAATCACGCGCCTCACGGGCGCTGTCATACAGGGCTTTTAGCTCCAGGAACTTTTCACGCGCTTCCTCTGGATCAGGGCCGGTATCCAAAGACTCCTCTTCTGTTTCATCATCGTCATCCTCAGCACCTTCAGCCTCCGAGTCTGTTGTATCTTCTTCATCAGAGTCTTCGTCCGCATCCTCAGTTTCCGGCTCAGGTGTTGATGCCGGAACAGGAACTGTGGCATGGCGATCTGCATCGGGGTCAACAAAAGAGTTCACCACATCCGTCAAACGTACTTCTTCCTGCTCAATACGCTCAAATTTATCCAGCACGTACTCTGTCGATGCAGGGAAATCAGCCAAGGATGTCAGGACTTCGTACAGACCTTCCTCAATGCGAATGGCAATACTAATCTCGCCTTCTCGCGTCAATAACTCAACCGTCCCCATTTCACGCATATACATACGCACTGGGTCTGTCGTCCGTCCAAAATCGGTATCAACACTGCTCAACGCGGCAGCAGCCTCTTCTGCGGCGTCATCATCAGCATCAACGGCTTCGTCGCCCAATGTCAGACTGTCCTCATCCGGCGCTTTCTCAAATACCTTAATGCCCATGTCGTTAATCATGCGCACAATGTCTTCGATTTGCTCCGGATCGACTATCGTGTCTGGAAGGTGATCATTGACTTCCGCGTAAGTAAGGTAGCCCTGTTCCTTACCTTTGGAAATCAACAACTTTAAGCTGGATTTTTGCTTCTCTTGTCCACTCATGTAGCTGAGTTCCCGAAAAAAAGTTAATCGGGCATGATAACACACCGTAGTCTGTTTCATGCAAAAAATACCCCCAATTCGACAATCAGGAAGTATTTACTAAATCGTGTTTTTTACTGCTTAGAGAGTTGACTGCTCAGGAATCTCATATCACCCTTTTCCTGCTCAGACAAACCACCGGTACTTTCCTTATGGAGCAACTTCTCCAACTGGCGTTGCCTTGATTGCTTATCAATCGATGCAAGACAATCGAGGAACTCCCGTGTCAAAACATCGTCGTCATCACTGCTCGGCTGCCACTTCATGAGTTGTATCAACTCTGGCTCTAGCCCAGAATACCGCCACCGCTCTAAGAGCGTCACCGCGCTAATATGAGGACTCTCCTCGATAGATTCAATAAGTGTAGCTAATAAATCTGTGCCCGGCAGGTCTGTAAATGCGATTTTTTCCGGACTTTCGACCAAATTGACCAAAGAAGGCTTGTTCAACAATAAAATACATGCATAGCGAACCGGTGGATGCGTAACGGAGCGCTGATAAATATGATTGCGTGATTTTACAGCCAGTGGTATATCATGATCGCGGCTTTGCCGCTTAATAATGGTACTAACCTCGACACCCGTCAACTTAGCAATATCCTGAACCAACTGGTCTTTAAGTAGGCTCTCCGGCACTTTCTTCAGTAACTCATTAGCCCGGTTTATAAAGCGAGCCTTGCCCTCATTACTGTGGATATTAAATTGCTCTTCCAAGGCTTGTAAAAAGTAGCGACTCAATGATGTCGCATCAACCATCAATTGTTCAAACGCCTCTTTGCCAACACGGCGAACCAAAGTATCCGGGTCTTCCCCTTGCGGTAAAAACAAAAAACTAATCGCCTTATCATCCCGCAAAATTGGCAAGGTATTTTCTAAAGCACGCCATGCCGCTTCTTTACCAGCACGATCACCATCAAAGCAGAATACAATTTCAGGCACTGCACGATACAATATCTCAATGTGCTGCTGAGTGGTCGCCGTACCCAACGTGGCCACCGCATAGGTGACCCCAAACTGCGCCAGGGAAATGACATCCATATAGCCTTCAACCACGACAATTCGCTCCAGCTTTCTGGTGGCGTGACGTGCCTCATACAGACCATATAACTCACTGCCTTTATGGAATAAGGATGTTTCCGGTGAATTGATGTACTTCGGCGTATCCTCTCCCATGACCCGACCACCAAAGCCAATCACCTGCCCCTTTCGGTTGCGGATCGGAAACATGATGCGGTCACGATAGCGGTCATAACTGCCACCCTCATCCTTGGCAATGGCTAAGCCAGACTCAACAATTTGTTCTGGTCGATAACGTGACGACAGGTGAGTAATTACTGCGTCCCAGGATTTCTGAGAATAGCCCAAGCCATAAGTCTGCGCGATTTCACCGCTTAAGCCACGATTTTTTAGATACTCTACGGCTCCAGCGTGGCGCTTTAACTGGCTTTGATAATAACGACAGGCATCTTCCATCAGGTCAAGTAAGCTTTTATTGCGAAGCTGCGTTTGTGGGTTGTGCTTTTTTCCCTGCTCCCGTGGTACTTCCAGCCCCAGCGAGCTAGCTAGCGACTCTACCGCCTCAACAAACTCCAGATGCTCATATTCCATTAAAAAACTAATGGCCGAGCCATGTGCGCCACAGCCGAAACAGTGATAGAACTGCTTATTGGGACTGACCGTAAATGATGGCGTTTTTTCATTATGGAAGGGGCAACACGCCTGATATTCACGACCATGCCGTTTAAGTGGCACACGCGCATTGATCACCTCAACAATGTCGCAACGTGTCAGTAGCTGGTCGATAAATTCCCGTGGGATCATTCCCGCCATGGCGTGTCTACGTGTTTATCAGTTAAAACGGAACAGCAAATCTTCATGCCTCCAGTAAACGAGGCATTATCTCCACCAGATTGCAGGGGCGAGTTCGGTAATCCAGTTGAAACGAAATAAGCTTCGTCCAAGCGTCCCGACACGCGCCGGTAGACCCCGGTAAACAAAAGATAAACGTGCCATTCGCCGTTCCCGCAACAGCTCTGGATTGCATGGTCGAGGTGCCAATTGTGTCATAAGAAAGCGCCCGAAACATTTCACCGAAGCCATCAATGGTCTTATCGAATAGGGGTGTGACTGCCTCCGGTGTGCCATCCCGCCCGGTCAGCCCCGTACCACCCGTTGTGATTATCGCCTGTACATTTGGATCAGCAATCCACGTTGAAACAATGGCGCGAATGTCATAACGATCGTCTTTGACAATTTGCTTGTCAGCGCAGTGGTGACCGCCTTTCTCCAGCAGGGAAACCAGGGTATGACCTGATGTATCATCGGCATCCATTCGGGTATCCGACACGGTTAACACCGCTAGATTTAGTGGAATAAACTCCCGTTTCCCCGCCATTACACTCCCCTTGTCAAAATACGAATGACTTAGCTTTTTTCTTCAATCCAATGCATCTGAATCCCTTCGAGGATTTTCTCATTGGAGCGCGCTGGATCATCATTAAACCCTTCCAACTCGGTTACCCAGCGGTGTAAATCAGTAAATCGAATATACCGAGGGTCTACATCAGGATGTGCCTCATCCAGCTCAATCGCTATGTCCAATGTATCTGTCCACTTTAGTTCCATTATTTCATCCCTCAGTGATGCTCGGAAACCATATTAATGGTGTACTTGGGAATTTCTACCACAAGGTCTTCATCCCCGATTTTCGCCTGACAACTAAGTCGTGAGTCTGGATCAACCCCCCACGCCTTATCCAGATAATCTTCTTCCAGATCGGTGGCTTCTTCAAGAGAGTCAAAGCCTTCGCGTACATAGACATGGCACGTTGTACAAGCACAGGATTTTTCGCAGGCGTGTTCAATCTCAACGCCCTGCGCCAAGGCCGCATCACACAAACTTGTCCCCGTTGCTGCTTCAAACACCGCTCCCTCAGGACATAAGTCTTCGTGAGGTAAAATTATAATCTGTGGCATAGGGCTTAACTCTCAAACTCCGTAATATTGTGTCCCGACATAGCCGCCTGGATGTTGCTATCCATACGACGCGCGACATAGGCTTCAGCAGCGGCTTCAAGGTGCTTAATTGCGGCTTTAACGACTTCTGCATCATCGCCCTGTCTCGCTTTTACCAACACCTCTCTGGCTGCCAGCAACGCTTGTTTTTCCTCATCACTCAATAACTGATCCGCATCCGTAGCCATCGCACTATCCAGCGCTTGCAATGCACGATCCGCTTCAACCTGTTGCTCACGCAAACGCCGCACATTCACATCCCGTTGCGCATTTTCCATTGAGGCACGAATCATTGACTCAATTTCATTATCCGACAAGCCATAAGACGGCTTCACCTCAACCGTGGTTTTAGCGCCAGTGGACTCCTCCTCTGCCGATACGCTTAGTAGTCCATCCGCATCCACCTGAAAAGTTACTTTCACTCTCGCAGCGCCAGCCACCATTGGTGGAATACCTTTCAAGGCAAATTTGGCAAGTGAGCGATTCTCTTCCACCGTTTCACGCTCACCCTGTAACACATGCACGGTCATGGCCGTCTGATTATCTTTAAATGTGGTAAATTCTTGAGCGCGGACAATGGGAATTGTGGTATTTCGCGGAATAATTTTTTCAACCAAACCGCCGTACATCTCCAGCCCTAATGACAGCGGTGTCACATCCAGCAGCAACATATCACTATCTGGCTTATTGCCCGCCAACAGGTCTGCCTGAATTGCAGCACCAACAGCCACCACTTTATCCGGGTCAATATCCACCAGCGGCGGACGACCAAAAAACTCTTCCACACGTTGACGAACATAAGGTACACGTGTTGAGCCACCAACCATGACCACATCAACAATGTCACTCTTATCAATATCGGCATCGCGTACGGCGCGACGGCAAGCCAATAATGTCTTTTTCACCAACGGTTCCGCCAGCTCGTTAAACTCAGTGACACTTAGCTGTCCACGCCAGTCTCCTAATGCCACCGCAACGCAATCCTGGTCAGTTAGTGCTTCCTTGGCTCTGCGAGCTTCAATCATCGCCGCTCTTAACACATGCGCATCCGTACCAGCCTGCTGTCTGCTTTGTGCCAGCAGCCATTCGGCAATCGCATGATCAAAGTCATCACCACCCAAGGCAGAATCGCCACCGGTGGACATAACCTCAAAAACACCTTTGTTTAATTTCAGCAAGGAAATATCAAACGTGCCACCACCCAAGTCATAAATGGCAATGACCTTATTTTCCACCACATCTTGCTGGTCTAAACCATAAGCCACTGCGGCTGCCGTTGGCTCATTCAGTAAGCGGTATACATTCAGCCCCGCCAAACGTGCTGCGTCCTTTGTCGCCTGACGTTGCGCATCATCAAAATAAGCGGGAACCGTAATCACAACACCCGCCAGGTCACCACCCAGCGTTTTTTCAGCGCGAGTTTTCAGTGACTTCAGAATTTCTGACGAGACCTCAATCGCCGTTACATTACCCGCACACGTTTCCATTTGCGGAACACTTCCCTCTGTTTCAACAAAGGAATACGGCAACTGCCCCGCCAAGGTCTTAATCTCACCCACGGCACGCCCCAATAAACGCTTGGCGGAGGCGATGGTGTTATGCAAATCGCTTCCCAGTGCCTGACGCGCCTCAGCGCCCACAACGACACTGCCATCTTCAAGGTAGCGAACCACTGAAGGCAATAAATGTGTACCCTGTTCATCAGCCAAAGTACCCGCCTCGCCACTGCGAACTGATGCCACCAAAGAGTTCGTGGTTCCAAGATCAATACCCGCTGCCAAACGATGCTCATGGGGTGCGGTTGACATACCCGGTTCTGATATTTGTAACAGTGCCATGCGTTAGCCTTTAAATTGCATCATCTTCCAGACGCGCTTCCAACTGCCTGATCTCATCCATCAGACGCTCAAAAAATTTTAGTTTCAACACGGCTTGCTTGGCATCTTCAAGTTGTTCCGCTTCCAAAGCAATCACAAACGCCTGCTCAAGCTCATGCTTTTCCCGCCTCACATCATCTGACAGAGCATCAATTGCGCTCAGCGGATCATCTGCTGCGGTCACCTGTTCTAAAGCCTCCCGCCGTTCCATTTGTGACATCAAAAACGCCATGTCACTGGTTGTATCCACCTCGTCGTTCAAATCAACACCCTTCAGTGATAATAAATAGCGCGCCCGCAGCCGTGGATTACTGAGGGTTTCTTGAGCGGTATTGATGAAACTGGTCACTTGCTGAGCAATACGCTTTTCTTCATCGGAGCCCGATGCAAAGCGGTCAGGATGATGCGCCGCCTGTAGCTTACGAAAAGCAGCCATCAGCATCGCATTATCTACATCAAACTGCACAGGCAAACCAAATAGCTCAAAATAGTTTTGTTTGAAATTTATCGACATATCATCCCAATCACAAAGGCTAGAAACACAATGAGCCGATAAAGAACCGGCTCATAACGGGAGGTCGTAGCACAAGATCAAACAGTGAAACTCTCGCCGCAGCCACAGCTACCGGATTCGTTCGGGTTAGTGAATTTAAAGCCCTCGTTCAGCCCTTCCCTAGTGTAATCCATGACTGTTCCGTCCAGATAAAGCAAACTTTTTGGATCAACGATCAAGTTCACGCCATGATCCTCAAACACCGTATCATGTTCATCAATCTCATCGGCAAACTCCATCACATAGGCCATTCCTGAGCAACCATGCGTTTTAACACCCAAGCGCAAACCAACACCCTTGCCACGCTTTTCTAAAAATGCAAGCACACGGTCAGCGGCTGTTTGTGTTAACGAAATTGCCATGCTCCTACCCTCGTCATGCTAATGCAGTCGGTGAGATTACTGCTTACTCTGATAATCGTCAATTGCCGCACGAATGGCATCTTCGGCCAATACTGAGCAGTGAACCTTCACCGGCGGCAATTCCAACTCTTCCGCAATATCCGTGTTTTTGATTGCTTTGGCCTCATCCAGCGTCTTACCTTTCACCCACTCTGTCAGCAAGCTGGAAGACGCAATCGCAGAACCGCAGCCATAAGTTTTAAACTTTGCATCCTCAATCACACCGCCCTCATTGACTTTAATCTGCAAGCGCATCACATCACCGCAAGCAGGTGCTCCAACCATGCCTGTGCCAACTTCAGCGTCTTTTGCATCGAACGTCCCGACATTACGCGGGTTCTCGTAGTGATCTATTACTTTTTTACCATATGCCATTTCTTTATCCTCAACATCTTGCCTCGTACTCGTCAATCAGCCGACCAGCACTTAATGAGCCGCCCAAACGACACTGTCCATATCCACGCCGTCTTTATACATATCCCACAATGGCGACAGATCACGTAACTTTTTGACTGCCGTGCGGGTCTGTTCAATCGCCAAATCCACTTCCTCAGCCGTTGTAAAACGCCCTAAAGTGAAGCGCAAAGAGCTATGTGCTAACTCGTCATTACGACCCAAGGCACGCAATACATAGCTCGGCTCCAAGCTATCACTGGTACAGGCTGAGCCCGAAGAAACCGCTATGTCTTTCAGCGACATCATCAAGCTTTCCCCCTCAACAAAGTTGAAGCTAATATTCAAATTACCGGCAATACGGTGCTCCATATCACCATTGATATACACTTCCTCCATGTCCTTAAAGCCATCATACAAACGGTCGCGCAACATACGAATGCGCTCGTTTTCTGTCGCCATTTCTTCTCTGGCAATTTTAAATGCCTCGCCCATTCCAACGATTTGGTGAGTAGGCAATGTACCGGAGCGCATTCCACGCTCATGACCACCGCCATGCATTTGTGCTTCAATTCTGACACGTGGCTTGCGACGAACAAACAGCGCACCAATGCCCTTCGGGCCGTAGACCTTATGCGCAGAGAAGCTCATCAGGTCAACTTTTGCCGCCTCAACATCAATGGGAACTTTACCGGCACTTTGGGCCGCATCTACGTGAAATACAATCTTGCGATCTCGGCAAATCTGACCAATTGCGGCAATGTCCTGAACCACGCCGATTTCATTATTCACATGCATAATTGACACAACCGTGGTGTCATCGCGCAGTGCAACTTCAAAGACCTCCAAATCCAGCAAGCCATTGCTCATCGGGTCAAGGTAGGTTACTTCATAACCTTCACGCTCCAACTGACGGCAAGTATCCAGAACGGCCTTGTGCTCAGTTTTCATTGTGACGATATGCTTACCACGACGCTGATTAAAATGAGCTGCCCCTTTAATCGCCAGGTTGTCAGACTCCGTGGCACCACTTGTCCAAACAATTTCTCGAGAATCAGCATTAATCAGCTTGGCAACTTCCTCACGGGCCTCTTTAACTAAACTTTCTGCCGCCCAACCATAGGCATGACTCCTGGATGCCGGATTTCCGAAGACACCATCCAGCGTCAAGCATTGCGACATCCTCTCCGCAACGCGCGGGTCTACTGGCGTAGTCGCGGAATAATCCATATAAATTGGGGTCTTGACTTCACTCATCAGTTCTACCTGTATCTAATTCTTTAAACTCACACTTAACCATTCAGGTTATGGAGTGTCGCCTCTCCAGCAACTTTGCTGTTTTGGCGCTCTGCGACTTCCAATACTTCCTTGCGCTGCATCATATCCGCCAGCGTAATACCATCCAGAAAACTCTGAATTCTGCCACTCAAATCCACCCACAGATCATGAGTCAGACATCGCTTTGACTGCTGACACCCTTCATTGCCGCCACAACTCGTCACATCAACACTTTCATCCACAGCCATAATAATGTTGGACATGGCAATTTCTTCAGGCCTGCGACTAAGGCGATACCCCCCGCCCGGCCCGCGCATACTGACAACCAAGCCTCGCTTACGAAGTTTAGAGAATAGCTGCTCCAAGTAAGATAGCGAGATATCCTGCCGATCAGAAATCTCTACCAAAGAGACTGGCCCCTTGCCGCTGTGCAACGACAAATCCAGCATCGCCGTCACCGCGTATCGACCTTTGGTTGTCAGTTTCATGTTTGATGCTCCACTTCGGATCCCGCATTTTCGCGCAGTCTAGAGTACCTGACAGTTTTTATCAAGTATTCACAAAATCTTTGCGAGATTTAAGTGGGAAGCCACATCTAGAGGTGCTTCAGTATAGGCTTGTTGCGGGTTCTGGAAGACCTGAGCCATGCTCCCGTGCTCAATAATCTGGCCTGCTTTTATCACAACCACCCCATTGCTCGGGCATTCTATCATGGCAATGCTGTGGATGATGAATAATAATGTGCATCATTCTTTGTAAGGTAAAAAATAATGAGAAACATATCTCCAATTCTTTTAGCTCTAGTCTGCGTGTTTGCATGGAGCTTTATCCCTGTAGTATCAAAGCTAGGGCAGTTACACATAGACAGTTTTCAGTTTTTATTTTGGACTAACTTCTTGTCCGCCCTTGCTGTCGGGCTAACTATAAAGCCCTCTAAAAAACACTTAATAGAAACTATAAAACAAACCAATTACAAACAAACTGTCTTGTTGGGGTTCTTGGGTTGTTTCTTTTACTATTTATGCCTTTATTATGGATATGCTCATGGAAATACAACGGACGTTCTTGTCGTACAGTACCTATGGCCAGCATTAGTGCCAGTTTTCGCTGTATTATTTCTAAAGGAGAGGTTAAATGTGTATAAGGTGGTGTCTATCGTATTGGGCTTTTTCGCAGCCGTTATCGTTTTTACAAAAGGAGATGTACTCTCGATAGGCTTCTCTGGAGCATTTGTATTACTCACTGTTTTTGTCGGTGCTACATCCTTCGCACTATTTTCTGTGTTTTCAAAAATGGAACACAGAGTAGATGTGTCTTTTAGTGTATTTATGTATTTTCTCTGGGCCAGTATTTTTTCATTCATTTCGATCGTAGCGTGGAGCAATCTTGTTATTCCAGACCTCGAGTCAGTGTTAATAATATTAGTGAATGGTGTCTTTATAAATGGCTTATCTTATATATTATGGGTATATGCTTTATCTAAGGAGGATGCTTCAAAAATAGCTCCGTTGGTGTACATTTCACCAGTACTCTCCGTTGTTTGGATTTCTTTAATCTTTGGAGATAGCATAACTGTCACGAATATAACAGCCGTTGCCCTGGTAGTTGCTTCTGGACTTTTGGTGACCACAGAAGATAAATTCATACCGAGACACATAACAAAAGTATTCAGCAGACACACAAAAAAGGAGCGATAGCACGACCTACCGCTCCTTTTCGAATTGTATTTTGCGATTGTTGCTTAACGCTTGGAGAACTGAGTCGCCTTACGTGCTTTGTGCAAACCAATCTTCTTACGCTCAACCTTACGGGCATCACGAGTCAGAAACCCACTACGCTTCAATACTTCACGATGACCTTCGTTGAACTCAAGCAGTGCGCGAGCAATGCCTAAACGGATTGCGCCTGCCTGACCACTATCCCCACCACCCTTAACAGTGACGTTGATATCAAATGACTCTGTAGACTCTGTCGCATCCAAAGGCTGACGAACAACCATGCGAGAGGTTTCACGCCCGAAGTATTCATCAATAGGCAATTTATTTACTGTAATGTTGCCCGCACCCACTTTCATGAAAACGCGTGCTGAAGAAGACTTCCGACGTCCTGTTCCGTAATACTGTGTATCAGCCATGCTCTAATTCTCTAAAACTGATTAATCTTAAACTTCCAAAGGCCTTGGCTGCTGTGCATGATGATTATGCTCAGGGCCTGCGTACACTTTAAGCTTGCGATACATATCACGACCCAGAGGACCTTTAGGCAACATACCTTTAACCGCTAACTCGATAATACGCTCAGGCGCTTTAGCCTGTAACTTATCAAAACTGATTGACTTCAGATTACCAACATAACCAGTATGTCTGTGGTACATCTTGTCAGTAAACTTGTTACCGGTTACTGCCACTTTATCAGCATTGATCACAACAATGTAATCACCTGTGTCGATATGTGGCGTGTAGATTGGCTTATGTTTACCACGCAGACGTGACGCAATCTCGCTGGCCAAACGACCAAGTGCTTTGCCCTCGGCATCTACGACAAACCAGTCGCGCTTAACCTCAGCCGGCTTTGCACTGTATGTTCCCATGTCAATTCTCCAGGAAATGAAGCTAATTCTATTTGGTGTTGAATGCTTGACCAGATACCCAATCTAATCAAATTCAAAGAACGCAGCATTCTAGGTGAATCAACCCTTGGACTCAAGCGGTTTTTTGTGCTTTTTTTCAAAATTGATCCACTGATAAATAACAGGACAACTAACTAATGGGGTGTAACGGAGAAAGCCCCACAGCGCTCTGATGGCCTGTCTGATTTACGGTGTACTGAGTCATTGCTTGCAGCAGCGCCTCTCCGTGCCAAGGCTGCGGCTGAAGCGAATAACTAGCACATGATAATTCCCTGACAGCCTCAGCCAATGCCGGATTGCCGCACTGCTCAACCCCCACCAAGGTTGCAGGATAAATTCCAACAGCTGCCGCCCACTCTGGTAAGGCTTTGAGCGCAGCTTGAGCATTATTCTCATTACATGCTGTGGATAATGCTTGAGTAGCCGCTTGCTTTCGCTGCTCCCCTAATGCCTCCTGAGACTCCGGCTCTTTAATACTCCGACGTCGAGAGAACCCAGCCCAACCTAGCAAAGCAATAAAGACCAGCAATACCGGCCAAATCCACAGCTTGTTCTCTTGATAATAGCCACGCATACCCGATGACATCACAGGATCGACAATCTCATCTGCATGCACATCACTCTGGGGTTTTGTTTGTTTTGAGGACGTTTCCCGATCTGCCGAAGTATCTGACTTAACTTCAGGCTTATCTGGAGATATCCCCGCCTGACTCCCAGCACTGGCTCCGGCAACTGTCCCACTCACTTTGATGGTAAAAGCATCCAATCTCGCCACTTCTTGCTTATTGGTATTGGTATTCCACCAAGGCACTTCAACTGCCGGAATCTGATACTCCCCACCCTTATTAATAAGCAGTGTAAACCGTTCTTCACGCAGACCTACAATCCCGTACTCCCCCTTATCTGAACGAAAGCCAGGCTTCTCTGGGTAGATTTTCAACGTATCCGGTAATGCCAGTTTAACTTCGGGCAGTGTTTCAGCTTTCACCCCCTCTGCCATTAATGCAATCGTCACTGTTACCGGCTCACCAGCCTGCAAGGTGTCAGGCGGCTGAGACCAGTTCATTTGCAAACTTACTTTCGAAGCCGGCAACCAATGTGTTCCACGAAAACTGGCCGGTTTATCTTCAATATGCAACTCAGCCTTTGGCGAGTAGGCGCTCACCCGTGTTCTGGCTGGAAATGCGGGCATGGCAAAACGATCACGGCGCGACTGATGGCTGGCAAGGCTGCCACGGAAGACAGAAGGGGCAAACTGCAAAACACCTGGCTGTTTTGGAAATACCGCATAATATCGCTCAATTAACTGGTAAGGCCGTCCGTTCTTCTTAACGTAACGCGGGTTAGATGAGCCGATGAATACAATATCTACTTGCCCTTGAGTAATTTTGGGCTGAGAAATGGAGGCGTGATCAACCAAAGGTCTCGAATAATATAGCCGCTGAATATATATCACCTGACCATCAACGTAAGGATGAAGCGGACGAACCTCGACTTCCATCCAAACATCATCGCTAGAGGACTGCGCCACTGGCTCATCACCAACGACAATATTAATCGGGTCAGTGCTAAGGCCGTTGACACTCAATGCGGGAATGGTCAACGTACCCTTATGGTTAGGGGTAAGCAAAAATGTCCAATGAGTCTGCTGACTCACAGAGCCATTAACAACGGAGATGCTAGAACTTTGACTGCTCTGCTCAATACTGAAGTCTTTGGATAGCCCACGCAGGTCTGGCTGCTGCCCATTTGCGCCCGACAGAATAACAGACAGTTGCACCGACTCCCCAAGCCCGATTTCAGTGCGATCCACCTGAGCCTTTAGCGTGTTTGCACCCGCCAGAGAAGAAAATACTGTCAATATTAAAAACAGCAACAACCGCCCTACCATAGCGGCACCTCCTTCTGACTTGATGTAGTCTGCCGTTGGCGGTATTGATGCCGAAACTTCCGACGCCACAGTCCTGAGCTATCATCAGGAATTTGATATAACCACTGTTCAGTTTGTTTGGCCGTTGCTTTTTCTTCTTCGCTGAGTGAGTCTTTGCTATGAGCCTGACCTTCTGTCTGCTTCCCCTGCTCCGGGGATGCCTCATCTTCAGCTTGCTGTCGAGCCTCCTGCGCGGCTTTTGCCTGCTCGGCTGCATCCTTTTTTGCTTGCTCCTTCGCCTGCTGCTCAGCAGCTTCTTTAGCGACCTGCTCCTGATTTTTTGAATCCTGACTTTGTGAATCCTGACTTTGTGAATCCTGACTTTGTGAATCCTGACTTTGTGAATCCTGACTTTGTGAATCCTGACTTTGTGAATCCTG
>PDWI01001072.1_pt1 | contig 44346 bp, 40 predicted proteins | sample 1430891 | NCBI WGS metagenome assembly PDWI01 (sample SAMN01162508, study PRJNA174530) | Oral metagenome, whole genome shotgun sequencing project. | biome: Marine environment; feature: Marine mammal; material: Swab sample of the gingival sulcus; isolation source: swab sample of gingival sulcus... | reverse complement strand
GCTTTTGCACCAGAGCCGATAGCGATTGATTTAATATTTTCAACTTGTGATTTATGACCGATAGCGATACTGTCTTCTGCAATGTCTGTTGATTTTGCATCAGTACCCATTACAATTGAATATCTTCCATCTGCTTCAGCTGCTAATTCACCTTGTGAACCACTTCCTATCGCAATAGCAAAATCGCCATCAGTTGTATTTCTTTTTCCGAATGGTTTGACACTTGTATCTGGACTTTGTTGACCTATAACAGTAGAGTTAGCACCTCTGGCTTCAATATCACTACCTATAGCAAGACCTTGTTTCCCTGTTGCTACACTTCTTCTACCGATTGCGATACCTTCTGTAGCTGCTGCACCAACTTCTGCTTCGTGTCCTATCGCAACATTAGAAACACCTTTTGCTTTAGCTCCTAATCCTGCGGCTAACGACCATCCACCCGTTGCTCCTGCCGTATCTTTAATTGTACCTTTATTAGTTGTCGCATCTCCCGTTGTTACTGTATTTGCTTTGTCATTTTGATGGAAATACACTAAACCATCGCCGATTTTATCATTAACTTCCGCTATTTGTTTTTGTGTTTCTTGAGCAACAGAGAAAAGTTGAGAACCATTAATTGCATCGGTTGAAGTTTTGCTGATGTCCCCTGCTGCCACGTTTTTAATTTGTCGTTCAAAACCAACCGAACCAACTGATACTTGATCCCCAGGAAGCATATTTGCTGAACCACCTGCATAGTTATTGTAAGTTACACTACCAACAACATTGCCATTTTTATCAACAGTATCTATCGTAGATTGTGAGTGATATACTGCATCACGATCTGTTTTAGAACCAGCGCCAAGAGCAACTGCATTTTGTTTAGTAGAGTGAGAGCCTGCTCCTAATGCCATTCCTAATACTGCATCATCATCTACATAAGATCCTGTTCCTAAAGTAGTAGATAGATCTGCTCCTGCATAAGATTTTACACCAATTGCTATCGAACCTGCTCCTTTTGATTCAGTTTGAACATACTGCTCAGGATCATCTAAATCTTTTCCTGTTAAATCAATTAAAGCTTGTCGTACCGTTGCTGTTTTTGGTTGTCCTTGGTACATATAGGTAACCATATCAGTACCATCATTTAGTTTATCCGTATCATCACCACCAATAGTAATACTTGAGTTACCTGTTGCTTTAGCGTCATTACCAATAGTAATAGACTGATTCCCTAATGCAGAGATGGAAGTCTTACCACTTTCTCCAGCATTACCAAGAACAACTTTCTGATCACCTGCATCATCATCAATTGTTGCAAACGCCTGAGAAGTAAAGCCCATCGCAACAAGAAGGGCGATGGTGAGTTTGGTTAGTTTAAATTTAAAACCTAACGTTGGTGCTGGAACTTTATTTATAATACTTGATGATTTTCCTTGTGATTTTGCAAGCTCTGACACTGCTTCCATTACACCTGTTGATTTGTTGAATACTACTTTGAAGATATGGTTCATAATACCACTCCTTTTTTTAAATTAAATTGTTTTAATTATATCTGTTTTTTTAAGAAAAAACAAACATACAAAAGAGTGATTGCTCAATAAATAAATAATTTCAAAGACATAGTAAGCGTATGTAATACGCCACTAAACCTAAACAAGAAAATAGTAAAAACTATCTTTTTTGAAGTTCGTTATGGAATTTATAGGCATCATCAATGGTGTCAAAATGATGCAAATAGCCATTGTCAAGCACAGCCGCATTATCACAATACTCTCTTACCGTTGCAGGGCTGTGCGATACTAAAATAATTGAACGATCTTTTCGTTTCTCAAAAAGTTCATATTTACATTTTGCAGAAAACCTTGAATCTCCAACCGCTACCACTTCATCAATTAAGTAGCAATCAAACTCAACCGAAAGAGAAAGAGCAAAGGCAAGGCGAGCTTTCATTCCTGATGAATAACTTTTTACAGGCTCGTTGAGATAATCACCTAATTCTGAAAATTCTTTGGTAAACTCTGTAACATAATCAATATCAACATCATAAATTCGGCAAATAAAACGAAGATTATCCATTCCTGTCAAACTGCCCTGAAATGCTCCTGTAAATGCTAATGGCCAAGAAATACTCATTTCTCGATCGATTATGCCCGAAGTAGGTGGCTCAACACCACTAATTAAACGAATTAAGGTTGATTTGCCTGCTCCATTTTGTCCTAAAATACCAATTTTTTCACCTTTTTTTAAAGTGAAATTAATATCTTTTAAAACCTGTTTTGACCCATTTCTCGTAGGATAACTCTTATTTACGTTCGTTAATTTTATCATCTTGGTTCAATTCCTTTACTAAAATTTCTTACCATCAATAAGCCAAAAAATATTAAGGTCAGATTACAAGTAAACAAATAAAGAATATCTTCGTGTGTAGTAACACTATCGCCAAAATATCCTTTACGAAACATCTCTGTTCCACTAATCATCGGCACATAGCTTGCATATACTTGAATATTTTGTGGCAAGGAATCAACAAAGAAAAAAGCACCTGATAATGGTAACATCACAAATGCTAATGTTCCCCAAATTTTACCAAATGGTTCAATATATTGAGCAATAGAGCAAATAATCAACCCTAAACCTATAGCAAATAAACCCATCATCAGCCACGCAACAAGCATATAAAAAATATCAGCAGGTATAGGAATAATATCAAGAGCTATTAACACTGCCATAATGCTCACTTGAGCAACGCTCGCCCCTATGATTTCTAAAAACATACGTGTCATTATGGTATCAAGTACTCGCACATTTCGGTGATATAGCAAAGTTACATTAGATGCAATTGCACCAATTGCTCTATTTGAAGTATTTCGCCACATCATAGCAAGCGGATAACCTGTTATAGTAAAGGCAATAATATTAAGATCAGAAACTCGACTTGCTCTTACCACTCCCCACATTAAAGTAATAATAAGTGTTAATAATAATGGCTCAACAAAAAGCCATAAAAAACCAATGTTTTGGCGACCATAACGCGTAATAATCTCTCTCATCAAAAGTGCATTTATTACTCTTCCTTGAATTTTAAGAGATTGAACAAAGGTTGTTTTATCTCCGTATTGCATTAGTTTTTATGCTCTTTAATACTTGCAATCATAAGTTTTAACACTCCAAAAATCATAAAGCAGATAAAAAATATTGCTATGATATTGTACAATCGATGAGGCTCTAATGCCATATCAGGTTTACTTGGTGATGAAATAACTTCCAAATACAACTGCTGTTTGCTTAACTCATTTTGAGTATGTTGTAATGAGGTTAAGGCAGCTGTTAATATATTTTCAGCAAGTTTATTATCTAACATTAGTCGCTGATACTCTGTCGTTTGAGTTGCGAATGAATTTTGAGCATCAAAAAGATTAGCACTTTGTTTTTTAAGCTCATCTTGAATACTCTTTTCCCTTTGTTTTAACAAAGCTATTTGAGAGTTTTGAGGTGAAATCTTTTTAAGCTGATCTATTTTATTTTGAATACCAATCAACTTTTTTTCTAATGTTTTAACAAAAGAAAACTGCTCTGTTGCCTCGGTTGAAATATCAAAAATATTATGTTTAACACGATAGTCTGTTAATGCTTGAGCGGTATCTTTTACCCTAGTTTCTGCATCTTCAACATTTTTTATAGCAAATTTAAGCGAGTCTTTTCTTGCTCTCGTATTGAGCTGATTTATCAACAACTCACCCTGTTTTAACAGCTCTTTATTTATCAACTGTGCATCTTGTGAGTCAAATGCTTTTACAGAAAATGTCGCAATGCCTGACGCACTATCTAAATTTAGCACTATTTTTTTTCTAAAATATTGATAAAAAGACTCTTCAGAATTATTTAACCCTAAAAAATTATGACGACTTAAAAAATCACCTTTTTCTGAATAAAAATCTTTTACTGGCAGTTTTTGTTGTAACTTTGACAATGACTCTCGTGAATAAAGATACTCTTTTAAAGTGTAGGTGTCATCTTGGGAACGAGAAAAACCAACACTCTGTATGAGTGCACCAAAACCACTTAATGAATTATTTGATGCTGGTGAACGAACAATAAAACTTGATGTTGATGTATATATATCAGAAGCAAACAACCCAAAGTAAATCGTGCTAAATAGCGTTGGTATCATCACTGTTATTAAAAATAATAGTGATATTCTCTTTTTTATTGCTAATATTATATTCATTTACAAAACCTTAAAAATTCTTAATTGCTTTAATGGTATCAATAGCTGGTCTAAATACCGTAAATACCATTTTTACAAACTTACTAAACTCAACCAATGGTGAATTTGCTACATAAACAATATCTTTATCTTGGATTGGAAATCTCTGTAATATAAACAATGATTCTGGTTGCAATAGATCAACATTATAAACTGTTGGTACTTCCATATCTTTAGTGAAGCCTTTTTTAAACCATTTTGTTTGTTCAATTTCAGGCAATGAGGTTAAAGGAATATAACGGAAAATAAAAACACCTTTAGGATCAGCTAACGAATCAGTAACCCCTCCCATTTGAGCAATAGCTTCACCTAAACTCACCCCTCTTGATGGAAATTTAACTCGTGTATTTTTACCCAAAGCTCCTAATCCTGTGAAAGATAAAGGTTTATCTAATAAGGTAACCACATCTCCTGACATAAGTTTAATATTTTGATTTGGATCTGCTATTAAATCTTCAAATGAAATTGATTTTATATTTTTTTCTCTGGTTAGTTGAACCGTTATATCTTGAATATTTGAAGACACACCGCCAACAGCTGCAACAGCATCTAAAACTTGCTCACCGTGAGCAGTAAGAGGCATACGAACACTATTTCCTTTACGAATAACAGCAACATTTGCAGAGTTATTTTGTTTTACCTGTACTATTACTTGAGGATCATTTGCTTTTTTACTTAACAAACTTTTCAGAATAGATTGAATTTGTCTTGGTGTTTTGCCTTTTACTCTAACAGTGCCAATAAATGGAACCGTTATTCTTCCTGTATGACTTATCATTTGATCAGGTAGTTTAATCAATTGAGAGTTGCCAACACCATCATCGTTAATTCCTGTTGCTCCAAAAAGAACAGCAGGAGGCGACTCCCAAATTGAAATCGATAACACATCTCCAATATTCACAGCACCAAAAGATTTTTTAGTATGCTTAAACTCTGAAAACTTTTGTTTTTCTTTACTTTGATATAATTTTTGAGCCAATGGTAAATTTACATCAATGATATTAATGCTTGACTCAATCTGTTGATTTTTGATGATAGATCTTGATGGTGTTGTTAGCGTAAAAGAACAAGCACTAAGCGTCAAACCTAGCGTTGATACTAAAATGATTTTAGTATATTTTTTCATAATTTTCTGTGTTAAATATTTATAATTGAGAGTATTATAGCACATTTTTATTACATACAAAATTAACCAAACATATTATTTTTACTCAATAAAAAAAGAACTCTAATACCTTTAGAGTTCTTTTGTGCAAATATTTCAACTACTTAAACGTGAGATGCTTTGAGTAATTTTTTCGTATATGGGTGCTGTGGATTTTCAAAAATTTGACGCACAGTTCCCATTTCAACTACTTCACCTTGTTGCATTACCATAACTTTATTTGACAATGCTCGCACCACTGCTAAATCATGACTGATAAATAGATAGCTTAATTTATGTCTTTCTTGCAAATCATTTAACAAGTTAATCACCGTAAGCTGTGTCGATCTATCAAGTGCAGAAGTTGGTTCATCTAGCAATACAAATTTTGGCTCTAAAATCATCGCTCTTGCAATCGCAATACGCTGACGCTGACCGCCTGAAAACTCGTGTGGATAACGGTTGATCATTGACGGAGATAAATTTACCTCTTCAAGTATTTTCTCAACTCTTTCACGTCTTTGAGCTTTAGTTAAATGTGGAAAATGCACCGTTAATCCCTCACCAATAATTTCACCAACTGTTAAACGTGGTGAAAGAGAGTTGAATGGATCTTGGAATACCATTTGCATTTCTTTTTTAAGAGCTTTACGATCAGCTTTACTCATTTGAGCAATTTCGTTATTTTCAAAAGAAATCTTACCGCTATAATCAAGTACTTGCATTACTGCTCGCCCAAGGGTTGATTTACCAGAACCTGACTCACCAACAATACCTAAGGTTTCACCTTCTTTTAATTCAAAACTAATATTTTTAACCGCTTTGAAAACTTTTGTTGGTTTGCCAAAGAATGAGCGTTTCATAATGTAGTTTACATCAATATTTTCACCTTGCATCAACATTGGAGCATCGGCTGAAATATCTTCTTTAATAGTTTTAGGAATTGGGTTTAATAGCTCAATAGTATAAGGGTGTGATGGATTATTAAATACTTCATCTGTTTCTCCTTCTTCAATAATCTTACCGTGTTGCATAACGCACACATAATCAGAATATTCGTGAACTAAACGAAGATCGTGAGAAATTAAAATAATCGCCATTCCCATTTCTTTTTGAAGTTCCATCATCAAATCTAAAATTTCAGCCTGTGTGGTAACATCAAGAGCTGTTGTTGGTTCATCTGCAATCAACAAATCAGGTTTGTTGATAATTGCCATTGCAATCATAATACGTTGTAATTGCCCACCTGAAAATTCGTGTGGATAACTGCTCATTTTCTTTTCAGCATCAGGGATTTTTACCGTATTTAATGCATCAAGCGTTAAATCATACGCCTCTTTTTTAGTTAAATGAGGTTGGTGAGTACGAACTGACTCAATAATTTGTGAACCAATTCTCATAAATGGATTTAACGAGGTCATCGGCTCTTGGAAAATCATTGAGATTTTACCACCACGTAAATCACGCATTTGGCGATCATTTAGTTCTAAAATAGACTGATCTTCAAAAATAATTTTTGAATCATCGCTGTAAGATACAATATTTTCAGGTAATAATTGCATAATTGCCATTGAAGAAACTGATTTACCCGATCCTGATTCTCCAACAATCGCTAAAGTTTGCCCTTTAAAAACATCAAAAGATATGCCTTGCACGGCGTGAACATTAGCATCATCAGTTTTTAAATATACATTTAAGTCTTTTACTTCTAATATTTTCATTTATAATCCTTTACAAAATTTTTCTTATTATACTCTATTTATCTTTTGGATCGAGTGCATCACGCAAGCCATCACCGATAAAGTTAAAGCAAAAGAGGGTTAAACATAAAAACAATGCTGGGAATACTAAAAGCCAAGGTGCAATTTCCATTTTTGACGCACCATCTGACAGTAATGCTCCCCAACTTGCCATCGGCTCTTGCGTTCCAAGTCCTAAAAATGATAAGAATGATTCAAATAAAATAAGCCCTGGAACCTCAAGCGAAGCATATACCACTACTAAACCTAATACATTTGGAATAATATGTTTAAAAATAATATTTTTGTTGCTCACACCTGTTAAACGAGCAGCTTCAACGAACTCTCTATTTTTTAGACTTAATGTTTGTCCTCGAACAATACGAGCTAATGAAAGCCACGCAATTGAACCGATTGCTACGAAAATAAGCAAAATATTTTGTCCAAACAAGGTTAAAAGCATAATAACAAAGAACATAAATGGAATTGAGCTTAAAATCTCAACAATTCTCATCATTACTGAATCAACAATGCCACCTACATAGCCTGAAATAGCACCGTAGATAGTTCCGATTAAAACAGCAATAAAAGCACCTAAAACACCAACCATAAGAGAGATTTGTCCACCTTGTGCAACACGTGCTAACAAATCACGACCAATATCATCTGTTCCAAAATAATGTCCATTTTCCATACTTGGAGCAGCTCTCATATAAGACCAATCCGTATCAGAAAATGTAAAAGGAATAAGATGTGGCCCAATAATAATAAAAAGTAATATCATTACTAAAATTATTAATGAAGTAACCGCTGCTTTATTGCGAAAGAAACGACGCATTGCATCTTGCCATAAAGAACGACCTTCAAGAACGCTATCTTTTAAATTATCACTTAAAACACTTTCAAGTTTTTCATCAAACTCTTTATTTTTTTCATTTTTAATTATCATAAAAAACCTCTAATCATAGCGAACTTTTGGATCAATAACCGCATATAAAATATCTACAATAGCATTAAAGAAAATAGTTAAAGAACCAACCAAAATAGTTAAACTTAATACTAATGAATAATCACGATTTAATGCTCCATTAACAAAAAGCTGACCAAGTCCTGGCAGACCAAATACGGTTTCAATTACCATTGAGCCTGTAATAATCCCAACAAACGCTGGTGCTAAATACGTAATTACTGGAAGCATTGCAGGTTTTAAACTATGTTTAAATAAAATTTGAGCATTGCTTAATCCTTTTGCTTTTGCTGTTCTGATATAATTTGAGTGCAATACTTCAATCATAGAGCCTCGTGTAATACGAGAAATACCTGCAATGTAAGAAAGCATCAACGATGCTACTGGTAAAATCATATAATAAGCAGATCCACCATTCCAACCACCAGCGGGTAATATTTTTAAATAAATTGCAAAAAATAAAATAAGTAATGGTGCAAATACAAAACTTGGGATAATAATACCTGTCATTGCAAAGCTCATAACAAGATAATCCCACTTAGTATTTTGCCGTAAAGCTGCAAAGACTCCAGCACTTACACCAAATAGCACCGCAAAGAAAAATGCAACTAATCCAAGTTTTAAAGAAACAGGGAAAGAACCTGCTATTAATTCATTTACGGTAACATCTTTATACTTAAATGATGGCCCAAAATCACCTTGAGCAAGATTGCCTAAATAACTTAGATATTGATGAAACAATGGTTTATCTAAATTATATTTAGCTTCAAGATTTGCGATAACCTCAGGCGGATATGCTTTTTCTGTCGAAAAAGGATTACCTGGTGCTAAACGCATTAAAAAAAACGAAATCGTTATCAAAATAAAGAGCGTTGGCAAAGATGAACCAAGACGCTTAATAATAAATTTAAACATAATAATACTAATAGTTATAAACAAAGAAGATCACGCCCAAAGGCGTGACCGATTACCACATTATTTTATTTTGCAGTTTTAATTGAAAGATCTTTAATCAATAAATTGCCTAAAGGATCTTTCCCTGTAAAGCCACCAATATAAGGTTTAACCGCTTTTGGTGAAACATAAGTATATACAGGAATTAATGCAAAATCTTTTGCTAGAATACTTTCTGCTTTTGCATATAGTGCCGCTCGACCTTGCTCTGATTTTTCACTGAAAGAATCTGTAATTGCTTTATCATACTCTGCATTTGCATAACCTGTGGTATTATTTGAACTATCTGATAAGAAATAGTTACCAAAGGTTGTTGCTTGGTTATAATCTGCACACCACGCTGCACGAGCAATATCAAATTCTTGTTTACGTTTCGTATCTAAGAATGTTTTCCACTCTTGGTTTTCAAGTTTAACTTCTACTAAACCATCAGTATTTTGTTTCCACATTGAATCAACGGCAACAGCAATTTTCTTATGCCCTTCTGATGTATTATAAAGAAGCGTAAATTTAAGTGGATTTTCTTTACTATAACCAGCTTCTTTTAATAGCTCAATCGCTTTTGCATTACGCTCTTTCATTGGAAGTTTGCTATATTCAGGCTGTTTAATTAAATCACCTTCACCAACAGATGGGTGAGTATAAACATAAGTAGGTTTTTGACCTTGACCCATAATTTTATCAGTGATGATTGTGCGATCAAGAGCTAAGTTTAACGCCTCACGAACACGAATATCTGCAAACTGTGGTTTGTTATGGTTAAACTCATAGTTATAAACACATAATTTATCGTTTACAAATGTTTGTTTTGGCTGTTCTTTTTTAAAGTTTTTAAATACTGTTTCTGGAATATTAACGATATCTAACTCTCCAGCTTCATAACGACGCCACGCTGCTGTTTGATCTGTTAATGCAAAGAATGTTGCTGTATCAATTTTCACATTATCTTTATCCCAATAATGTTCATTACGAGCAAAATCAAGTTTCTCATTTACTACGTGATTAGTAATTTTATAAGCACCATTAGTTACAATATTTTCAGCTTTTGCCCACGCATCACCATATTCCGCTACTACCTTTGGATTTACTGGATAAAGTGACGCATAAAGTGTTACTCGTGGAGCATAAGGAACAGGACTTGAAAGAGTAACTTGGAACGTATGATCATCAAGAGCTTTAACGCCTAATTCAGATTTATCAAGCTCGCCTTTAATAATTTTATCAGCATTTTTAACTTTTAAAAAGTCCATATAGCTTGAATAAGGTGATGCTGTTGCAGGATCAACTAAACGTTGCCACGCAAACACAAAATCACCAGCTGTTACAGGATCACCATTTGACCATTTTGCATTATCACGCAAATGGAATGTCCACACCGTAAAGTCATCATTCGACTCCCAAGATGTAGCAACCCCAGGTACAACTTTACCATCAGGATTACTATTTACTAATCCTTCAAAAATTTGACGAGCTACCGCTGAAGATTGACTATCTTCCATTTTTTGTGGGTCAAGCGTTGGAGCTTCACCATCATTATTCATATTAAAATGATTTACCGCTTTAACGCTCACCTCTGGTTGAGATGCTTGTGTCTGTGTTTTTTCTTCTTCACCACAAGCACTAAGACCTGTAACCAAAGCTGCTGCAAGAGCTAATTTTAACAATTTATTTTGCATATATTTCTCCATTTATTGAGTTTTTAAGTAATATGAAATTTAGTTATACCTTTATTTTTTTTAAATTGCAAATGCAAAATAGCTAAAAAAGTGAAATTTTTATAAAAAAACATTACTTTTTTATACAAGATAAATAAAATCTAATATATTGGCTATAATTTTAAATATTTACTAAAAAAGTCAATAGCTTGATATATTTTAATTTTTTTATAAAGATTTTTTTAAATAATTATTTTTTCACATTATTATTTATTGATAAGTTATTTTATTTTTCAAGGTATTTTTTTCACCGATTATATTTATATCTGTTAAAATAGTGGTAGAAAATTATTAAAAAAATACAAGGTTAATTATGAGTCAATTTATTTACGGTATTCACGCTCTTAAAGCTATTATAGAAAAAAATCCTGAACGAATTATTGAGGTATATGCGTTAAAGGGGCGTGATGATAAACGAATGAATGAGTTACTTAATGGTTTACGAAATTTTGGTATTAGTGTTCAATTTGCTAATCGTCAAACGCTTGATAAAAAAGCAAATGGTGAAAACCATCAAGGTGTTATTGCCAAAGTTAAGCCTGCTAAACAATATAATGAGAATGATTTGATGAATATCATTGAACAGAGAAAAGCTCTTGGCAAAGCTGTTTTCTTACTTTTGCTTGACGGTGTAACTGATCCTCACAATCTTGGTGCTTGCTTACGTAGTGCTGATGCGGCTGGTGTTGATGCCGTTATTGTTCCTAAAAATAATAGTTGCGATCTTAATGGCGTAGTGCGAAAAGTTGCTTGCGGAGCTGCTGAAACCGTGCCATTAGTTACTGTTACCAATCTTGCTCGCACAATGAAACAATTACAAGATGAGCAAATTTGGATTGTTGGAACAGCAGGTGAAACTGATACTAGTATCTTTAATGCTAAATTAAAAGGCAATATTGCTCTTGTTATGGGAGCAGAAGGCGATGGTATGCGTCGTTTAACTCGTGAACACTGCGATGAATTAGTTAAAATCCCTATGCAAGGCAGTGTTTCATCACTTAATGTTTCAGTAGCAACTGGTATTTGCTTATTTGAAGTATTAAGACAGAATTTATAATACACAACTAAAGAGGTTATTATGCAACTAGGTACACTTAACAATGCTCAATTACCAGTAGAACTTCACCCTGTTTTTGTAAAAGTACTTATTAAGCTTAAATCTATTGATTTAAAAGAACTTGAACTAGGCAGTCAAGAACTATGCGATGGCATTAAAATGAATGTTATGGAGCCAACTTCTTGTGCATCTGAAGATAAACAAGCAGAAATGCATCGTAAGATGATTGATATTCACGTTCTTATTTGGGGCGAAGAGCTTATTGAGTATGGCGTAAAAGTTCCTGATTTAAGCCTTTATACAGAATATGATGAGGCTGATGATTACCAACTTTCAAGCGTGATTGAAGATAAAAATCAGGTGATTATGGCTCCAAATGATTTCGCAATTTTTATGCCTTATGAGCCACATAAACCTGTAATTGCTGTAAATGGTAATAAAAAATTGAAAAAATTAGTAGTAAAAGTACCACTTGATATGCTGTAAATAGCAATGAAAATTTTGATCACTGCTTTTGATGCTTTTGGAGGCGAATCCACTAATGCCTCTTTATCTGTGCTTTCTTTGTTACCAAAGAAAATACACGATCATCACATCATTACAGCTATCATTCCAACGGTTGCCTATCGCTCGGTTGAGGTAATAAAAGAGCAAATCATCAAGCATCAGCCTGATATTGTGCTTTCTTTGGGGCAAGCAACAGGAAGAGCTGATATTACTCTTGAAAAAGTTGGTATAAATTTTGATGATTTTAGGATTTGTGATAATGATGGACAACAGATTATTGATAAAGCAGTGATTGAAAATGCTGATAGTGCTTATTTTGTTACATTACCACTTAAAGCAATGGTACAAGCGATGAGAAATAATGGTGTTCCTGCAAGTATTTCTATGACGGCGGGAACCTTTGTTTGTAACCATTTATTATTTGCAACTTCACACTTTTTAGCTAACAACTATCCTCATATCAAAAATGGTTTTATCCACATTCCTTGTATGCCAGAGCAAGCTGCAACTATGAATAAAGCAACGCCTTCAATGAGCAGTGAAACCGTGCTTAAAGGTATTATTAGTGCTTTAAGTGTTATCGATAATGAAGAGATTGATATAAGCCTTGGCTCTATTTGCTAATTTATAGCAACAATTCCTTTTACTTTACTCTATTCCCCAAAATAAAGCTCATTTCATCTTCTTCTTCTTGAGTAAGTGAGCTTGTTCTTGCTTTGTTGATAAGAACATCAAGGCGAGCTTCTAGTACTTGCTTGTAAAGTTTTTCAAGTGCTTCTGTGAAGTAGTCTTCAATAACATCATCACTAATGCCTAAATCCCAAGTTCCTAGCGTTTTTAAATGTTCTACAAATTTAGTTTCTTGATACATAGCTAAAATACTGCCAAGAGTCGGTGTTTTTAAATTTTTGATATTTTTTACTAAATCAATAAAAAAATCTAACCCTTGCATTTTAAGATTGGTAAGCGGTGAAATATCAGGAACTTTTTGCACTAACTCTGGATTTTGTAATAATAATGCGATTAACACACGAACTGGCGTAACTGTCATTTTCTTGCTTGTTGTTGGCTTTGGTTGTTGTGTATGCTTTTCAAAAGAACGATATTTTTGAGCTAAACTATTAAGTTCATTTTCATCAAAAACACCTATTTTCTGCCCTAAAATTTTACGAAGGTGAAGTTTAAAGGTTTCACCTTTGATTTTTTCTATCAATGGTAAGGTTATTGCCGCTAATTTTGAACGTCCTTCAAGCGTACTTAAATCTAAATCTTCACCTAAATATTGAAAGAAGAAACTTTCAAAATCCATAGCATTAAGAACCGCTTGATGAAATGCTTCAACACCAAATTTACGAATAAATGAATCAGGATCTTCCCCTTCTGGCAAAAACATAAATTTAAGCACTCGCCCATCTTCTAAAAGTGTAAGTGCATTTTCCAATGCTTTTTTAGCCGCTCCTCGCCCAGCATTATCACCATCATAACAACAAATTACCGTATCAGTTGCTCGATACATCAAATTTAATTGCTCTGCTGTTGTTGCTGTACCTAGTGAAGCTACCACATTTTCAATGCCAAATTGCACCATTGCAACAGCGTCCATATAGCCTTCAACAACAAGTAAGGAATCAGGATTTTCATTAACTTTTAACGCTTGATACAAACCATAAAGCTCTGAACCTTTGTGATAAATAGCTGATTCTGGTGAGTTTAAATATTTTGCTTTTGATTTATCATTATCTAAAATACGTCCACCAAAGCCAACACAACGACCACGGCGATCACGAATTGGAAAAATAATACGCCCACGAAAGCGGTCATAATAACGACCATTTTCACTTTGTGAAAGCATTCCCGCTTGTACTAATTGCTCTGTTTGCTCTTTATTTTTTGAAAAATGTTTTAAAAGATCATCAAAGCTATCAGGTGCAAAACCTAATTCAAATTTTTCAATAATTTCATTTGAAAGAGCACGATTTTGAAAATATTGCTGAGCAATTTCTTGTTTTCCGTATTTTTGATAATGTTTGACTATTTGATCGGTTAATTCAAAAAGTGTACGTTTAGATGCGTAGCTAACTTCGTTATTATGTTGATTAAAGCGTCTTTCATAAGGCACATCAAGACCGTGCATTGCGGCAAGCTCTTCAATGGTTTCAACAAATTCTAATTTATCATATTCCATCAAAAAAGTAATAACATTACCACTTTTCCCACAGCCAAAACAATGATAAAACTGTTTTTTTCCTGAAACAGAAAATGACGGTGTTTTTTCAAAATGAAAAGGACAACAAGCGGTATGATTTACACCAGCTTTTTTCAATTTGATCCGAGATCCGATAAGTGCAACAAGATCGGTTCGCGAGATCATATCGTCAATAAAACTTCGTGGTATCGTGCCTTTTGACATAATCTAGTAAAATCCTATAAAAATATAACCGCTTAACATATGATGAGTATAGCCTAAATACAATAAAACCGTAAAGCAAAACTTTACGGTTTCAAAACTAACTTAAAAAACAAATTAGTATAAACGATTAGAACGTGCATTCTCACGAGAGTTACGTTTTGCGTGGCGTTTTTTCAAAGACGCTTTTTCAAGTTTGCGTACTGTTGTTGGTTTAATATAAAACTCACGCGCACGAGATTCTGCTAAGATTCCCGCTTTTTCGCAAGAACGTTTGAAGCGACGAAGCGCAACGTCGAAAGATTCGTTTTCACGTACTTTAATTACTGGCATAAGCCATCACCTCTAAAAATAATAATGTAAATAAAAAAACTTACCGCTTTGGTAAGCACTTAAAAAATAAATTCAGTAGCTATGTTATCTATTTTTAAATGAAATTGCAATAAATTTTATAAAAAATAACGCTAAAATACTGAAAATATTGATCGTTCTGCTACTTTTTTAAACTAATGAGATCTTTCTCAAGACGATCTACTTGAGATTTTAATGCTAACACTTGCACAAAAAAATCATCAGCTTGATATTTATGCACTAAAAGTTTTGTTTCTGTTGTTAAATTTTCAGTGATAAATAACTTTTCATCTTCTTTTATATTTGCAAGATAACCTCTTAATTTATCAATAAAATTAGCAATAAGTTCTGCTGGAATATCACCAATATAACGGGCTAAAAGCTCTCTAAAATCAACTTTAACATCAGTTATAAGCGATGAGAAATGTTGCAAAATTTGCAAATCACCATTTAACACAATTTCTTTTTCATTGATTAAATCTGAAATTTGTGTTTTTTTAAGCAATTTTCCTACCGCTTGCGTTTGAGCATAGAGACTACAATCAGCCACAAAAGTAGGATCACGCAGAATTTCAATCCCCGTTTTACTAAACACAAAAACTAAATCAAGTTTAGGATTATCCAAAGATAATGATAAACTTTTATCATATAATTTTTGTGCATTTGGTTTTAATTTTTGTTTGTCCCAAAAAAGATTGATACCACTTTGTGCAAAAGCAATAAAAGCCTCAAAACCTAATTCAAAAAACATAGTATCACCTAAAATTTATAACCACGATGAAGAGCTACAATCCCTGCACTTAAATTTTGATAATCAACTTTTTCAAAACCTGCTTGCTCCATCATTGTTTGCAACGTATTTTGATCAGGGTGCATTTCTATTGACTCTGCTAAATAACGGTAACTATCACCATCACCCACTACAGCTTCACCAACTTTTGGCAGAATATTAAACGAATAAAAATTATAAATTTTGCTTAATGGCTTTATGATAGGTTTTGAAAACTCAAGTACTAACAAACGACTACCTGGTTTAAGCACACGGTACATAGAGCGAAGTGCTGCATTTTTATCAGTTACATTGCGAAGTCCAAAACTTATCACAATACAATCAAAATAGTTATCTTCAAAAGGTGCTAAATCTTCAGCATTAGCAATTTGATATTTCACATTACCAACAATACCCTTATTTTCAAGTTTTTCACGACCAACCTCAAGCATTGATGAGTTAATATCTGATAAAATAACTTCCCCACTCTCACCAACAATGCGTGAAAATTTTGCCGTAAAATCACCTGTTCCACCTGCTAAATCTAGCACTTTATGACCTTTGCGAACACCACTACAATTTACGGTATGGCGTTTCCATAAACGGTGAATACCAAATGACAGTAAATCATTCATTAAATCATATTTTTGTGCCACACTATGGAAAACATTAGCAACTAAATCTTGTTTTTGCTCTTTTTTTACTTGTTTAAATCCAAAATCAACCGTTTCATCAGTTGATGTAATATTATGCTTATCCATATAACCTCAAATATAAGCGGTAGAAATTAGTTAAATTTTAGCAAAAATTACGATATAATGAAATCTGTTTTTAATGAAAAAGGAACTTATGGAAATTTCCCTTAATAAAGTGGTAGCAATTAGCTATCAAGTTCGTAGTGAAGATGGTGTATTATTAGATGAAATGCCTAAAGAACAACCACTAACCTATATTCACGGTCATAATAATCTTGTTCAAGGTTTAGAAGAAGCATTAGTTGGCAAAAAAGCAGGCGATCATTTAGAAATTACCGTTACTGCTGATAAAGCCTATGGTGAACACAATGAAAATTTAGTTCAACGTGTGCCTGCTGATGTATTTGAAGGCGTTGATGAATTAGAAGTTGGTATGCGTTTTATTGCTGATACCGATCAAGGTCCTTTACCTGTGGTAATTACCGAAGTTGATGGCGATGAAGTAGTAGTTGATGGAAACCATATGCTTGCAGGTCAATCATTACACTTTGTTGTTGATGTAATAAATGTTCGTGAAGCAAGTGCTGATGAAATCGAACAAGAACACACAGAGGCGACTCACGCTGGTGGCTGTTGTGGTAAAGATGGTTGTTCTGATCATCACTAATTAGCAACAAAAAAGGTTCGATTTCTCGAACCTTTTTATTAAACCGTTAAAGCAAAAGTAACAGGTCCATCATTGATAAGTGATACTTTCATATCAGCACCAAAAATACCTTTAGCAACAGTTACTTGTTTTGTAGCCATTTCACAAAAATATTCATACAATTTGTTAGCCATATCAGGCGATGCTGCTGATGAAAAACTCGGTCTTAACCCTTTTTTTGTATCCGCTGCCAACGTAAACTGCGAAACAATCAGAAGCTCTCCTTGAATATCTTTCAGTGATAAATTCATTTTTCCTTGCTCATCTTCAAAAATACGATAATTTACAATTTTATCAAGCAATTTTTGTGCTTTTTCTTCATTATCTTCTTTTTCAACTCCAAGTAATACTAAAATTCCTTTATCAATACTCCCAACAATCTCACCATCAACTTTAACACTTGCCTCACTAACTCGCTGAATCAATCCTATCATTATTCTCTCCCATTATTACTAGATTATCTTCTCAATTGTAGGACGTATGCAATATGTCCCTACCATATTATTTTCAGATTATAACAAAAAAGCACCAAAATAATTACTTACCTTGATGCTATATTTCAAAAGAAATTATTATTTTTTAGTATTGTGTTTCGCAGCTTCTACAAAACTTTCAAACAATGGGTGTCCATCACGTGGCGTTGAAGTAAATTCAGGGTGGAATTGTACCGCTACAAACCAAGGGTGGTTTGGATTTTCAATAATTTCAACTAACTTTTTATCTGCTGATAAACCACTAATTTTAAGACCTGCTTTTTCAATTTGTGGACGGAAATTGTTATTTACTTCATAACGATGACGATGACGCTCGTAAATCTCGCTATTTCCATAAATTTCTCTTACTTTTGAACCCTCAACCAAATGGCAAAGCTGTTCACCTAGTCGCATTGTACCACCAAGATCACTTTCATCACTACGCTCAACCACATCACCTGTTGCATCTTGCCATTCAGTAATGAGCCCAATAACGCCTGATTTAGTTTGAGGATCAAACTCGGTTGAAGTTGCATCTTTAATGCCTGCTACATTACGAGCATATTCAATAAATGCAATTTGCATACCTAAACAAATTCCAAGATAAGGAACATTATTTTCACGAGCATATTGTGCTGTTAAAATTTTACCCTCAATACCACGAGAGCCAAAACCACCAGGTACTAAAATCGCATCAACACCTTTTAAAATATGAGTGCCTTTGGTTTCTACATCTTGGCTGTCAATATATTTAATATTCACACTTACTCGGTTTTTAAATCCTGCGTGTTTTAATGCTTCATTCACCGATTTATACGCATCAGGAAGTTCAATATATTTACCAACCATACCAATAGTAACCTCACCCATAGGATTTGATTGTTGATAAAGCACTTGTTCCCACTCGCTTAAATCAGCCTCTGGTGCAGTAATATTAAAACGTTCACACACAAAATTATCTAAATTTTGAGCTTTAAGCATTGCTGGAATTTGATAAATTGAACCAACATCTTTTAATGAAATAACTGCTTTTTCGGCGATATTACAAAAGAGAGCAATTTTTGAACGTTCATTTTGTGGAATAGCACGATCACTTCGACAAATTAAAATATCAGGTTGAATACCAATTGATAGCATTTCTTTTACGCTATGCTGGGTTGGTTTTGTTTTAATCTCGCCTGCTGTTGCAATGTATGGCACAAGCGTTAAGTGCATAAATAAGGTTTTATGACGACCAATTTCTGCTGCTAACTGACGAATTGCCTCTAAAAATGGTAGAGATTCAATATCACCAACTGTTCCACCAATCTCAACAATCGCAACATCAAAACCTTCGCCGCCTTTTATAACCCGATCTTTAATTTCATTAGTAATGTGAGGGATAACTTGAATAGTTGAGCCAAGATAATCGCCACGACGCTCTTTACGCAAAACATCACTATAAATACGACCGCTGGTAAAGTTGTTTGCTTTAGTCATTTTAGTGCGAATAAAACGCTCATAATGACCTAAATCAAGATCGGTTTCAGCACCATCGCAAGTTACAAACACTTCGCCGTGTTGTGTTGGGCTCATAGTCCCTGGATCGACATTGATATAAGGATCAAGTTTCATTATGGTAACATTTAAACCACGAGCTTCTAAAAGAGCTGCTAAAGACGCTGCTGCTATTCCTTTTCCAAGCGATGAAACTACCCCGCCTGTTACGAAAATAAAATTAGTTTTCATAAATTCCTTGTTGATAAAATTTCAAATAAGACGGTATTACATTTTAACAAAAAATTGATTTTAGTAAAAGAAGTTTAAATATAATATTTTCTTATTTTTGTTAAGTATCTATTTACTTTACGATCATAGTTCTATATATTCATTTAAGTAAACACAATAAAATAATATAACAAGGATATATATGAGTAAATTTTATTATTCTAAACTAAAATTATTGATTCAAACTAATGGAATTAATATTAAAAATATTGAGTCTTTATATTCTACATTAGATATTGTTCATATTGATACTAATAAAATCACTATCAATATAGAATCTCCTTACGGTCAAATTGCCGTGTATACTTTTTTAGACTCTACATCAGGAATTCCTTTTGAAAATATTACAAGAAATATTTTTTTTAATAAAAAATTGGGAATTAAAATTTCTATTCCACTAAAACCTCATATTTATGATTATGAAATTGGAAATAAAAATTTAGATGAAATAATAAATATCGAAACAAGTTATCATTTACCTTTAACAGCATCTAATTACTGTTATTATTTTAAAAATAATAATGAATGTAAATTTTGTGCTATTAATACGTGGAGAGATAGCAAATCAAAAAGTATAAATAAAAAAATAGAAGCTATAAAATTAGCTACTAATGAAGATAGTATCAAACATATTTCAATAACAACAGGAACTTTAAATACAGCTGATAGAGGCTTGAAAATAATATTAAAATTTGTTGAAAAAATAAGAAAAGAGGGAATTCATTTACTCATAGCCATAGAATGTGAGCCAACATCAAAAACTGAATATCTTAAAAGATTAAAGGATATGAATGTTACCACCATCTCGTGTAATATTGAATTTTTAGATGACAACATAAGGAAACAACTTATGCCAGGAAAAGGAAGTATTCTATTTGAGGAATATTTATTTTTCTTTAATGAATGTGTTAATATTTTTGACAATAGTCAAATTTACACAAATGTATTATGGTCAAAATTTGATTTATTCAATGAAAATGTAAAAAACAGAATAAAATTATTAACAAAATTAGGAGTTATACCTTCAATAGGAGTTCTCTATTCTGAAGAACATTCTCAATTAGGTATGGTTTTAAAACCAAATATTGATACTATGTATGATCTTCACTTATTTAATGCATTTGAGTTAAAAAAGAACGGCTTAAACCCATTAAAAGCTATAGCTGGTTGTCCTAAAAACTCATCTTATAGTGCAATTAATGAATTTTATAAAGAGATTTAGTATGAAATATTATATTTTAGAAAATGAACTCAACAATAATTTAATTAACTTTTTAAAATCAAACAAAATTTCTGATTACTTTGATAGCTATGCTTGGCTAGTGAATAACCTACAATCATTATCCTGTAATTATATAATAATAGTAGCTGAAGAAAATAATAATATTATAGCTATGTCTATTTTCTTTATTGCAGAAACAGATAATATAGATAAGTGGCATAATATAACAGATTTTTTTGTTGATACAGATGATTTCAAATGGAACTTAAAGGATATAAATGATAGTTTTTTTAGTAAAAAACATAGTTACTTATACCCATATGCTATTTCTGCTATACCATTTGGTTATAAATCAGGTGTTATTATTTCTGAACACTGTAAAAACCCTGAAACTATTATTTTAAAAATAATTGAGTTAAGCGAGCAATATTTTAGAAATATAGATTTAAAATTAATTGCCTATTTATGGGTAAAAAATAAAGATGATATTTTAATTAACGAATTGAAAGAACAAAAATATGATAATTTTTTTGTTGGAGGAGACAACTATATAAAACTATCAAATTTTTCTGATTTTCAAGATTACTTAAAACATTTTAAAAGAAAAAAAAGAGCTGATATAAAAAGAGAAATTAATAGATTTCTATTTAAAAATCATATTGATGTAATTGAAGATAAAACAGATATTATAAACAAAATTGATGATATATCAAAAATACATAAAGAACTAAATAAAAAATATCAAAATGATTTTTATGATAATTTATTTAAAAAATATCTACTAAACTTACTACAAGAAACATCTAATCCTATTTTATTTGTTACTTATAATGAACAAAAAAAAATGATTGGTTTTAATTTAAGTTTTTTATTTAAAAATAACCTTTATACTAAATATGTAGGATTCTTTGAAAATAAAACTTTTAACTATTTTAATACTTGTATTTATGAACCTATAAAATATTCACTCAATAAAAATATTAACAATATTTATTTGGGTGGTGGCTCTCATTATGCAAAGATACAAAGGGGCTGTGATTTTTATGATTATTATTTTTTTATAAAAAAAATAAACAATGATATTCATTCAGAATATTTAAATTATAAAAAATATGCAAATCAATACTCTCAAAATAAGATAAATGCATACAAAGGAGATGTCACTAATGATTAAAATTTATAAAACTATTCAAGATCTAAATGAAGATAGTTGGAATGAGTTCACTAAAAACAAAGGATTATATTACAGTAGGGAATGGTTAATATCTAATGAAAATGCATTTTCTGATGAAATTTATTATTTAATTCACTACCACAAAAATAAAATTAAAGGATTTGCATTCTTATCAATAATAAGAAAAAAAATTGAATGGGATTATTATAATGTTCACGAGATTTTTCAAAATTATTCTTTAGATGATCATAACTATATTTTAGTTGGAGTTCCTTTTGGATATAATAGTGGATTCTTATTTGATGATGAAGATTCTTTTAATTTATTAAACAATCAAATAGAAAATTTAAAAGTAGATTTAAAACTATCATATATTACTATTGTTCATTGTGATAATAAAGAAAAAAAACTATTTCAAAATAAAGGATACACAAGTAATTTATCTTGTCAGGATACTGTAATTGATTTAAAAGAATTAAACAACAATTATGAGTTATATTTAAAACGAATTACTTTGAGAAGATATATTAAAGAAACAAAACATTTAAATAATAGTGATTTCACTATAAGAAAAATTATAGACTTTAAACATATTATTCAACAATTAGCAACTTTAGAAGGAAATTTATTAATAAAATATGGATTTTCAAAAACATTAGATTTGAATTATAGTAAAAAATGGTTTGATAATATAAATAAGCTGTATAAAGAAAATTCTTTTATTTATGCTTTATACTACAATAATGAAATTATTGGTTTCTCTTTATTTATTATTAATGGAAATGTAGGCTATTTTAAAACCTGCGGATTTGATTACGAAAAAACACCAAAAAATATTTATTCTTATTTTAATTTAGCTTTTTATACACCAATTAAAGACTTAATAAACTTAAATGCTATTTATTATGGAGTAGGAACTCTTGTTGCAAAAACACAAAGAGGAGCTAATTTAATTTCAAAATATCTATTAGTAAAAAAATAATGAATAAAAATCATATAAAAAACATTGGCATTCTTGCTATTATAAATTCAAATTTAGCAGATGGATTATTAGTCGGTCTTGTTCCTCTTTTAGCTTATGAAATTTCAAATAATGTATTTTATATATCTTTAATGTCTTTAATTCGACCAATTTCACTTTTGTGTTGTGGGATAATAATATCTAGTATGCTTAATAAATATAGTAATAAGTTTCTTTTACGATCAAGTTTTATCTTCCGTATAATAACCATTACTGTTTTTATCATAATTAGTTTAAAACAATTTAGTTTAATCTCATTAACATTATTTGCCTTCTTTTTTTATTTTAGTGAATTAATTATTGACAGTATTACCTCGACTCTTCCTAGAAAATTATTCTCTTTAAATGAAAAAAATGAATTAGAAAAAACAAATGCTGATATTCAATTATCAAATTCAATCTCTAATGATTTAATAGGGCCAACATTAGCAGGTTTACTTATATCTTTACATATATTTGCTAATTTCTATATAATGATAATGTTATTAATCATCTCATTATATTTAATCACTAAAATAGATATTATTTTTATTGATAATAAATCATCTACAACTGACAAAAAAACAACTCCTCGTATTAAGTTTAATTCAAAATTAAAACAATTATTCAAATTATCTACAATGTTAAGTTTTTATTTTGGAATGTATGGTGCTATTTTTATTATACACGCAAGATCTGAAGTAAATGCTTCTCCTTTTGAGTTTGGTATTTTATTAGCATTGTTTTCTGTCGGTTGTATAGTTCATCGAATATTCCCTAATATTATTAAAACTCCCTCACAATATCAAATTGTACAAGCTCTCATATTGATAATGATATCAACATTAATATCTATTAATGCCCATCACATTATTACTCTTTGCTTTTCTCAATTAATTGCAGGATATGGTTTTATGAAATGGCTCATAGAAGAAAGTAATTTTAAATTATTACATAGCAATATTGATATTTTAGAATATTTAAATGCAAAATTTAGAATGTGGGAATCTATATTATTTTCATTAGGAGCTATCACTTCAGGATTATTGTTATCCTATTATCCGAATATGACCACAAGAAATATATATATAATAATTTTCTTACTAGAATTACTAATTCTTTCTCCTTTAACTATTATTTTTGCAAAAAATAGCATAAATGGCTTAAAGGACAAAAACAATGCTGAATAAAAGGCTAAATAAAACCCCAAAAAGCTCAAAAAAAAAAACAATCAGTTGATTGGAACGATTTTTATTATTGAAAGGTTCAAAATATGATATATAATTGCAATTGATAGTAATCACTATCAATTTTAAATCTACTATTAAGTTATAAATCAACATGTAACATATTGATTATACTTAATAATTTTCATATTCACATTTCCTAAAGGAGGAAGCTATGAAAAATAAAAATAATGTGGAGCTTGTATGCTTGCTAATATAACAATTAAAACAGCTATATTATATGCAACAATATTTGGTATGACTTGGTCTCTTACAAACTATGTAGTAAGCCTTTTATTTTCTTATTTGCATTAATATATGAAATATTTAATTTAATCCTAAAAAAAAGCGGTTTCTACCGCTTTTTTTACCCCACATCAATCGCATTTAAAATTCTTTTATCTGAAATTGGATATTTTGTGCCAAGTGGCTGTGCAAAAAGGCTTACTCGAAGTTCAAAAATCATAAATTTAATTTCCAAAATCTCATCAGTAAGCGGTTTAGATTTAGGTAATTTTTGCAAAAAGTTTTTGTAAGTCGTTTGCACTTGCTCAATTTTGTGCATTTTTAAGCGATCACTATTTGGATCAACTTTTAATTTTTCCAAGCGATATTCAATTGATTTTAAATAACGAATAATATCATCAAGCCTTTTTTCACCAAAATCGGTTACAAAGTTTGGATACACCAACGAACTTAAATGCTCTTTGATATCAGAAAGAGCAAAAGCAAGTGAGAAATCAACTCGTCCTTTTAAGGATTTGTTGATCGCAAAAGCAAGTGTTAAAATCTGCTCCACTTGTAAAGCAATTTTAACCGTTTTTTCATTAAGCTCACCGCTTACAAACTCTTTTAATTGTTCAAACTGCTCTTCATTGCTAATATCGTGCTTAAAATCAACAATCAAAGCATCAATTGCTGCAAAAATACAATCATCAATCATCTGTTTTACATCACCAAAAGGAGCAAAATAAAGAGCAAGTTTTGCTTTATTTGGTAATTTTTGTTGTAGATAATGAATTGGCGATGGAATATTAAGCCATAGTAATCTGCGAATCCCTTGGTGCATTGCATTTTTCTGATCGATAGGGTTGTCAAACAACTTAACCCCTACGCTTTTTCGCTCATCAACAATTGCAGGATAGCCTTTTACCGTAAAATGATTTCGTTTTTGTTCAAAAACTTTTGGTAACTCACCAAACTGCCACGTATGAATACCCGTTTTCTCAATGCTATCATCTGCAATTTGTGAAAGCGTTTCGACCGCTTGTTTTTTGAGTTTAAATTTTAAATCTTCTAAATTTTGGCTAATAGCAATGCTTTTACCATTATCATCTATAACGTTAAAACGCATTTTTAAATGTTCAGGAATTTTTGTTATATCCCATTCATCTTTAACACTAACTCCTGTCATTCGTCGCAGTTCATCGCTAAATGAAGTTAGAAAATCTTTTTTAAATACTTCTGCTCTTTCTAAAAATGCTTTTGCAAAATTTGGGGCTGGCACAAAGTTGCGTCGTAGCTGTTTTGGCAATGATTTAATAAACGAAATTGCAAGCTCTTCTCTTAAACCTGGAATTTGCCAATCAAAATCTTTATTTTCAATTTGGTTTAAAAGAGCAAGTGGAATTTGCACCGTAACACCATCTCGTTCACCACCAACATCAAAGTCGTAAAATAATTTTAGTTTAATATCATTTTGATACCAAAAGTTTGGAAAATCTAACGCTGATATTTTTTCAGCACCATCTTTAATAAGAAATGATTTTTCAAAATTTAAAACATTTGGATCTTTCTTACTTGCCTTTTTATACCAAGTATCAAAATGAGTGTTTGAAACAACTTCATCACCAATTTTGCTATCATAAAAATTAAATAAATCTTGTTCATCAACCAAAATATCTCGGCGACGTGTTTTATCCTCTAAATCTAGCACCTCTTTAATAAGTTTTTGATTTTGTTTAAAGAAACTGTGTCTTGTTTGAAAATTCCCTTCAACTAATGCTGACTGAATAAAAATCTCACGGCTTGTTTTAGGATCGATACAACCAAAGTTTACTTTTCGTTGAGCAATCAAGGTTAAACCATAGAGCATCACCTTTTCATCAGCAACCACAATGCCACTATTTTTTTCATAACGAGGATTGCTATAATTTGATTTAGTTAAATGATTAGCAACATCAAGCACCCAATCAGGCTCTATTTTGGCGTTTAATCTTGCCCAAAGTTTTGAAGTTTCAACAATTTCACCGCTTACAATCCATTTAGGTTGTGATTTAAAAAGCGTTGAATTTGGAAATAAATAAAAATGTGAATTTCTTCCCCCTAGATAACTTGGTTTTTCAGCTTCTTTTTCACCAATTTGAGCAAAAAATCCTGCTAATAAAGCAGTATGAATTTGTTGATAATTTGCAGATTCTGTATTTAGGTGTAATTTTAGTTCTCGACATAACATTTTAAGCTGACTATGCAGATCCTGCCACTCTCGAACCCTTACAAAGTTAAGGTAATCATTTTTACACTGATTTCTAAATTTATTATTGGTTAGCTCTTTTTGTTTGGTTTTAATATAATCAAAAAGATTTAAAATGGTTTGAAAATCTGATGATTTATCAAAAAATCTTCTGTGTTTATCATCTGATGATTGCTGTTTATCATTCGGTCTTTCACGCGGATCAACTATTGACAAAAAGCTCACCAAAATAAGCATTTCTTGTAATGCTCCTAGCTCTGCCCCTTTTAAAAGCATTGAACCTAAACGAGGATCAAGCGGTAGTTTTGCAAGTTTATAACCAATATCAGAAAGTGTTCTAATAGTGCCAAATTTTGTTTTTTTATACTCAATAGCTTTTAAATCTTCAAGCAGTTTCACACCATCTTTAATCTGTTTTAAATCAGGCTTTTCTAAAAAAGCAAAATTATCAATATCAGAAAAATTAAGAGCGGTCATTTGCAAAATAACGCTACTTAAATTAGTTCGCAAAATTTCAGGAACGGTAAAATCACTGCGATTATTAAAATCTTCCTCTGAATATAAGCGAATGCAAATACCTTTAGAAATACGACCGCATCGACCTTTTCTCTGCTCTGCACTTGCTTTTGAAATAGGCTCAATTGGTAGCCTTTGAACTTTGGTTCGTGGGCTATAACGAGAAATACGAGCAAAACCAGTATCAATGACGTATTTAATATTTGGGATAGTCAGTGAAGTTTCGGCAACGTTAGTTGCTAAAATGATGCGAGCACCAACACCATCAGGTTTAAATATTTTTTGTTGCTCGCTTGCGTTTAGCCTTGCGTAAAGCGGTAAAATTTGGGTATCTCGAAATTCTTCTTGTTTCAACTCTTTCGCAGCATCACGAATTTCACGCTCACCGCTTAAAAATATTAAAATATCACCTCGCCCCTCTCGTTTTAGCTCATACACCGCCTCAACCATTGCACTGGTGTAATCACCATCATCGCTTTCATTTAATGGTCTATAACGAGTTTCAACCCCAAAAGTTCTGCCTGAAATTTCAATAATAGGTGCATTGTTAAAATGCTTTGAAAAACGCTGTAAATCAATGGTTGCCGATGTAATAATAACTTTTAAATCAGGTCTTTTATCTAAAATTTGTTTTAAATACCCGATTAAAAAATCATTATTTAAACTACGCTCGTGGGCTTCATCAATAATAATCGTATCATACTTATTTAAAAATCTATCTGTTGAAATTTCATTGAGCAAAATACCATCGGTCATTAGTTTAATTAAAGTATTTTCACTAAAATGATCGCCAAAACGAACCTGATACCCTACTTCATTTCCAAGCTCAACATTTAATTCATTAGCAATTCTGCTCGCTACACTTCTTGCGGCAATTCTTCTTGGTTGCGTATGCCCAATAAGGCCTTTTACTCCACGTCCAAGCTCTAAACAAATTTTTCCAAGCTGGGTGGTTTTGCCCGATCCTGTTTCCCCTGCAACAATAACTACTTGATGTTTTTCAATAAGTTTTTTAATTTCATCACGACGAGATGAAACAGGTAAATCAGGGTATTCAATAGATAATTTTTCGGCTAATACTTTGCGATTTTGATAAAAAATTTTACCGCTTGCAATATCTTTTTTTACTTTTTCCAAGTAATTTGCTTGTTGGTTAAGATCAGAAAATCTTGACGCTGATAAAATTTTTCTTTTTATTTTAAAAAAATCAAAGCTCGTTTGCTTTGATGATTCTAAAAATCTCAATAATTCTTTTTGTGCTGTGCTAAGCGGTTTTCTTTTTTGATGTTTTTGCAAAGTTTTCAAAATATTTTCCACAAAGTAAAATTAAGGAAGTTTACCAATGATAAGTGAAAGCATTCCTGCTGCTATTAAAGGACCTACTGGCACGCCTTTTAGAAAAGCAACGCCAAATACCGTACCTATGAGTAGCCCTGTAATAAGAGCTGGCTGTAATGTCATAAGAGAAACGCCACGCCCTCCAAGATAAGCCACAAAAATACCAATAATAATAGCCGCTACCATTTTTAAATTTAAAAGTTCACCAAGTGGCGGTAAACTGATACGACCAGAAACTAATGGAGCAAGAACACCAATAGTTAAAATAATCACCCCAATTTTAAGCCCATATTTATCAGCAAGGGGAAGATAATTATTTAAAAATGTTTGTTGCATTATCAGCAAAACAGCCGCTGAAATAGTAACCGAGCTGTTATGACTGAAAATACCTAAGACAATAAGCACCGCCAAAAGCAGTGCTACTGCATTAAATTGTAATTCCATTAGGGAGCAACCGCTACCATCGCATCACGAATAACACGATCATTTAAGGTGTACCCCTGTTGCATTACCACGCTAATATGATTGCTTTTTATTCCTTCTGCTGGCATTTGTGAAACTGCTTGATGTTTTTCAGGATCAAAGAGTTCACCAACTTGACCAAATGCTTTAATTTGATGTTGTTCTAATACTTTTGCAAGCTCTTTATGCGTTAAAATAACCCCATCTTTTAAGCTAGGATCAGCATCTTGCAAAGTAGCTGTTGCACGTTCTAAATTATCAGCCACTGACAACAAATCTTTCGCAAATTTTTCAAGGGCAAACTTATGAGCTTTTAACACTTCATTTTCAGCACGTTTTCTGATATTTTCATTTTCAGCTTTTGCTCGTAAAATAATATCTCTTTCACGCTCATCAGCTCGGCTTACATAAAGCTCCATTTGTGCAAGTTCTGCGTGAGCCATAGCCAATTGTTCTTCTAATGTTAGCTCTTGCTCTTGTGTTTCTTCACTTTGTTCTACTGTCTGTTCTACCTCTTGATTAGTTTCAGTAAGATTTTCAGTATTGATGTTTTGTTCTTCTTTCATTATAAATCCTTAAAATAAATTTGAATTCTTCTCATAAATAAGGGCTATTTTATAGTTTTCAAGCCATTGCCACGGTTATTGTTCTTGCTTGGCTACTTTAAGCTCACGAGGAACTTCAAAAACCGTATCTTCATTGGTTCCGCTAAGCTCATTTACTTCATTTACGCCAAGTTCTTGTAAGCGTTCAACAACTGATTGAACCAAAATCTCTGGTGCACTTGCTCCTGCACTAATGCCAATGGTATCAACCCCTTCAAGCCAAAGTGGATCAATATCTTTTGCACCATCAATCAGTTTTGCTCTCGTCCCAAGCCTTGTTGCAAGCTCTGCCAAGCGGTTAGAATTTGATGAGTTTTTAGAGCCAACCACTAACACCAAATCACTTTGTTTTGCAAGCTCACTAATTGCTTGCTGACGATTAGTTGTTGCATAGCAAATATCATTTTTACGAGGCCCTGTAATTTGTGGATATTTAGTTTTTAACGCATCAATCACGCCTGCAGTATCGTTAATTGAAAGGGTTGTTTGCGTCATAAAAGCAAGCTCATCTTGCTCAGTTAGTGTAAGTTTTTGCACATCATCACTATTTTCAACTAAATAAATGCCGCCATCTTTATTATCATACTGCCCCATAGTACCGATAACTTCTGGGTGTCCTTGATGCCCAATAAGTACTGCTTTTACCCCTTTTTTACTAGCACGAGCAACTTGCATATGCACTTTAGTTACAAGGGGACAGGTTGCATCAAACACTTTTAAATTACGTTTTTTTGCCTCTGCTCGCACTGCTTGCGAAACGCCGTGAGCTGAAAAAATCACTATTGCATTTTCAGGAACTTCATCAAGCTCTTCAACAAAAATTGCACCTTTATTTTTCAAACCATCAACAACAAATCTATTATGCACAACCTCGTGACGCACATAAATAGGGGCTCCGTGAATTTCAAGCGCAAGCTCTACAATTGAAATAGCACGATCGACCCCTGCACAAAACCCACGTGGATTTGCTAGCAAAATTTGCATTACTTGCTACCCTTTTCTTCTTTGCTAAAAAGATTTTCAATCACAAGAATACCAACACCACAAACAATAGCAATGTCTGCAATATTAAAAATAGGATAGTGCCAAGAGCCAATATAAAAATCAAAAAAATCAATCACATAGCCATTAACACTGCGATCGATCGCATTTCCCATTGCTCCGCCAATAAGTAACGAATAACTAATATTTTGTAATCTTTTTGTATAACTATTTTTTCTCAATAAATAAACTAAAAAACCACTTACTACTACTGACAAAATAATAAATAAATATTTTTGCCAACCATTATGATCACCTAAAAAGCTAAAAGCACTGCCATAATTTCTTACATAGGTAAAATCAAAATGCGGAATAAGTTTTAACGTTTCATAAAGCTCAAAATGTGAAACAATCACATATTTACTCACAAGATCGATCATAAGAGCTATAAGAGAAATAAAGAGAAAAGAAAGTCCTGTTTTTGTTTTTTGCATTTTTTAATCCTTTTTTAACCGCTTAAAGTGCCATTTCATCTTCTTCGCCAGTGCGAATTCTAATTACCTGTTCAATAGTTGATACAAAAATTTTACCATCACCAATTCTTCCTGTTTGAGCTGTTTCAATGATAGCATCAAGGCATTCATCAAGCATTTCATCAGCAATAACAATCTCAATTTTTACCTTTGGCATAAAATCAATAGCATATTCTGCACCACGATATAATTCTGTATGACCTTTTTGACGCCCAAATCCTTTTACTTCTGTTACCGTCATTCCATTTACACCAATATCAGTAAGTTTTTCTCTAACATCATCAAGTTTAAAAGGCTTAATAATTGCTTCAATTTTTTTCATTATCTATCCTTATCGGGTTATTATTTTTATTAAAGTTAAAATGGTAGGGCGTATTACATACACCTAAATAAATAATTTATATAATTACAAGGGCGAATGCAATTCGCCCCTACAACCTAGCTCAAATCTACCATATTATAACGCTATTAAATTCTTTTAATAATAATTTTTAACTTGCAATGTTAATCGGCTGACCAAATTGTCTTTTTTGAGCGGTGCGTTTTGTACGATCGATAATATCCCCTGCAAGCTGACCACAGGCAGCGTCAATATCGTCACCACGAGTTTTACGAACCGTTACCGTAAAACCATATTTCATAAGCTCTTTTTGAAAGCGATCAACTCGAGTATTTGAACTTTTTTCATAAGGTGCTTCTGGGAATGGATTCCAAGGAATTAAATTGATTTTACAAGGTGTTTTCTTTAAAACCTCGGCTAATTGCTGTGCGTGAATAACATCATCATTCATATGACTAAGCATTACATACTCAATGGTCACTTTTCCGTGATTTGCGTTTGATACTTTCAAATAATCATTCACCGAACGCATTAACTCTCTAATATTATATTTTTTGTTTAACGGTACAATTTCATTACGCAGTTCATCATTCGGGGCGTGCAATGAAATTGCCAAAGCAACATCAATTTGATCACGAAGTTTATCAAGTGCAGGCACAACTCCTGATGTTGAAAGTGTTACACGTCTTTTTGAAAGTCCATAGGCAAAATCATCAAGCATAATTTTCATAGCTGGCACCACATTGGCAACATTTAGTAATGGCTCACCCATTCCCATCATAACGACATTGGTGATAGGACGAACCCCTGTTACCCCAAAGTTGCCAATAATTTTAGACGCACGCCAAACTTGACCGATAATTTCAGAAACTTTTAAGTTACGGTTAAAGCCTTGTTGAGCAGTTGAACAAAAAGGACATTCCAAAGCACAACCGACTTGTGATGAAACGCATAATGTCGCACGATCACCTTCAGGAATATAAACCGTTTCCACTTGGCTATTGCCAACTTGCATCGCCCATTTAATAGTTCCATCTTTTGAGCGTTGTTCTTCGGCAATTTCTGGAGCTTGAATGTATGACAATCTCGCAAGTTTTTCACGAAGTTTTTTGTTAATATTTGTCATTTCATCAAAATTATCAACGCCATAATGATAAATCCATTTTACGATTTGATCGGCACGAAATGGCTTTTCACCAATCTCTTTCAAGAAATCTCGCATTTGCTCACGAGTTAAATCCATCAAGTTGATTTTAGCGATCTCTTTGCGTTTTTCTAAATCTTCTTGACCGCTTTGTTCCATTTTGTTATCAGTCATTAAATGTACTCAACGCTACTGATTTCAAACTCAATCGTACCTTTTGGCACTACAATAGAAACGCTATCACCTTCTTCTTTTCCTAAAAGTCCTTTTGCGATAGGTGAAAGATATGAAATAGTATTATTTTTTACATCAGCCTCATCAACACCTACGATTTTATAGGTTACTTCTTCATCAGTATCTAGGTTATAAAGCTCAACGGTTGCACCAAATACCACACGACCAGTATTTTCCATTTTAGTAATATCAATTACGCGTGCATTTCCAAGTTTACCTTCAATTTCTTTAATACGACCTTCACAAAAACCTTGTTGCTCACGAGCTGCGTGATATTCAGCATTTTCTTTTAAATCACCGTGCTCACGAGCTTCAGCTATTGCTTCAATAATTTCAGGTCTTTTTACTTTTGTTAAATAATCTAATTCTTCACGCAGGGCTTTCTCACCTGCTACCGTCATCGGATTTCCTTGCATTTTTTAATCCTTCTTTGTTATAAAACGAGCGTACTATTATTCATTTTTATACTAAAAATTTCAAGTGCTTAATGAAAATAATAGTTATAAATTAATTTTATTTTTAAATTTTATTAAAATTTGAAAGTGTTTATTGTAACACAAAAGTAAAGAGCTAACCAATATGATTAGCTCTAAAAGGGAATTTACTTAAAACCGTTAGGATTATTTTTCTGCCAACGCCACGTATCAATAACCATTTGATTTACATCATATTGTGTCTTAAATCCTAGCTCCTTAAAGGCTTTACTAGGATCAGCAAAATATTCAGCAATATCTCCAGCTCTACGTGGTGCAACATTATTATTATCAATGAATGCCTTCACCATATCTAGCACACTACGACCTGTTCCTAAATTATAGATAAAACAACCCTATGATAAAAACAACCATTCAAATGAGTTTTAATAAGGTGATAATTTCTGTAAGCTGTAAATAACTCATCATCTACTACTTCAGTATGACTCCAAAACTTATCTAACTCACCTTGATAGGTTAATCCTTCAAAATCATAATTTGCTTTTCCCAAAGTTTTAACTGGAATGCTATGAATAAGCGATGAAAGTCCACTTGTGCTATTCACCGTTACCATTCCTTTCGCTCTTTCTTGTCTTAAAAAAATAGGAAGTGGTATATTATGAACATAATATAATCTATTTTGTAGTTCTGGATACTGCTTAATATATTTATTGATAATATTGCTATAATTAGTTGCTCCACGCTCTATTGGGTGTGGATGATGCTTAACTACTAAACTTACATTTTTAGGGGCAAATTGTACAAACGAATCAAGTACATCTTTTAATGGCTCTGCTACATCTTTATACTTGCTATGTACCTTTATTTGACTATCATTATGCACTTGAAGAGGAAAAATAAAGAACTCACCAAGTTGTCCTGATGTAACTTTTTTTTCAAATGATTTTTCACTAAACGTATAAATAACTTTCCTATATAACGATCTTATCCATACTTTTGCATAATAACTTCGACTTATCTTTCTATGATGTTCATAATAAGGATATAGCTTTGTTTGCCTTCTCAAATGATGATAATAAAGCATCGACTTTATTGCCATAGGCGTAAATGACTTCGAGATTATTTCAACTTTTGGCAACTCTTGTTTAGGCTGCGATAAAAAAAACTCTTTATTTTTAGGAATTGATGAATACGCATTTACGCCATTTTTTTCCAAAGTTACATAGTGTGAACGAAAATAACCTTCTTCAAAAACCCAAAATGCAATATTTAACTCTTTTGCAACCGCTTTGGCAATTTTGTGGCAAGGGCGATTATCGCCAAAACAAATCAAAGTGTCAATTTGCTGTTTTTTTACAATTTCTTTTAAATAATTATTTAAAAGTGAAAAGTGCGATTGAAAATGGTAAGTGTTTTTTTTATGAGGATAGAAAAAATCATCTCCGCCATTAAAATTTATTTTAAAAACATTTTTATCATAAGCGGTCAGAAATTCAGATAATTTTGCAAAAAAATCACCTATAGGGCCTTGTAATAAAAGTATATTTTTTGACTTAGCTACTAATTCTTCTAAATTATTTTTAATCATATATTTTTTACTATTTTTAATATCTGTTGCAATTTAAACCATTGCTTTGCTATCCACATTCGGTTAAATCCACTGTGTTTTAAACTATCTTTTTGTGCTTTTAAAATATCAATCGCTTGCAAGGCATTTATCATATGTCCTGTTTTCGGATCAATATATTGCGGATAATAAATCATTACGCCTGCAATAAGTTCATTTAATGTCAAAATTTTATTTCTTCTTGGTAAAACTATGCGATCTTCGGTTAATCCCCAGTTTGAATAAAAAGGCAAACCATAACATACCACTTTTTTGCCACGAAGTAATGCTTCAAAACCAGCAAGAGAAGTCATAGTATGCACTCCATCAACTTGATTGATGAGATCTAAAATATTGACTTTTTCAAGCACAATATCAGCAAATTTCAACGCAATTTTTTTATCAATTTTACCATTACGATTTTTACTCACTACATCAGGGTGTGGTTTATAAATAATATAAGCCTCATTATTTAACTCTCTTACTTTTTGCAAAAGTGCTAAATTTGTTGTGATTTCAGGCGAGCCAAATTTAATTGACGCATCATCTTCAACTTGTCCTGAAACTAGAATTACTTTTTTACCTTGCGATAAAATTTCAAAACTTTCACTGCCCACATTATATTTGCCGATATTTTGAGCAATCAAAGATTCTTTTATTTTTTGAGCTAACAATAAATCTTTTTGCGTAAAATCGCTTTGCTGTAAAATTTGCTCCAAACGAGATGGACTTTGAGCATTGAAATAAATACCAAGATCATCAACGACCAACGAAAGCGGTGCAACCAAATTAGAGCCGAGTCCAACCGAGCGAATAAAACCATCTTCCATTTTCAAAAGAGCGAAATTATGCTCTTTAGCAAAATCAAGATAGGCTTGTTTTCCATTGCCCCACACAAGTATTTTTGCATTATCAAGCGGTAATTTTTTTTGCAATTTTCGTAAAGAAGTAAAATGCAAACGACATTGTGGCACATTGAAAAAAGGCTTAATAACGGCTCTTTTCCAAAGAGACATTCCCACACAATAAACATCGCCTGACAATTTTTGATTTAATTTTTTGCTCTCTTTTAAATAATCAATCACCTCAAAAATATCTGTTTTTTCACCGCTGAACGGTGAAATATAACGGCTATATTGCAAATAAGCACAAGCAAACAACGCAACTAGGCTTTTATCAACTCTTCTTTGTTTATTTTTAAGCTCTTTAATAAAATGATGACGATCGTCCGTTAAGCCCCAACCTGCAAACCACGGCACGCCAAAAGTAACCACTTTTTTACCAAGCAACAACGCCTCAAATCCCATTTGAGAAGTAACACAATAAACATTTTCAACTTGCTCAATCAAAGACTGCGGAGTTACATCATCGGTTATGATAATTACTCTATCAGCGAATTTTTTTAAATTGCTAAAATAACCTTTTTTCTTACCGCTTAACACATCAGGGTGCGTTTTTACCCAAATTTGATGATGAGGATTTTCATCAATAGCACATTGCAACATTTGAGTAAAAGTATCACTATTAGCCTTACCATATTTTACTGCCATATCGCCAAAGGTTTGATCGATAACCAAAGTAACAGGGCGATCATCAGTTATTTTTTTACTAAAATTTAACGCGTGATTATATTTTGAAAGCTGATATTTTTGTATTAAATGTATTGCTTTTTGAGCTTGATAATTAAGTTCAAAATCATCATTATAATTTAAAATCAATTTTTCTAAACGAGAAGGTTTTGAGCTGTCGTAATAAATGCCTAAATCATCACACACCATAGCCAAAGGCGGATAACCATTAACGCCTAAACCAAGAGAACGCAAAAAACCGTCTTCTAATGCAATGTAAGAGAAATTATTTTTTTGTGCAAATTTTTGAGCTTTTTTCGTTGATGGGCGATAGCCCCAACCGATAACAACGCTATCACTTTTAACAGAATTTGACAACGCAAATTCAGGCAAAAAACTTGCTAAATGTGGTATTTTTTTGATTCCATTTGAAAAAATGATAGCGTTTTTTTTCATTAAAACTCTAAATAAAATGAATAGATGATTTAGCCATTATACTAATAACCATTGTAATTTACAATAAATCATTAAATAGGCATCTAATAAAAAAACAGAGCCCTATAAAAGATATAGAAATCTGTTTTCATCTTAATATTTTCTATAATTATGCTGTTTTAAATAATACTTGTAGATTATCGTTAGAGAAAGCGTAATGACCTGCTTTAATCGCATTTTTTCGTTCTGCAAAAGAGTCATCTATAAGTACCGAACATTCTTTCATATAATTTATTTTATTATCTTTTGGATCTATATGAATAATTTCATCAAAAATACTAGAAATCCCAAATTTATTTAATGTTGTAGCGAGATTGTTTTTAATATTTTTTGTGAGTAAATATACATTTTTATGATCATTTTTAGCTTCAAAAATGAGTTTTACCACATCGGTATTTATCTTTTCTTCATCTAAAAATAGCGTATCATCAAAATCAATATATAAATTATCATATTCAACATTATGTTTATAAATTGGCACTAACGATCTTGCCAAAGAAACTGACATATCATTAGTTATTACTTCAACATCAAAACCTTCTTTTTGGTATAAGGATAACTCAATAAAGTTAATTCCTTTTACTCTATTCAGCATCATTGTGCCAGAAACTCGCGGACCTATTTCTAATAATTTTAATTCATTTTTATGAGAAAATTTCATTTGGAAAAACCACAATCCGTTAAGGTTAAGTTTTTCACTGATAATTTTTGCGTAATTTTCAAAGTCTGAAATAAGTGATTTATCTTCTACAAGAGTTGATAATACCGAGATTCCTTTTGTTGCTTTTTCTCTGCTTCTAGCACCTGCATATAATAGTTTACCGTTGTCTGAAAAACAGTCTATGCTAAACTCATCGCCCGTTAAGCATTCCATTACAATGTATTCATCTTTTTCATTAACCATAAAAAATGAATTAAATTCATCAATATTATTAAGTCTTACAGAATTAAACGAACCTTGTCCTTTTTTAGGTTTTACAAAAACTGGAAAATCTTCATCAGACGGTATCTGCTCAAAAATATCAGCAATAGGCAATAAATCTTTAAAATATTCATAAGTTTTATCTTTGTATCTTACAATATTATTTACGAAGAAAGATTGTCCTATTACTTTTGCTTTTTCTAAACTATTTTCAAGCGCACTTAATTTATAGGCAACATCATCGTGGGCTGGAATAATAAAATCAATATTTTGTTCTTTGATTAATTTTTGTAGTTCATCATAAAAATGATTAGCGGTAACAAAAGGTAAAGAAAAAACAGGCATATTTCTAAAATTACATAATCCTACTTTTTCACTTGATGCTAGTAGTAAGGTGTAATTTTTGTTATTTTTCAATGAAGCAATAACTTCATTTGCAATTTCAGTGCTTGCAGGAAATACTAATATATTTTTTTTCATAATTACCCCTTAGATAATATTGTTTTTATGATGAGTTCTTGTTCCTCAGCACTTAGATCTGGATAAATTGGCAAGCATAATATTTTTTTAGAAATATTTTGTGAAACTTCCATTGGACTAAATTCTTTAATGTAGTCTAATGTGTTTAATGATGGATAAAAATATCGTCTTGGAAAAATATCTTTATTATTTAATTTTTCTTTTATTTTGAACATTTCTTCTTCTGTATCAAAGATAATTGGAAAATAAGAATAATTTGGCTCCGAATCAGAAGATAATTTTTGCATTTTATAAATACCAGTAAATGCTTCAACATAGCGATTATATATTTCTTTTCTTTTTGATAAGATCAGTTCAATATCATCAAGTACACAAAGCCCCATAGCGGCTTCAAATTCATTCATTTTTGCATTTGTACCGACATAAGGAATTGAATCTTCACTTTTAATACCAAAATTGACTAAATATCTAATATGCTCTGCTAATTTATCATCATTCGTTATAATTGCACCGCCTTCAATGGTATGAAATAATTTTGTTGCGTGAAAACTTAATGTTGAAACAGTGCCAAAATTTAGAACACTTTCGCCTTGATATTTTACGCCAAAAGCGTGTGCAGCATCATAAATAACACTTAAATTATGTTTTGTTGCAATTTCATCAATCGCTTTTACATCACAAGGATTACCAAACACATGTACTGGTACGATCGCTTGTGTTTTATCTGTGATTTTTTTCTCAATTTCTTGTGGCGATAGGTTTAATGTTTCAGAATCAATGTCGCCAAACACAGGCGTAATACCATTCATACATAAAGAACTAGTGGTCGCAACAAATGAGAAAGGTGTTGTTATCGCCTCGCCTTTTATATTTAGTGCAATATATGCTAAATCTAATGCAATAGTTCCATTAGATACTAAGATTATATTCTTTACCCCTAAATATTCTTTTAATCTAGTTTCTAGTTCTTTTACGAGAGGTCCATTATTGGTTAGCCAGCAGTTATTATATATTTTATCTAAATAAGATACATATTTTTCTTTGTTTGGTAAATAAGATCTTGTTACATTAATCATTTGAAATCACCTTATTAATTTTGGTTAAATATTTTAATATTCTCATTCGCCCTTTAAAAAAAGAAAACCATAAGATAATACATTCCTTATGCGTTGTTTTAAAAGGTAGTGTTAATTTATTTGCTAAATAGAACAGAAAAAATATTTCGTTTTTTGTGAGTTTTTTCTGTTTAAAATCAAGATAAATAGTATTTAATACATTTTCATTAACATTTTGTAGTCCAAATAATCTGATTAATACATAAAGATAATCGTCAATCTTTAATGTTTTAAGTGTAGTTAATTGTCTTTTATATACTATGCCTTTGTAACGAAACAGATTATTTTCAATAAGTTCTACTGTGAAAGAATGAGATTCTTTCATTGCAGATAATAATGAACATATTGAATCTAACTCTTGTTCTAGTTTATTTTGTAAAAAAGTATCTGTTTTCCTTAATGTATATAAATAAATGATATTTCCTAATCTGTTAAATGAATACATCAACGAATTTTTAACAGTAACATTCAATCCTTTTCTTATGGTTTTACCATTATTATGAAGCCTATATTGCAGTAGTTTCCGCTCTATATAACAGACTCCTTGTGCAAAAATGGCTCGCCAAAAAATATTTTGATCAATATTGTTATAGGTTACAAAAATAGGATTGATGGTTTTTTCTTTACTAAATAATTCTTTTTTAAAAGCATAAGAAGCACCAAAAACAGGTGTTTTATCGGTAAATAAATCATCTGTTGAAATACCATCTAAATCAAATTTTTTATGATATTTTACTCCCACAATCTGATTATCTAAAATTTCAAACGCATTAGAAATATATAAACTTTTTTTCTCTTTTTTATCTGTTTCTATAATAGTTGAAATTCTATTTGGTAGTGAAATATCATCGCCATCAGCAGTAATAATAAAATCACTTGAAACATAATTAAGACCATCATTAAAATTTGCGATTGCACCAATGTTATTATTTCTTCTAATTGCAAGAATACTAATATGTTTTGGCTTAAATGCCTTAATGGTTTCTTCTATTATGTCCCAAGTTTGATCTGTTGAACAATCATCTAAAATGATAAGTTCAAAGTTCTCTTTATAATCTTGATTTAAAATCCCCATAATTGCGTCGGCAATAAACGCTTGATGATTATAGGTAAGCATTATTACCGAGCAATGGCAATCTTCCGAACTATGTCTATAATCTAAAATTAAATCAATACTCATCTAGTTTAGGTATTTTGGTAAAAACTTTATCTACAATAATTTGTGCGGAATTTATTTTTTGTTCCCCACAATAAATGTGATAAAGTTCTTGATATTTATCATTATATTCTTTTGAAATATTGTTTATTTTCAAAATAGAACTGATTAACTCAGCTTCTGTTTTAACAATAGGACCAGGTAAATCCTTATGAACATCAAGATAAAAACCTCGTAATTTAGATGTGTAATCTTCAAGATCATACATATAAAACAAAATAGGTTTTTTAGTAGTCATAAAATCAAAATAAATTGAAGAATAATCCGTAATTAAAATATCACTAATAGATAAAATTTCACTGGTATCATCATATTTTGAAACATCAAAAGCAAAATTTTCAAGACCAGAAAGATCTAATTGATCGGCAATTAAATGATGTAATCTCAATAAGATAATATGCTTTCTACCAATTTTTCGTTTTAATTTTAATAAATCTAATTTTAAATCAAAAGAGAAGTTCCAAGAATTTCCCTTTCTTGCATTATCTCGCCAAGTTGGTGCATATAAAACTACTTTCTTATTTTTAGGAATTGAAAGTTTTTGTTTTATTTCTTGTATTTTTTCTTGATCTAGATTTAGCAATGAATCATTTGCTGGATAGCCCTCAACTAACACTTCGCCTTTAACATTAAAAGCTCGAGTAAAAATATCTTTTGAATAATGGTTTTGAGCAACCAAATAATCCCAATTAGCCGATTCTTTTAAAAAGTTATCTCTTGCTTGCTTTTCAGGACCTTCAACATCAATATCTAATCCTAATCGTTTTAATGGTGTTCCGTGCCAAGTTTGCAGATAAACAGTATCTTCTGGCTTGTAGGTTACAGTAAATCTAATATTATTTACCCAATATCCTGCTCGTGCTAAAAAATGGAAATACTCTTTTGAGCCACGATGAACTTGAATAACATTACCAGGAATATTTTTTAATTTATTTTTACCTTGATATACCCAAACGGCTCTCATTGCTCTTTGTTGTCTAAGCAGTTCTTCATACACATATTTAGGTTGTCCACTATAACTTTTACCAAAATTACTTTCAAAAATAATTAATTGGTTATCTCGTTCTTCTTTCAGTGTAACTTGCTCTAATGGATTATCTGAATATTGTTTCAATAATTTTAAGGTTTTCTTGCTAATTTTAGTTGGTATAGACTTAATAAAATTAAAAATACTACGCATTTTTTTAGCAACTATATTAACATAAATGCGTTTTTTATATTTAAACGCAAAAGATTGATAAGAGCAATCTCTTATTGTTTCAATAACAAATTTTTGCGTAGGTGTTATATTGGTCATTTTAGCTAAATTAATTTGACTAAAATAAGGCTTAGTTACTTTTGCAAACTCAATTAAATAATTGAATTTTTTATTTTTCATTGCCCAAAAAATTCTATTATAGTTAAAATAATCAATAGTATTTAACCAATATGAAAATCCTCTTGATTCTAATTCAAACTTGATGATACGAATTGATCTAATTCTATCTTTTAAATTGCTTAATGATGTTTGATTATCAGTTATAGATAAATTATTTTCATTTTCTCTTTGTCGCCAAGCGTAAGTTGTTTCTGGCACAAGCACAATTTTTGACGCACAAGCATAAGCAACCATCATAAAAGGTCTATCTGCGTACAAAAGAGTAGGATCCATTCTGATCTTAAATTTATTGATAAAACTTCTTTTAAAAATTTTACCTAAATACATTCCATCATTCATTATTGCAGGCTTTTGATGAGCCTTTAAGATTTCAAATTGCGTAATATATTTTGTATCAAAAACAACAACTTCTTCTTCTTTTTCTTTCCACTTTTTGATCGCTTTTGTTGAGATAACATCTGGATTATGCTCTTTTGCAATTTTTATAAAATTTTCTACCGCTTCTGGTAGTAAGTAATCATCATTATCTACGATTGAAACATATTCTCCACAAGCAAGATCTAATCCTTTATTGATTGTTGCAGCACCACCAATATTAGCTTGATGAATAACAGTTAAGTTGCTATATTTCTCTGCTAATTTATCTAAAATAGCCTTTGAGTTGTCAGGGCTACCATCATTAATAGCAATAACTTCAATTAATTCATTTTGACTATTTAGAATACTTTCTAGACACTGTTCTAAATAATCTTCTGCACCATATACAGGAATAACAAAACTTAAAAAGATATTATCATTTCTCATTTTTTTATTTTACTCTCGTTTTTAAACCATCATTTAAATGTTTTTTTATAATGGTTGTTGAAATATCAGCTGTTCTTGGTAAATAAACCACATCACAATATTCTGCTAAAAAATCAAATTTTCCAGCCCAATCATCGCCCATTACAAAAGTATCTATTTTAAATTCTTGAACATCTTTAACTTTTTGTTCCCAGCAGTTTTCAGGAATAACTAAATCAACATATCTTAGTGCTTCTAAAATAGCTTTTCTATCATCATAGCTAATAATGGTTTCTTTGTTTTTTTCTATTTTATTAAATTCATCAGTTGATAAACAAACGATCAAGTAATCGCCTAATGCCTTTGCTCTTTTTAAAATATTCAAATGTCCAATATGGAACAAATCAAAAGTTCCATAAGTGATTACTTTTTTCATAAACTATCCTTCATTAAAGTTTAAGTTATTAAGATATTGACCATAACTATTTTTTGATATTGTTTTAGCGATTTCTAAAATTTTCTCTTTTGAAATCCAACCATTGTAATAGGCAATTTCTTCAAGGCAGGCAATTTTATAACCTTGTCGTTTTTCAATAGTATGAACAAATAATCCAGCTTCTAGCAAACTTTCGTAAGTTCCTGTATCCAACCAAGCAAAACCACGTCCTAACAACTCAACGGATAAACTATTATCTTCAAGATACATCTGATTGATTGAGGTTATTTCCAATTCGCCACGATCTGAAGGCTCAATTTTTTTTGCAAAGTCAATTACACGATTATCGTAGAAATAAAGTCCAGTTACCGCAAAATGTGATTTTGGATTTTTAGGTTTTTCCTCAATAGATTTCACATTATGACTTTCATCAAATTCAACCACTCCAAAGCGTTCAGGATCTTTAACTTGATAACCAAAAACTGTCGCACCTTTTTCTAAATTTGCACATCTTTTTAGCATTGTGCTAAAACCGTGACCGTAGAAAATATTATCTCCTAACACAAGACAAACACTGTCTTTTCCGATAAATTCTTCGCCAATAATAAATGCCTGAGCTAAACCATCTGGGCTAGGTTGTATCGCATAAGATAATTTAATACCAAATTGACTACCATCACCAAGTAATCTTTTATATGATTTATTATCTTCTGGGGTTGTAATAATAAGGATTTCTCTAATTCCTGCTAACATTAACACTGATAATGGATAATAAACCATCGGTTTATCATAAATAGGCAAAAGCTGTTTTGAAACGCCTTTGGTTATAGGGTAAAGTCTTGTGCCTGAACCACCTGCTAAAATAATACCTTTCATTTTATTTTTCTCCCGAACCTAATCTTTCAAGGCTATAAGAACCATCAAGCACACGCTGCCACCACATTTTATTATTCAAATACCACTCAACCGTTTTACGAATACCTGTTTCAAAGGTTTCTTGTGGTTTCCAGCCTAATTCTCTCTGGATTTTAGCAGCATCAATCGCGTAACGCACATCGTGTCCCGGTCTGTCTTTGACAAAAGTAATTAAATCAGCGTATTTTTCCACACCTTGTGGTTTTTGTGGTACTAATTCTTCTAAAATAGTACAAATCGTTTTTACCAC
>PDWI01003090.1_pt1 | contig 44351 bp, 35 predicted proteins | sample 1430891 | NCBI WGS metagenome assembly PDWI01 (sample SAMN01162508, study PRJNA174530) | Oral metagenome, whole genome shotgun sequencing project. | biome: Marine environment; feature: Marine mammal; material: Swab sample of the gingival sulcus; isolation source: swab sample of gingival sulcus... | reverse complement strand
GTTTTTATTATATGGTTGTTATGATAAAAATTATATAACTGAATGTAAAATTGAAGATAATGAAACAGAAATTATTGCAAAAAAATTAGCTAAGGTCATCGAAGAGCAGCATCCTGAAATGGCATATGTATATATTTATGATAAACAAAAGAATGAATGGATTTTTGGTGGAGGAGCTAATGGTTACAAATTAGATACTCCCTTTATTAGAGTTGCAGGGGATTATTATCATCTCAAATATTTAGTCATGTACACCGTTTCAGGTGCCTTAAAATTATATTTTAATTATTAAACTATAGGGGAAATTATCATGAAATTTATGAGTATCTTTTTTTCTTGTATTTTGTTATTATCTAACTTTAATCGCATTTCCTTCTCAAAATGATTTTTAGATTTTACTAACTCATATTCTGATATTAAAAATCTATACTTTTATAAATAGTTCTTTTTTAATGTTAAGTTGTTCGTAGTTATTCTCATTTGATTATTTCCCCTTTCCAAAAATATAATCTTGTCCTCGAATTAATTAAATTTTACAATAATGACCGTCTAGAATATTCAAGAGAAGGTTTCCGTCATTGTTAATCAAATTATATAATATCTAAATTTTAAAAAAAATAAACTTTTCTAAATTTATAAAGATTGGAACAATTCTTTAACTAAATGTTAAGATATTATATGGCAAAATTTTTTTAATTGCATTTGTTAAAGAATTCAGATAGATTAGTAGTAAATTAAAAACCCAAATAAGGAGGAATCATGAAACGAATTTTATTAACTCTTGTTTTTCTATTTAGTCTCTTTTCAATCGCCGGTGCTCAAGAAGAGAAAAAAGCAACGGAAAAGAAAATTACTGATAAGAAAGTCTCTGTAGAGCTTACTTTAGATCAAGCTATTGAACAATTAGAGAAGGAATTGGATAAGAAAATTGAAGCTCTGGAAATAGAAGAAGATCAAGAAATTGAAAAGTTAGAGCAGGAAAATGAAAAAAAAGTTAAAGCTGCCGAACGAGAAAATGATAAAAAAATTAAAGCTATGGAGCAGGAAAATGATAAGCTGCTTAAAGTTGTAGAACAAGAGAACGATAGAAGAATTGAAAAGAAAGAACAAGAAAATGAAAGCCGAATTAAAAAATTAGAGCAAGAAAATGATAGAATAATTGATGATATTGAGGAAGCAAGCGAGTTGCAAAAGAAAGAGCTTAAAAGTAAGTACAAAAATAAGATAGAAGCATTAGAAAAAGAATTTGAAATGAAAGAAAAGGAATTAAAGCAACAAGCTAAACGTAAAGAAAATTAAGATTTCATTCAAAAAAAAAATTGGAAATTATTAATCTTAAAACCCTGTTAAAAGTAAACAGGGTTTTTTATTTTCTTCAAATCAAAAAAACAAGGGGCAAAAATTTTTGCCGTATTATTTTTTTTGAGGTTAAAAAAAATTAACCCCTAATTATTAAAATCAATCAGGGGTTAGATGCCATTTAATAAAGTTTCTTTATATCGTCAACAATTTGCGGATTAGCAAGGGTAGTTACATCTCCGGTATCTTGTCCCGAAGCTATTGAACCAAGTACTCTTCTCATAATTTTTCCTGAACGAGTCTTTGGCATATCGGGAACAATCCAAACTCTGCCCGGTTTTGCTATAGGTCCAATTTCACTTGCAATTGTATCAGAAATTTTTTGTTCTAATTCCTTAGATGCTTCAAATCCGGGTTTTAGTGAAACGAAAACATGAGGTTTAACACCTTTGATAGGATCGGGAACAGCAACAACGGCAGATTCGCCAACTTCATCTACCATAAGTGCTGCGGACTCAAGTTCCTTTGTTCCGAGTCTGTGTCCTGCAACATTAATTACATCATCTATTCTCCCGAGAATTCTAAAATAACCGTCAGGTGCTTCTACGGCTCCATCGCCAGCAAAATAGGGCCAGTCTTTCCAATCTTTACTGTTTTTGTCTTTACAATATCTTTGGTAATATTGTCTCTTAAATCTTTCGTTATCTCCCCAGATTGTGAGCATTCTGCCAGGCCAGGGGTTTCTAATTACAATGTTGCCTGCTTTACCGCATCCTTTTGGAAGCGGTTCACCTTCTTCATCAAGAATTGCAGGATAAATTCCCGGTACCCCGGGTCCAGCACTGCCCGGTTTCATTTTGTGTAAGCCGGGAATTGTAGAGCATAAAAATCCACCTGTTTCCGTCTGCCACCAAGTATCAACAATAACTGCATTATTTTTACCGACAACTTCATAGAACCATCGCCACACATTTGGTTCGATGGGTTCACCTACGGTTGTCATGTGTTTAAATTTATAATTATGCTTTGCCGGCTCATCTGCCCCGACTCTTCTTAATGCTCTAATTGCTGTTGGAGAAGTATGAAAAATATTTACATCGAGTTCTTCTGCAATACGCCAAGGTCTTCCTGCATCGGGATAAGTCGGAACACCTTCAAAAAGTACTTGTGAAGCCCCGAGAGAAAGAGGACCGTAAACAATGTAAGAATGTCCGGTAATCCAGCCGATATCGGCCATACACCAATAAACATCTTCAGGTTGTATATCTTGAATATATTTTGAAGTTCCAGTTACATAAGCCAAGTAACCACCGATTGAGTGTTGTGCTCCTTTGGGTTTTCCTGTTGTTCCCGAAGTGTACATCAAAAAAAGTGTATCTTCCGAATTCATGCTTACTGGTTTAACTTTTTTGTGATAATAATCTTTAAGGAGGTCGTTAACAAAAATATCACGTCCTTCAACAATGGGAGTTTTGCTTGAATATTTGCCCGGGTATCTTTGCCATATTAAAACTTTTTCAACTTCTTGTCCTTCTTCTTTAGCAAATTTTAGAGCAATATCAGCTTTCTCTTTATGATTCAATAAATTACCGTTACGATAATAAGCATCGGCAGTAATTAAGAATTTACTTTTTGCATCTACTATTCTATCCGCACAAGCTTTCCCTGAGAATCCCGAAAAAACCTGAGAATGTATGACACCAATTCTTGCACAAGCAAGCATAGTAATAACAAGTTCAGGAATCATAGGCATATGCAATGTAACGGTATCACCAGCTTTTAATCCGCAATAATCTTTTAACACGGCTGCAAATTCGTTTACTTTTACGTAAAGTTCTTGGTAAGTTATGTGAGTAATTAGCTCGTCTTCAGGTTCCGGAACAAAATGAATAGCGGTTTTGTTTTTATATTTATCAAGGTGTCTATCAACACAATTGTAACAAGCATTTAATTTGCCTCCAACAAACCACTTAAAAAAAGGAGGATTGCTTGAATCAAGAATTGTATCAAAATCTTTATCCCAGTCGAGCATATTGCTATATTCTCTAAAGCACTCAGGAAAATTATCTTCTCCGAATTTTTTCAGTACATTTTCATCTGTTAAATTTGCCTGTTTGGTAAATTCTTTGGAAGGTTCAAAATAATCTTCTTCTTTCCAGTGAACAGCTATTTGGGATTCAGATACATTATCTTCATTTTTTTTCTTTTCATCGGTACTCATATTTTCTCCTTTTTTAAGATTAGATTGAAGTTATTTTTTTCTGATGTATTTAATCTTCCTTTGGGCTCCGCTTTATAGCTAACGAGAAATGTAGTTTAATTTGTCACAGATTGTTCCATTGAAAGTTGCTGTATAGGTAATAGTCTGGAGCTTGCTCTGAGATTAAACACAATTTTATTTACAATTTACTTTTTTCATAATAATATTGCAATTAAAAAAAATAAATCTTTACTTTATAAGTAACAAATCAAGAACAAAATTTAAAAGTCTTTATCATTGATTTTTAGCATCATATAATATTAGTTCTATTAGAATTTGTTCTATGTCGTTATTTCTTTCTGTGCCTCTTTATAGTTAAAAGTTACTCTCTTCAAAGGGCACAGAATTATATAAAGACTTACTTGAGCAAAATCATTTTTTTTGTTGTAACAAAATTATCTGCTTGTAATCTATAGAAGTAAATTGCACTTGGTAAATTAGCGGCATTAAATTTAATGCTGTAATTACCAGGATTTTGAATTTTGTTTACAAGTGTTTTTATTTCTCTTCCCAGAACATCATAAACTTTTAAGGTTACTTTGCTTGCGTAATTACGAGAGAATAAATTTCTCGAAGCAGTCTTGTCAGATTTCTTCATTTCATTTGCAATAACATTTGCATTAGGTATTGTGTAATTTATTGTTGTTACAGGATTAAACGGATTTGGATAGTTTTGAGTAAGTAAAAATTCCGTTGTAATTTTTTTATCTTCTTGTTCTAAGGATGTAAAACTTTCTATACTTTTTAGTATCCAATTTTCTGGATCTAATTTTACGCTATCAGGTTTATTTTTGGTTGTTATTTTGAATGTTTGTTCTTGTTGATTATTAAAAAGTGTTACAGTTGTATCACCATTGGAAGAATAGATCTTAAAATCTATAGGCATTGTAAAAAATTTAGGATTAGTATTTTCAGTTTGCGTTAAAGTTAAACTAACAGTAAATTTATTGTCAGTCAGTTTATTTGATGACCAATCCAAATTATACTTCGGATAATTTTCACCAAACAACCATTCATCAAAAAAATAGGATAAATCCTTGCCTGAGACTTTTTCACAAATTGCTTGAAAATTTCTTATTGTTGCAACATTGTAAGCATATTCAGGGTTATTTAAGTAAGCTTTCAAAGAATTAAAGAATGTAGAATCATTCAAAACTTTACGCAGCATATGTAAAACCGCAGAACCTTTTGCATACGTTCTATAGTAATTAAATATTTCGTCAACTGCTTTATCATTATTAACATAGATTGAACCAACAGCTTGTTTGGCAAACTCAAGATCGGTGGCAATAATTTCAAAGTATTTCTCTAAGCCGTGTGCATGCTCGGCATAAAGAGCCTCGGAATAAGTTGCAAACCCTTCGTTAACCCAAATATCTTTCCATGTCTTGCAAGTTACTTTATCACCAAACCATTGATGTGCAAGTTCATGAGCGGTAATACTTTCACCGAAACTACCCATAGAAGAAATTGTTTGATGTTCCATTCCACCGCCCCAGCCAAACTCAGCGTGTCCATATTTTTCTTTTATAAAAGGATATTCTCCGTAAACTTCACTGAAGAAAGTCAACATATCTATAGTTTTGTCTAAGTCATCTTTTCTAATTTTATTGAAGTTTTCAGGATAATTATAATGTACAACCGGCATAAATTTGCCAGTTTCATATTCAAAACTTGTTTTGTAAAGTTTATAATTTGTCATGGTAAGCGAAATTAAATAATTTGCAATAGGATAGCTGTTCTTCCACTTGTAAGTTTTAGTTCCGTCTTCGTTAATAATTTCATCTGTTAAAATACCGTTAGAGACAGAAACAAAAAATGAATCTGCAGTTACCCAAACATCAGATGAATCAGCTTTATCGGCGGGAGTATCTTTACATGGCCACCAATCACTTGCTCCAAATGGTTCGCTAAGTGTCCAAATAGCTTTCTCTCCGTTGTGGTCAGAAAATTTAAAACTTCCAAAACCGGAATTACCGGGAGTGCCATGATAAGCAATTTCCATTTTTATCATTTCATTAGAGTTATATATTTTATCAAGTGTAATATGTAGTCTATCAGAATACAAAGTATCATTAACTGTTATGTTGTTAACTTTTACACTATCAACAGTAAAATGATTTTGGAGATCCAAGAAAATTGAACTTAAATTATCTGTCTCACTAATTGCACTTATCGTAACTATACCATTAATTTTTTGGTTATCGTAAGAAATATTTAAGTCTAACTTGTAATAAGTTACATCAATATTTGAATCACCGGAATAATTTATTGCAAAAATTTTATTCAATTTTTTTAATTGTTCTATTTTTCCTCTGGAGCAGTCATGTTGTGTCTGTTGCGAAAAAATAATATTTGTAAGAAATAATATTCCAAGTAAAGTTTTTTTCATTATTCATTCTCATTAAATTTAATAAATCAAATTAAGAAGAATTAATAAAAAAATCATAAAAAAAGCTCTGCTAAATAAATAGCAGAGCTTCAGACAAATTTAAATTTATTCCAGTTTGTGTTACATCAATAAACTTAAAAGAATACCGGCAGCTACAGCAGAACCAATAACCCCCGAAACGTTAGGAGCCATAGCGTGCATTAACAAATAATTAGTTGGGTCTTCTTTAATACCGAGATGTTGTACAACTCTTGCACTATCAGGTACTGCAGAAACACCTGCAGCTCCAATCATAGGATTTAATTTATTTTCATCTTTTAAGAAAAGGTTCATAAGCTTGGCAAAGAGCACTCCGCCTGCTGTTGCAATCATAAATGAAATTGCACCAAGTACAAAAATTAATATTGAAGCAGGAGTTAAAAAAGTTGTTGCTTGTGTTGAAGCACCAACTGTAAGTCCTAATAAAATTGTTACAATATCAATCAAAGGTTTGCTTGCAGTATCAGAAAGTCTTTTTGTTACACCCGATTCTTTAAGAAGATTGCCAAAGAAAAGCATTCCGAGTAAGGGTAGCCCGCCGGGAGAAATAAAGGTTGTAAGCAGCAAGCCAACTATAGGGAAAATTATCTTTTCAGTTTTAGAAACCGAACGAGGCGGCTTCATTTTAATTTTTCTTTCTTTTTCTGAAGTAAGCAATTTTATTATCGGGGGCTGAATTACAGGAACCAGAGCCATATAAGAATAAGCGGCAATAGCAATTGCACCCAATAATTGCGGAGCTAATTTTGATGATAAGAAAATAGCTGTTGGTCCGTCTGCACCACCAATAATTCCTATTGCAGCTGCTTGTTGACCTGTAAAACCTAAAGCGATAGCAGTTATGTATGTTAAGAAAATTCCTATTTGTGCGGCTGCACCAAGCAGCATCAATTTAGGATTAGAGAGTAACGCCGAGAAGTCAGTCATTGCTCCGATACCAAGGAAAATTAAAGGCGGATAGATTCCTTTAAGTACACCGTAGTACAAATAATTTAGAACGCTGCCTTCTTCATAGATTCCAAGTTGCAAACCTGCTGATTCCAAAAAAGGAATATTTCCTACAATTATTCCGAAACCAATCGGAACTAATAATAATGGCTCGTACTCTTTTGCAATACCGAGATAAACAAAGAATGTTCCCACTATAATCATTACAACATGACCAAAGGTTAAATTTGCGAATCCGGTATATTGGAAAAATTGTAGAAATCCGTTAACTAATTGTTCAAAAAATTCCATTATTAACTCCCTAATTCAACCAGGAGTGCACCTTCAAGTACAGAATCTCCTGTATTTACTTTAATGTTAGTGATTGTTCCCGCTTTATCGGTTTTAATGTTGTTTTCCATTTTCATTGCTTCCATAACTAAAAGCACATCACCGGGTTTTACTTCATCGCCAACTTTAACTTTAATATCAAGTATTGTTCCGGGTAAAGGAGCAGTTATACCTTTACTTGCACCACCACTTGGAGCGGTAGGTTGTGTTCTAGTTGGTGTTGTTTTTGCTCCACCACCGGCAGATGGAAATACTTGAGGTCTAACTAATTTTGGAGTTTTTGATGTTTTTATTTCTTTTTCAATTTCAACTTCGTATTTACTACCGTTAACTTCAATTTCCGCAATATTACCTTCTATATTTTGAAGTTCAACATTGTATTTATTACCTCGAATAATAAAATTAAATTTTTTCATTTTATTTTACTCCTTAGCGGTTTGGGTACTGTCTCAATCCATACAATTTAGAATTCCACGGTGAGTAAGTACTTTGAACTTTTTTTATTGTAATTATCGTGTTTTCGTAATCGTGAATTTCTCTAAAGTGTAATGATAATGCCATGGAAATTGCGGCAGCAGTTTCTCCGGTAACGTCATCTTTAGCAGCCTGCACATGTTTACCTATGCTTTTTAATTTTCGTTTTCGAAAAGCAGAAATTGCTTTTGCAAGATTATTGAAAAACAAAAATAAAACTACAAGAGCTAGAAAAACTATTCCGTATCCTAAAACTGTAAGTACAGCTTCATTCATTCCTATGTTAGAAATGTTAAAACTTAGGTTTGAAAAAGTGTGTTCTTCTTGAGCTGCATTTTTAAGACTATCAACTACAACCTTAAGAGTATCACTATTTATGTTGTTTTGTATATACATTTTTACTCCAAATATTATAATGGTAAATTAGAATGTTTCTTTGGAGGATTTATATCTTTCTTAGTTGCCAACATTTGTAAAGCTCTAATTATTCTGAACCTTGTATTTCTAGGTTCAATTACGTCGTCTATGTAACCGTATTTTGCAGCTACATAAGGATTAGCAAATTTATCTTTGTATTCCTCTTCTTTTTCTTTTAAAAATTCTGCTTTTTTTGCGGGATCTTCAATCTTATTGGCTTCTCTTGCATGAAGAACTTCAATTGCTCCTTTTGGACCCATAACAGCGATTTCAGAAGCAGGCCAAGCATAGTTTATATCACCACGTAAATGTTTGGAGCTCATAACATCATAAGCACCGCCGTAAGCTTTTCTTAAAATTATTGTAACCTTAGGAACAGTAGCTTCACCATAAGCATAAAGCAGTTTAGCACCGTGGATAATAATACCTCCATATTCTTGAGCGGTTCCGGGTAAGAAACCGGGAACATCAACTAAAGTTACGATAGGAATGTTGAAAGCATCGCAGAACCTTACAAATCTTGCAGCCTTTCTAGAAGCATTGATATCCAAAACTCCGGCAAGATAATTAGGTTGATTTGCTACAATACCTACTGAACCTCCATTAAACTTGCCAAAACCGGTAATAATGTTTGGAGCATAACTTCTTTGAACTTCAAGAAATTCACCATCATCAACTATTGAAAAAATTATATCTTTAACATCATAAGGCTTGTTTGGATTTTCCGGAATAATTTCATTTAAGGCATCATCCAGTCTATCTATAGGATCTTGAGAAACTGTTCGTGGAGGATCTTCCAGATTATTTTGCGGAATGTATGATATTAATTTTCTTATTAAAGATATCCCTTCTTCTTCCGTATCGGCAGCAAAATGTGCTACACCAGATTTTGAAGTATGGACGGAAGCTCCACCGAGTTCTTCTTCCGTAACAACTTCGTTAGTAACCGTTTTTACAACTTTAGGACCTGTAACAAACATATAACTTGTATTTTTGCTCATAATTGTAAAATCAGTTAACGCAGGTGAATAAACTGCTCCTCCTGCACAAGGTCCGAAAATTGCAGATATTTGGGGAACAACACCGGAAGCCATAATATTTTTTTGAAAAATATCTGCATAACCGCCAAGACTTTTTACGCCTTCTTGAATTCTAGCACCACCACTATCGTTTATACCAATAATCGGGGCACCTACTTTCATTGCCTTTTCCATTACCTTACAGATTTTTTGAGCATACATTTCTGAAAGTGAACCTCCGAAAACCGTAAAATCTTGAGAAAAGACATAAACTAATCTTCCGTCAATTGTACCGTAACCGGTTACAACACCATCTGATAAATAAGATTGTTTATCAAGTCCGAAATCTACCGTTCTATGCGATACAAACATATCGAACTCTTCGAATGAACCATCGTCCAAAAGCATTTCTATTCTTTCGCGAGCTGTGTATTTGCCTTTTTTGTGTTGAGCTTCTATTCGTCTTTCACCACCACCAAGGCGGGCTTGCTCACGCAAATCCATCAATTCTTTTATTTTTTCTTGAATTGCCATTTTTTCTCCTTAATTAAGCAACTATTTTTTTAGATTTTAATTTTTTGAGTTATCTTCGCAAAACTCTGTTAAAACACCACCTGTAGATTTTGGATGTAGAAAAGCTATATCCAAACCTTCGGCACCGCCTCTTGGTTTTTCGTCAATTAACCTTACACCTTTTTCTTTTGTTTCATCCAAAGCACTTTGAATACCATTTACAGCAAAAGCCAGATGATGAATACCTTCTCCTTTTTTTTCAATAAATTTTCCTATTGGTCCTTCCGGAGAAGTACTTTCTAATAGTTCAATTTTTGTTTGTCCGATTTTAAAGAAAGCTGTTTTAACTTTTTGGTCTGCAACTTCTTCAATTGAATAGCACTTCAGTCCAAGTACATTTTCATAGTACTTTATTGATTCATCCAGATTTTTAACTGCAATGCCGATATGTTCAATATGTGATAATTCCATTTATATTCCTTTTTTTTTTGTTAAACTTTAATTCTTAACAATTTAGATGCCGAAACATTTTTTTATTTATCTGTTCAAAATATAAAGAAATAAAATAAGAATCTCATAAATACAGCTCATAATATTTGTTTTTTTTAGTAAATTTCTCACATTTTAGAAGATTTTTTTAGAAATTAGGGGCAAAAATTGATTGAAGCAATAAAATAATACTTGACAAAAATATAAAATAAGTATAAATTTACACTCTTTAATTTTTATTCCGCGATAGCTCAACGGTAGAGCATTCGGCTGTTAACCGAAGGGTTGTAGGTTCGAATCCTACTCGCGGAGCCAAAACCCAAGCAACTGACTGTTTGGGTTTTTTATTTTGTCAGAGGCAGTTTTATAGATTTTTCGTAAGTCTTAAAATTTCTTTTAAGTGAGTTTGCTTTTAATCCTAAAATATAAACTCCGCTTGATACATCTTTCCCATAATTATTTTTTTCCGTTCCAAAAGCTGAGTATGTACTAATTATTTAGAAAGAGTGTCTTACATTGAACAGATAGAATTTTATTTTAATTTCAAAATCAAAAAGAAAGAGAGCAATCTTTTTTATTACATTTAATAAAATTCTAACTTTTGTTAGTTCTTTAGGTCTTATATCTTTTTCAGTAAAAATTTATTTCTTCTACAAGACCACTATTTATAAATGTAATTCTTATAGACCTCAAAAATTTGCTGCTTACTTTAAGAGGAATGACATTAAACCCACTTTTGACTTTAAACATTTTTTGGTATCGCAAATTTTCTCTGCTGATAATATCTAAAAGAATATTTTGGTTGATTGCGGAACGCATTGTTATGTAGGAACCTGCCTTATTCTCTTCAAATAATAATGGTCGTCTGTATAATTTAGAAGATTGCTTCAACTCATTAAGGTAAGGAACAGCAACATCAATCGGGTTAGAGAGATTTGTATAATTCCACAATCTATCTATTTTACTTAGATAATATTTGTATTTTAGTTTAGCAGGGTTACCAAATTTTAATTTTAATTGATTACTTTCTTTTGATAAAATTTTAATCGGTTCAGCATCATTTAGTAAAACATAATTTCTAAAATCAGATTTATTCTTCACAGTATCTTGCCATGTAATTAAAATCATATCATCAGAAACAACCTGGTAGTCGGCTATAATTTTATCATTCGGTTGATAATATAACTTACTCTTCCAAACCATATTCGAAGGGAAAGCAATTTCACTAAAAAAATTATTCTCTTCACTTGCAATATGTTCATACCTAAAAAATGATATTCCGGCAGCTCTTATTTTTCTTGAATATTCTATCATCAGTTCCAGTTCGGGAATAACTTCATTGTGGTAAGCACTAAGACCAAGTACAATATTTTTACCGTAAGACTTATTCACCCAATCATCTGCAAGAATATCGAAATGAGGATTATCAGTAAAATTCCAATAAATCTGTGGTGTTAAATAATCGACTAATCCTTCTTCCAGCCATGTTTCCGTATCTTGATAAACTTCAGAAAAACCTTCCATTCCTTTTGCCCCTTTTAACATTTTACGAATGCCAATAGGTGTTGCTCCAACTTTTAAATATGGATTTAACGGATTTTTCTTTTCATTAAATTTTCTTAAAATTGTTGTAAGATTATTTCGCCTCCAATCATCACGAGAAAGATTCGATTCACTTTCCAAATAGCTCAGTTCATCATCAAAATTTTTGTTGGGGTATCTAAAAAAATCAAGATGTATTCCATCAATATCATATCTACTTGAAATATCCAACAAAATATCAACTAAATAATCTTGGGCATTGGTATCGCTCGGATTTAACCAATAAGAAATATCACCGTTTGGCAAAATCGATTCTACTAAAAATTCAGGATGCGTATTGCTTAAATGTTTAGGGTGTTCTAATACTCTTGCATCTTTACCGGCATAAGCACGGATTGTATTAACCCAAGCATGAACTTCGATAAAATATTTTTTCCCAAGCTCTATTGCATAAGCCAACGGATCGTAATTGGGAACTTTACCAACTTCACCCTTAAAATAAGCGGAAAACGGTTCATTATCCGAATAATAATTAATAGCTCCGTTGCTTCGCACTTGGAAATAAATTGTGTTGAATTTTTTATTCTTTAAGTTCTTAAATATTTCTTCTAATCTTGCTTTTTGGATTTCTTCATCAAAAGTTTTTGGAGGCCAATCAAGTTGAAAATTTGTAGTAAGCCATACGGCTCTTGTTTCTCGCATTGTCGAAGAATAGACAATAGCATTAACAAATAAAAGTAGAAGAAAAATATTTTTTCTAATCATTTGTAAAATCAACTATACCTTTTGTAATTGCATTATTGATTAGAATTTTATCTGCCGGAATATCTGTAATTAAATTTCCAATTTCTTTCATTAAAACAAATTTAATTTTGTTGCTTCTATTCTTTTTATCTCGCAGCATTGTTTTGTACATTGAATCTTTATCAAAAGATTTTATTTTAATTTTTTCATTAAATCTTTTCAAAAAATTATTAAACTCAATAAAAGATTTTTGACTTAATATATTCATAAAGCCGGCAAGATACAAAGCACAATTAATTCCTACAATTACAGCTTCACCGTGTTTAATTTTATGATTCTGATCAACTTCCAGAGCGTGAGCAAAAGTATGACCAAGATTTAAAATTTTTCTTATACCGTTTTCTCTTTCATCTGCTTCAACAACATCTCCTTTAAACTTAATGGATTCATATATTATTTTTTGAATCACTTTTTTATCGTTACTTAAAATTTTATCGATATTTTTACTTATGAATTTGAAATATTTTTCATTGGTTAAAAAGCCATATTTTATAACTTCACCCAAGCCGCAGAGCATTTCTTTTTGAGGCAGAGTTGTAAAAAATTTGGTATCTACAAGAACAAACTCCGGCTGGTAAAAAGAACCGACAATATTTTTTATCCCGTTAAAATTTAATCCGGTTTTTCCGCCGACAGAACTATCTACGGCTGCAAGCAGTGTAGTAGGAATTTGTACATATTTTATTCCTCGCATATATGTTGAAGCTGCAAATCCTGAGAGATCACCAATAATTCCACCGCCAATTGCAATTAAAATAGAATCGCGATTAAACTTATTTTTGATTAGTGCATTATGAATTTTTTGTAAAGTTTCGTATGATTTATTCTTTTCTGAAGCAATTACAATAATTTTTTTGTAATTATTATTTTGAAAAGTTTTTTTGATAACTGCCGCGTAAAACTTCTCAATATTATGATCAATAATCAAAAAAATATTTCCCGATAAGTTTTTTGATTTCATAATATCAATAACATTTGAGAAAATGTTTTCACCCAAATAAACATGATAGGGATTTTGTGGAATGTTAATTTTAATTTTTTTCAAGTTATTATTTTATTTATTTTTTTTGCGAGTCTATCTACGGTAATACCGATAGGGGAATTATCAACATCAAAAGTTAAGTCCGCTTTCGTATAATATTTTTCACGTTCGTTTAGCATTTCGGTAATTTTTGCTATAAATGATTCTTTGGAATTTTCAGCTAACACAAATTCTTTGAATAATGGTCTATCGGTTTTCTTTTTTATTCTTGTATAAATTATTTCGGGATGTACTCTTAAATAAACAAGTTTTCCCTTTGCTATAATAAATTTGGAATTGGTTTCACTTATAATTGTTCCGCCTCCAAGTGAAATTATTACATTATTTTCTTGGGATAATAATTTTAATTTTTCTTTTTCAATATCGCGGAAATATTTTTCGCCCTTTGCTTCAAAAATTTGTGTTATCTTCATCCTTTCGTCTTTTTCAATCTCTTTATCCAAGTCATAAAAATTCCATCCGATAACATTGGCAAGTATCTTCCCAAGCGTACTTTTTCCGCTTGTCATAAATCCCGTTAAATAAATTCTTTCAACCATTAAGAAGAACTTTCTTTAATTTTTATAGATAAAACTTTGAGAAACCTTGCTTTGACTTCCGACATAATTAAAAAAGCAGATATAATTTGTTTTTTATTATTTTAAAATACTTTAAATCTAAGATATTAAAACAGGCAAATATTTCAAATAAACCGGATAGAGTTAATCGTATCCGGCTTATTAAAATTATCTATAAAACAAATGTCTGTTATCTTCAATATCAGCATTTTCCTTTAATGCGGCAAGCCAATCGGTAAATACTCTGTTTCTCTTTTGAGTAATAAGGTTACTTCTTAAAGATTTCTTTTGAATAGAAAATAAAGTGGAATCAATCGGGGTTCTCTGAGTAACTTTTAACAAATAACTTCCCATATTTGATTTTACTGGTCCTATTATTTTATTAAGTTCCGATTCTAATGCAGCTTGCGAAAAAACCATATTTCTTCCGATACCTGGGATTGTGCCGGAAGGAGTAAAGTTTTCTGCATTGGAAACTCTTACGTTTGGATAAACTTGGGCAGCATCATTAAAATTATTGGCTGCTTCAACTTTAGCTTTAATTTTTTCTGCAATAGAAAATGTTTCGTTTAATTTCTTTTCTCTAAGAACTATACGCTCAATTCTATCTTTAACTTCTTCAAGAGGCTGTTTGCCTGCTTTAGTTTTTTCTGAAACAACGGCTACTACATAACCAGCAGGAACTTTATAAACCTGACTTACATCACCAATATCACTATCAAAAGCAAATCTTAATAAAGCATTGTTGGCTCCAAGTCCCGGAATCATTTTATCTGCTTCAGTAAAAGCCGGAGTTTCTTGAATTTCATATTTTAACAATTTAACTTCTTTTTCAAAATCTTTTTTTTCGGCAATGTAAGAAAAATCATTTGCTTTATTGTATGCTCTATCTAATGTTGTTGCAGAAGCATTAATTTTGTTAACGATTTTTTCAATCACATACTCTTCATTACTTTTTCCGGTAACTTTAACAATGTGATACCCAAATTGAGTTTTTATCGGTTTTTGTACAACTCCAATCTTTCCCCTGAAAGAAGCGTTTTCAAATTCTTTAACCATTTGTCCTTTCCCGAACCAACCGAGATCGCCGCCTTTAGAAGCACTGCCGTCTTGGGATTTTTCTTTTGCTAATTTTTCAAAATCAGCACCATTTTTCAACTCTTTATAAATTTCATCTATTTTCTTTTTTGCTTCTTTTTCATCATTGTCCATTCTTATTAAAATATGACTTGCTCTTACCAAGTTATCGTTACTTTTTAATATCTCATTTAGCTTGTAGACATTATATCCTTCGCTTGTTAAGACAGGACCAACAATATCACCTTTTTCGGCATTAGCTATTAGCTCTGCCGCGTTACCAAGTAAATTCATCTTTACCGTATCGCGAGAGTAAGGTACATCAGAATAAATATCCACATAAGTTTTAAAGGAAGATGTATCATCTTTTATTTTATCAACAATGGCTGCAAGATTATTTTTTATTCCTGTACTATCATCTTTTATAGGTTTGTTGCTGAAAAGAACATATTTCAATTTTCTTTTAGCATCAACTTTAAATTCATCTGAGTTCTTTTTGTAGTACTCTTGGATTTCATTTTCAGAAACTTTAATAGTTGTATCGGTTAATGTGTTTACATTTACAAAAGCATAATCTGCTGTAATCTTAACATTTTGGTTTTTGAATTCTCTTTCGATTTCCGCATCGCTTACTATTACGGAGGCATTTAAGTATTCAGTTAATTTTTGTTGAATAAGCTGTTGCCTTACCAATTCTTCTGTTTGCAGCATTGCTTCTTTATTTTGAGGATTTCTTATTGCTTCATCATAAGCCGCTCTGTTGAAGTTTCCGGTGGAATCAATAAAATATTGTGTTATCATTTGTGGCGGATTTGGTCCGGTGATAGTATTTATAATTTCTTCATCCGATACTGAAATGCCAAGTTCATTTATCTTTTCATCAATCAGCTTTTGCGAAATCATTCTTTCCCAAACCTGATTTCTGAAGTTTTCCATTTGGCCTTCGGGAATTTCATTTCCCGTTTGAGTTGTTTGTTGTTTTCTTAACTGTTCTACTAAATTAGAAAACTCTTGATATGTTATATCTTTTCCGTTTACTGTTCCGATGTTATTAGTTTGTTTACCAACAACATCAGCAAGTTTAGAATCTGATAACACCATAAAAAGAACAAAAAGCCCACCGACTGCAATTATAAACCACGGTGCTAAGCTTCGCATTCGTGCCATCATTCCCATATTTAAATACTCCTTTGTTTCTCATTTAAAAAAAATCAATTAATAAAGTTAGACACACAAAATTTGAAAATCAATACCTTAATTAAACCTAAAAAATGTTTTTGTGATCTTGAAAAATAACATTTTTTAACGTTAAAATTTGCAAGTAAATATTTGCTTATGTAATTTTGGGAAACTATAACAATAATTATCATAAAAATTAAGAGTAATTATGCTTTCGTTTTTTGATACATGGGTACCGTTTCTTTATCTTTATGGAGTAGGAGGATTTTTCTTCCTTGTAGGTATGATCATAATTAAAAGAAGCGGAGCAATTAATTTGCAAAAGAAGAACCACCGATATTGGTACAGAGTTCTTATCTTCGGATATTTTTATTTTGTCGCATTACACTCATTTTTTATAATCTTAGCAAGATACTGGTAAATTTATGGAAACTTCAACTCAAGAATTACATCAAACATTTCATAGCATAGGTTCCTCTACCGATTGGATAGTAATGGTAGTTTACTTTATGGTAATTATGCTCTTCGGAAGTTATTTTGGAAAATACAACAGAAGTACAAAAGATTTCTTTTTTGGCGGCCGAAGATTTAAATGGTGGCTAATTGCTTTTTCGATTGTTGCTACCGGAGTAGGAAGCCACAGTTTTGTAAAATACTCTGCTAAAGGATTTGAGCATGGTTTATCTTCTACCATGACATATATTAACGATTGGTTCTTTTTACCTTTCTTTCTTTTCGGATGGCTGCCAATTATTGTTTATACAAAAATACGTTCTATTCCCGAATATTTTGAAAAACGCTTTAGTCCGTCAGCCAGATTTCTGGCAACCGTTCTACTCTTATTTTATATGATTGGTTACATAGGCATTGGATTTTTAACACTGGGGAAAGCCGTTTTGCCGATGCTGCCCGAAAGTTTTACACTTTTTGGTACTACCTTTCAAATAACATTAATGGGAGCTGTAATTGTTATTGCAGTTATCACAGGAATTTATATAACATTCGGCGGACAAACTGCTGTTATTTTTACTGATTTGCTACAAGGTTTTATCTTACTTTTTGCAGGATTTTTTCTTTTCTTTTTGGGAATTTCTTATGTCGGTGGCATTGATGTTTTCTGGAATTTACTTCCTATGGAATGGAAAATGCCGTTGGCAAAATTTAACCGACCAACGGATTTTAATTTTGTAGGAATTTTTTGGCAAGATGGTGTCGCAGGATCCATCGGATTTCTTTTTATGAATATGGGACTTATAATGCGTTTTATGGCAACTAAAAGTGTTGATGAAGGAAGGAAAGCTGCAACATTCAATATTTTATTTATGCTTCCGCTTTCTGCAATAGTTGTTGGCAATGCCGGTTGGATAGGGAAAGCTATTTCCATTACAAATCCCGAAATTGTTCCGCCAAACACATCGCCCGATCAAATTTTTGTTGTTGTTGCTAATATTGTTGCACTTCCAGGTGTTTTCGGATTTATAATGGCTGCCCTTACCGCTGCTTTGATGAGCACGGTTGATACCTTAATAAATGCAACTGCCGCTATTTATATAAACGATGTACACAGACCCATTAAAGTTTTTTTGAAAAGTAAAATTCTATCTAAAAAAGAAACAGATAAAAATGAACTTGCAGCTGCAAGATATTCATCAATTGTTATAACCATATTGGGAATAATTTCTGTACTTGCTTTTAAGAGCTTTCCAACAGTTTATGAAGCACACGGTTACTTTCACTCTACATTAACTCCGCCATTGGTTGTTGCAATATTTCTCGGACTTTTCTGGAGGAGATTTACTCCCGCAGGAGTTATTGCAACTTTTGTAAGCGGTGTAGCTTTGATGATTGTAGGTTTGCATGATCCAAATGTAATAACCCCGTTTAATCACGGAATTCAAATGGATCCCGATCACCCATATTCTTATATAAGAGCATTATACAATATGGTTGTTTGTATTATACCTGCAATTTTGGTTACGCTTACCACTAATAAACAAAATCAAATTGTAAAATCGTTAAAACAAAATAAAAACAAAAATATTATTATTTATTTCTTGCTTGGTCTATCCGTTTTAATTTTTCTAATTATCCTTTTTGATTTAGCTCCATTATCACTTCAATTTTTTGGAATTTTTCTGATGATGGGAAGCACTGCTATCGCTTCTACTTACTTAATTGATTATGATCCTGAACTGCAAACTACAGGCTTAACAGTTTGGTCGGTAGCCAAAGCAAAAGAATTTTTTAAAGGAGGCAAGGTAAACGAGGAAGAAGGAGAAATTATTACCGTAAATTGGAAAAAGCAAGAAGGCGAAGAAGATGTTGTTTACTTTTCGCAAAATGATATGGAAAAGATGAAAGCCAACGTGGGAGATTTAGTTTATCTTTGCGATAAAAGAAGATATCTCGGCGGTTTAAAATCCGTTCACTCGGTTTATGGTAAACCTCATAAGCAAGACGGCATTGTTTATATAACCGAAGAAAATCTTTTAAATGGAGTTTTTGAAAAAGGTGTTGAATTAACTGCTGAAAAAGAAATGTAAGTACAACTTGCAATTAGTCTTTTAAGCAAATATTGTGTAAAAATATCATAAAAAGGGAGATATCCCAAATGTGATATAACGGATAATTTTATTTTCAGCATATGTTAGTGCCAGTATTTTTTACGCGATAAATACAGCTCGATGAAATCTTATATCCATCGAACTTAATTTTTCTAATCCGAAAATCAACATTAATTCCTTATCTTTGCACTTAACAATTACAAAAAATTTTGCAGTTTTATTTTAATGGATCCAAAAAAATATAACAATATAAAACTTACTTTAAGTATTACAAAAAGCATTCTCACTTTTATAATAATTTTTCTTTTTGTACAAACAGGATTAAGCAAATGGTTAGTTAACCAAATTCAAATTCACCTTGAAAATAATTATCTTATTTTTCTAGCTTTTACGGCAGTAACCGGAATTGCGATGTCAGTAATATTTTTTCCGCTTAGTTTTTATTCTGAATTTATTTTAGAGCATAAGTACAATTTATCCACTCAAACATTTTTTGCATGGATTTGGGAAAACTTAAAAACTATGCTTGTCGGGCTTGTTATTGGTGTACCCCTTTTGCTTCTTTTCTTTTTTGTTTTAAACAGTTACGGAAATTTATGGTGGCTTCCTTTTGCAATATTGCTTTTTCTTGTTTCTGTAGTTTTGGCTAAGATAGTTCCGATTGTAATTCTTCCGTTATTCTATAAAATTACACCAATTGATGATGAAGACTTAAAAAATAGAATCCTAAAATTATCGGAAAATGTAAATCTAAAAGTTGAAAATATTTTTAAATTCAATATGAGCAAAAATACAAAAAAAGCTAATGCAGCATTTACAGGACTTGGAAAAACTAAAAAAATAATTTTGGGCGATACATTAACGGAAAAATTTTCCAATGAAGAAATTGAAACTGTGATTGCTCACGAGCTTGGTCATTATAAACATAAGCACATTATTATAAATATAATTGTCGGTACAATTTCTAGTTTTATTACATTATATTTACTTTCTGTGTTATACGAAAATTCTTTAAGTTGGTTTGGATTCAATAAAATAACTGAAATTGCAGCATTGCCCGTTTTAACTTTGTGGTCAATGCTAATCGGGCTAATTCAAACACCATTGACAAATATTCTTTCGCGTAAACATGAATATCAGGCTGATGAATATGCAGTTCGTACAACTGATAAAAAAGATATTTTTGTAACGACACTAACAAAATTAACGGAGCAAAATTTGGGCGATAAAGAGCCTCATCCTTTTATTGAATGGTTCTTCTATAGTCATCCTTCAATTAAAAACAGAATTGCTCATATAAAAAATCTATAAACATTTGGGAATTAAAAATGTCAGTAACAAAAGACGAAGTGAAAAAAATTGCAGAATTAGCAAGACTTGAGTTTAAAGAAGATGAAATTAAAAATTTTACCGATGAGATGAATAAAATTTTAACTTACGTTGAAAAACTAAACGAGTTGGATACGAGTAATGTAGAACCCCTTTCTCATCCTATAGAAAATACAAATGTTTTTAGAGAAGATAAAATTCATCAATCAACTCCAACAGAAGATGCTCTTAAAAATGCACCCGATTCTACGTCCGAACATTTTAAAGTTCCAAAAGTAATAAATAACAAATAGTAAAATGATTATTGGAATTATACCTGCAAGATATTCATCGAGCCGATTAAAAGGAAAACCACTCGCCGATATTGGAGGTAAACCAATGATTCAACACACTTGGGAAAGTGTGAACAAATCCAAACTTATTTCCGAAGTGATAATTGCGACTGATGATAAAAGAATTTTTGAAACGGCAAAAAGTTTTGGTGCTTTTGTTGTAATGACACCAAAAGAGATACAAACCGGTTCCGATAGAATAGCTTACGTTGCAAAGAAAACTCCGAGTGCCGAAATAATCGTTAATATTCAAGGCGATGAACCTTTTATTCCTGGTAAAATGATTGACGAAGCAATCGAACCTTTACTTTTTGATAAAAGTGTTAATGTTTCTACGCTGGCGAAAAGAATTACAACTCCCGAAGAGCTATTTTCCCGCTCAATACCAAAAGTAGTTTTCGATTACAGCAGCTATGCACTCTATTTTTCACGGTTACCAATACCATGCGTGAGAGATGCCGATTCCGATGAACAAAGATTAAGACTCGGGGAGTATTATAAACATGTTGGTCTTTATGTTTATCGAAAAGAAGCATTATTTAAGTTTACATCTTTTCTCCCAACTGACTTGGAAAAGTTTGAGAAGCTCGAACAATTACGGATGTTGGAAAACGGAATGAAAATAAAAGTTGTAGTTACTGAGTTTGATAGTATTTCCGTTGATACTCAAGAAGATTTGGATGCAGCCAGAAATTATTATAAAGAAATAATGAAGTAGAAATGACAAACATAAAGAAATTGAATATTGCTAATATTCCTACGCCAATTCAAAAAGTTAAATTTAAGGGAAGTGAATTTTTAATAAAACGAGATGATTTTACGGGAACAGAATTAAGTGGGAATAAAATTAGGAAATTGGAATATTTGCTTTATGATGCCAAGCAACAAAAAAGTGCTTACATTTTTACTTGCGGTGGTGATCAATCAAATCATGCAAGAGCTACGGCAATTGCAGCAACTTCTCTCGGATTTAAAGCCAAATTATTTCTTTGGGGAAATTCAAATCAGAAACCTGCGGGCAATTTGTTCCTTGATAATTTAACCGGAGCTGAAATAAAATTCTTGAATAAAAAAGAATATTCTTTTGTGAATAATATTATGGAAGAAGAACAGTATCAACTAAAACAAAAAAATATAAATGCCTATATTATTCCAACAGGAGGTTCATCTCCGCCAGGAGTTTGGGGTTACATAAATTTTGTTGATGAACTGAGAAAACAAATCGATATGAAAAAGATTAAAGGAATTTATCTCGCTCTCGGAAGTGGCGGAACTATTGCCGGTCTTTTAGTTGGTCAGGCTTTGCTTAAAGAAAACTTTAAAATATTTAGTGTAAGTGTTATTGAAAAATCAAAAGAAATTAAAGCTTACATCGAAAACCTTTGCGAAGAAACTGTTAAAAAATATAACTTAAAAATTAAAGTAAACTACAAAAATCTGGAAGTCTTAGATACTTATTCCGAAGAAGGATATAAAAAAATAGTTCCCCAAAAAGTTGAGTTGATAAAAGAATTTTTTAACTCAACGGGAATTTTGTTTGATCCTGTTTACACTGGAAAAGCATTTTATGCTTATAATGAAAATGTGTTAAGCAAGAAAAAGAAAAGCAAAATTATGTTTCTTCATACCGGCGGACTTTTGGGTGTATTTGCAAAAACCAAAGACTATTTATAATCATTAAAAATTTCTGAGAAACTGAATGTTAGGGTTCATATTTATTGCATATCTATCCAACTTGAGCAGTTTTTTAATAACTATTTTTTATCTTGGACAGTAGTGATTCCAATGGTTGTTCTTGTAACCATGCAAGATTTTTTCTTAGATTATTTGTATTTTAAACATAGAGGAGCTCTTTTCTTTTTTTATTTCAACTAAAAATGAATATTTCCCTTTAGTATAAAGTTAAATAAAAAATAGATTATTTCGATTATTATTTCAATATTATATATAAAAATTTTTTTTGTAAATTAAGCTTGTATGCAGTTTTAGATTATTTTATGTTATTTAATTCAATACATTTTTTAATTTTTTTCCCAGTAGTAGTATTCTTTTACTTTTTAATACCATTTAAATATAAGTGGTCATTTTTACTTGTAGCAAGTTACTATTTTTATATGTGTTGGAAGCCTGAGTACGTTATTCTAATTATTATTTCAACAATAATAGATTATTATTCCGGGATAATGATGGAACAAGAAGAAAAGGTTGAGAATAGAAAAAAGTTTCTTTATTTAAGTCTTTTTTCTAATTTAGGATTATTATTTACATTTAAGTATTTTAATTTTTTTTCAAATTCTGTTCTTACTGTTTTAAATTCTTTTAATTTATTCTATGATTCACCTACCTTTAAATTGTTGTTACCTGTTGGAATTTCATTTTATACTTTTCAAACATTAAGTTATTCGATCGATGTTTATAAGGGGAAACAAAAAGCTGAACATCACTTAGGATATTTTGCTCTGTATGTATCTTTTTTCCCTCAGTTAGTAGCAGGTCCAATTGAAAGATCAACAAGACTTTTACCACAGTTTTATAAAAAGCACGAATTTAATAGTAAACGTGTAAGTGATGGAATAAAGCTTATTTTATGGGGATTCTTTAAAAAAGTGGTTATTGCTGATAGATTAGCTATTTTAGTAAATCACATTTATAATGATGTCCAAAGTTATCATGGTGTAACTCTTTTACTTGCTACTTATTTTTTTGCTTTCCAAATATACTGTGATTTTTCAGGTTATTCTGATATTGCTATTGGTTCTGCTCAGATTTTAGGGTACGATTTGATGAAAAATTTTGATAGGCCTTATTATGCTAAAAGTATTTCTGAGTTTTGGAAAAGATGGCATATTTCTTTATCAACCTGGTTTAGAGATTATTTATATATTCCGTTAGGAGGTAATAGAGTCAATAAAGCTAGATGGTATTTTAATTTATTTGTTACTTTTTTAGTAAGTGGTTTATGGCATGGAGCTAATTGGACTTTTGTGATATGGGGTGCAATTCACGGTATTTATTTAATTATAGCAATTTGGACAAAAAGTATTGTTGATAGATTTTATTTGTTCATAAAATTGAGTAATAATTGGATACGTAAAATAATTGACATATTTGTTACATTTCACTTAGTCCTCTTTGCTTGGATATTTTTTAGGGCAAATTCTTTTAGTGATGCAATTTATGTCATAAAAAATATTTTTCCATTAAAGGTTAATGAATTCTTAAAAGTCTTGAGTTCTACAGAGTATATTTTTTATGGAGATAGTTCATTTTTTACAAAGAAAATATAAGATGCGGGAATTGATAGCTAATAGTAAAATTTTTTATAGATGGCTATTTTATATTGTTATGATAATTGTTATTATTTCTTTTGGTGAGTTTAGGTTACAAGAATTTATTTATTTTCAATTTTGATTTATTTTATGAAAAATTTATTCCAATACATAAAAAGAAGTTTAATTTTTTGTCTAATTTTTTTACTTGTCTTGTTTGTATATGATCAAACTATTAAGTGGTTAGTAAGAGAGATAAATGTTGAGGATTATGGTGTTTTGAATAAAATTAATGAAGGTAAGATTAATGCAGACATAATAGTTTGTGGAACCTCAAGATCACTTAAAGCTGTAAATCCTGAGATAATTGAACAAAAAATGGGATTGACCTGTTTTAATATTAGTTCAGACGGTTCAGACTTAGGTGTTCAAATTCCTAAACTTAAGTGGTATTTAACAAATAACAAAGTTCCTAAAATTATCATACAAGATTTATCTTTTTTTGGGGGCAGTATATCGAAAATAATATTTAAACCATTCAAGTATTTGCCTTATCTTGACAATGAATCTTTATATCATGGATTGTTGAGTATTGATCAAAACTTGTGGAAGAATAAGTACTTTTTCCCTGCCAATTTATTATACTACAATTTTGATTTTGGAGTTGATCTGGTAACTGGATTGTTGAAGAGCTTTCTAGGAAAAGAGATTTATATTAAAGGATTTTTCCCGGATAATTCTAAGTGGACTATAAATGTTGATGAATACCTAAGTAAAAATCAAGAATTCAAGTGCCGTATTACTTCCGAATTCAAAAAATATTTGAATGAATTGATAAATATTTGTATCAAAAATGATATTAAGCTTGTACTGGTTAGCTTACCCATATTTTATAAAATAACTGAAAATGCAATTGGGGAAAAAGAAATAGCTCAATATTATCATTCCCTGGAAAAAAATAATCAAAATATTTTTTTCTTTGATTATAATAGTTCTTCAATTTGTAGAGATACTACTAACTTTTATAATTTTTCGCATATGAATCTATGTGGTGCAAAAAAACTTTCTACTTTATTAGCTAGAGATTTGTTGACTACAGTTCCAAAATAATTTTTTAAACAAAAAAAATATCTCATTAAAATATATATCCAGAATATTCTCCTTTCTACTTTTGTTTATTTTTATTTAAGAGAATAATGTGATAAATTAATGAAGTGCTTGATATTACCATTAAAATAATAGCTAACCGATCAGGTATAGTGACTAGAAAACGGTCAACTAACAGTGTCGCAGAACAAATACCAAGTCCCAGTGTCAAGAATAATGTGTTTTGTTTTTTCATATTCGTAGAAATTTAAACCTTTCTTTATTTGTATTTGTGTCTCCAATATCACGTACAACTCTTTAACATATGTATCCAGCAATTTCAACTTAGATAACTGTAAATGTTGATAATTATCCGTCATTTTTATGCTAAATGCAAATAACCTATAAAATATGAGTTATATTTATATAACATATTGTATGTTATTAATTGCATATTTTTTTATTTTGATAAATTAAGTTAGCCAATAAGAGCCGAACTAGCAAATTCATAAGACAGATAGGCATTTACATGGCAATTACTTTTGTATGGTGTTAAATAAAAAAGTAAATCAAAGCAAGTTTTGGCAGAAAAATGTAAACATTCTAATTTACTAACAATGCTCATTAATTTTTTATAATCAAATGTTTAGTGTATAGCAAGCCGTGCAGTAAAAAAGTAATAAACTTTCGGGTTTACACTAAGCTAAAATTTTGTATTTTATTTTTAACTTATTCAATTTTCCAATAGTTTTTCATTAATTTTATTGTCCAGTCAGGTTGTTTGATTTCTCCTTTGGGTAAATATTCTTTAAAAACCGGCTTAATATCAAGAATTGGAGTTCCATCTATTGCGTCAAGATTTGAAACAATCAGTTTTCGTCCTTCCTTTTTTATTAAATTAACGATAGTTAGCCCTATGTGATTGGGGCGGTCTTTTTTCCTTTGTGCAAAAATTCCAACTTTGGGAAAATTTGGATTTTCTCTTGGGTGTTCACTTCCGGTAATTGTTTTATTGGATTTATCAAGAAAATATATAATCTCCAGATGCGAAAAAGTTTCAATACCATCCAGACATTCTATCGGTAAATTATCAGTTAGTTTGATTTCAGAGATAATTTCACTCCAATTGTTATCTGATTTTTCTTTTTGGTTGTTTTTTACAAAAGCAATTGGTTTTAGTATTATTTCTCTATTCATTTTTTTCCTTCAATTAGCTGCAATGTTTAGTCTATGAGCATTAGTGAAACAAAAAGCTATAAACTTTAAAGCTCACGTTGTTAGTTATTGTTCTTAAGCTTATGTTATATATAGTTTTGTTATTTAGTATTATCATTCAATAACATTTATTCTCTTTATGCTGTTAATATTTATATTATCAAAATCAAGTGTCAGAGGGTATTTAGGATAATTGTCTTGAATGCTATTAAATGCCTAAACTTCTCTTTTTATCATTGATTTTTTCTAGCAAAAAAATCCTTATTGCTGGAAAATACAAATTTTATTATTTTTCGTCAATAAGAAGACTCTGATTTTTCTTCTATTGTATTGTTTGCTTTTGATTAGGCATAAAATTAGGCTGTCTAAAAACATATAGTCTTTTTACAAATATACTAAAACTTGAATTTATATAAGATTATCTAAACAACTTTAATTTTGGAAAAAATATTTGGTTCTTGTTAGGTGTCTTAGTTAGGAAGTTAGGGAGAATTAAAAAGCCCGATTCTTGAAAAATCGGGCTTTTTTTGAAGCATATATTAAAGCTAAAACTGAATTTTTGCTCCTCTCTTTTTGGCATATTCCAATACAAAAGCACTCGCAACAAAAATAGAAGAGTAAGTACCAATGATAATACCGAAGAAGAGTGTGAATGCAAAACCTCTTAAAACTTCACCCCCAAAGAATAATAATACGGCAACAACTATTAATGTTGTTAAACTTGTAATTACAGTTCTTCGCAGGGTTTTGTTAATAGCTTTATTCATAACAGTTTCAATCTTAGCGGTTTTATGAATTTTTATATCCTCTCTAATTCTATCAAAAACAACAACAGTATCGTTAATAGAATAACCGACTAAGGTTAGGAAAGCTGCAACAACACTTATGGAAATTTCAAGATTTAGAGATGGTATAATTCCGTATAGCAATGAGAAAACTCCAAGAGTAATTAAAACATCATGGAAGAGAGCAGCAACCGCACCAAGAGCAAACCCAAATTTAAATCTGAATCCGAGATAAACTAAAATTACTATTAAAGCTAAGATTACAGCTATGACCGCATCTGTTTTTAATTCGTCTCCAATTTTAGGTCCTACTTTTTCTTCTTTTAATACTTGAAAAGGATTATCCGAATGCTTTGCGGTTAAGTTTTCCTTTATCCAATCGGCAATAGTTAAATTAATATGTATTTTTCTATTATCCGGTTCCACCGATGATTCAGTAACTTGGAAGCCGTCTGCAAACAGTTTTCTCGAAAGTATTTTGGTTACTTCAGGTGTCGGGAACTCTAAGGTTACCGCATTATAACTTGAATCTATAATTGTGGCTTTTGTACCTGGTGAATGTTTTTCAATCAGTCTATCTATAGTTGCGAGAACTTTAGGAATAACAGCAGTTGGTATTTCTTGAAGTTCGGTTCTTATTAACACTCCGGAGGCATCGCCAAAAGTTTTAACTTCAACATTCCCAATTCCGATATCACTTAAATTATCTCTTATTTCAGTAATATTAATTGGTTGTTCAAATTCAACGGCAATTTCGGAACCGCCTTTAAAATCGATGCCGAGTTCCAATCCTCTGAATAACAAACTTATTAAACTTATTACAAGAAGTGTTGTTGAAATAACATAAGCAACTTTTCTTTTTCCGAGGAAATCGAAATTTAATTGATCAAAAATTCTACTTCTGTTACCAATATCAAATTTTAATCCTTTTGCAATTGTAAATTCAAAAAGTATTTTGGTAATTACCAATGCACTAAATAAACTCGCAAGAATACCTATCATTAATGTTAATGCAAAACCTTGTATTGGTCCGCTGCCAAATTGATATAAAATTACTGCGGTAAAGAAACTTGTTATATTTGAATCGAAGATAGCTGAATATGAATTAGCAAAACCACCATCAACTGCGGCTTTTACTGTTTTACCGGTGGAAAGCTCTTCTCGGATTCTTTCAAAGATAAGTACGTTAGCATCTACCGCCATACCAATTGTTAAGATGATACCTGCAATACCTGGCAACGTAAGAGTTGCGTTGAAAGCTGCCAAAATTCCCATGATAAATAACATGGTAAAGAGTAATGCCAAATCTGCAAAAGAACCTGCTAATTTGTAGTATATCAGCATAAAAATTGCTACTAAAATAAAACCGATAATGGTTGAATTAAATCCTTGATTGATTGAATCTTGACCAAGAGACGGACCAACGGTTCTTTCTTCTATAATATCAACCGGAGCTGGAAGTGCACCGGCTTTTAGTACAATTTCTATAAGTTTAGCTTCTTCAAGATCAGCCATACCAGTTATTTGAGAATTTCCTGAAGGAATCTTCCCGATTATATTTGGTGCAGTATAAACATAACCGTCAAGAACAATTGCACATCTTTTATCGATATTGCTACCGGTAATTCTTGCCCATTCGAGTGAACCTTCGGCATCCATCTGCATATTTACAACGGGTGCTGTTGTTTGCGGACTAATATTTGCTTGAGCATCTTTAATTACTCCGCCGGTAAGTTCGGGAACTTTATTAACGAGATATAATCTGTAATAATTAACTCCGTCTTGAACAATATCCGGTTTAGCCGAGAATAGAAATTCAACATTATTTGGGATAACTTTTTCAATTTCCGGTCTTTTTAGATAATTCATTAAAAGTTCTTTATCATTTTCTTTTACTACGGCATCGGCACTATTTTGAGAAATTAGTCTTGCAATAGCAAAGAAAGGATGTTCTTTTGCTAATTCTTCTTCGTTTTTATCTTGGTTTAATAATGAATCGGTAACAGATGTTTCTGTTGTATCCTTATTTGTTCCTGCAAGAATTTCATCTATTTTATTCATTATCGGATAAGTTATTTCAGGGTCTTTTACAAGTTTGAATTCTAACATTGCTCGACCTTGAATTAAATTTTTAGCTTCTTCTTTTTTAGCAATACCCGGTAATTCAACTACAATTCTTCTTGCACCTTGTTTTTGGATTGAAGGTTCCGAAACACCATATTGATCAATACGGTTTCTTATAATTTCTATCGCTCTTGTTACCGCATCAGATTCTTGTTCTTTTAATTCATCAATAATTTCAGAATCTTCTTGTCTAATTGAACCAAAATATCTGCTTAATCTAATATTGTTTTCTTCAAGTTTAGAAGTCAATATAGATACCACATCTTCATCACTGGTTTTAGCAATTTTAATTGTTTCATTTAATAAATCATTAAATTGCTTATCAGGGTCTTTGGCAAGTCTTTCAAGAAGTTTTGCTGTATTTACTTCCATAACAAGATACATACCGCCTTGTAAATCAAGACCAAGTTTAACTCTTTTTTCCCTTGCTTTTTTATAATCAGGATTAGAAAATCTAATACTATCTTCCTTAAAGGTTAGGAGCGATTCAAGTTTTTCATCAGAAATATTCGGAGCGACTGTTAAAATACTGTCTTTTATATTTTCAACTTTTTCCGCTATATTTTGATTATTTCTGTAATCTTGATAAGTAGGATATAATAAGTACACACTTAATGCTACTGCAAGAACAATCATTATTGCTCTAAATCTTAACTCTTTCATACATTTTACTAATTTTTAATTTATAAACTTTATTTTAATTTCTGTAATATTAAAAAAAGCCTTCTTAATAATTTAGAAGGCTTTTGAATATCAAGCTATTCTCTAACCACCCATGTTTTTATGGTAGCATTAACTTCGTTGTGGAGTTTAATACTTACATCATAGATGCCCAATGCCTTAATGGGTTCTTCGAGCTCAATTTTTCTTCTATCTATGTCGTATTGTTTTTCTTTTAAGGCATCAGCTATCATTTGGCTTGTAACTGAACCAAATATTTTATCTTCTTCGCCAACTTTAACAGGGATTGTGATTGATACATTTTCAAGTTCAGAGGCTAAGACTTTAGCATCTTCAAGTTCTTTAACTTCCTTTTTAGCGAGTTGTTGCTTCTCTTCTTCTAATGCTCTTATGTTTCCTTTTGTTGCTATATAAGCAATTTGTCTGGGAAGAAGAAAGTTTCTTGCATAACCGTCTTTAACTTCAACAAGATCACCTATTTTACCGAGTTGATCGAAGTTTTTTCTTAGAATTACTTTCATTTAATATTTCCTCCTATTACTTAACTGCTTCTGAAACAAATGGTAAAATGGCAACTTGCCGTGCTCTTTTAATTGCTCTTACAAGTTCGCGATGTTGTTTTGCACTTAAACCTGTAATTCTTCTGGGAATAATTTTTCCCTGGTCAGATATAAATTTTTGAAGTTTTTTACCGTCTTTATAATCGATATATTCTTCTATTACTCTTCTAGCTTTTTTATTTTTCATTTATTACCTCAATTTTTTTAATCTTTAATAAGATCAGATTCTTCGTCATTTAAAAATTTATCGAATGAATTATCTTCAATATCAGCATCATTTGAATCATAATTTACACTATATTCATCATCATCATTATTTTTGTATTTATTTAGAAATTGAATTCTTTTAGCCTTAATTTCAACAATGGTTCTATTTTTGCCGTCTTCCATTTTAAAGGTTCTGCTTTGCAGTTCACCATCAACAAGTATTGCACTACCTTTTTTTAATCTATCTTTACAGCTATCGGCTAATTTGTTCCAGGCTACAACTCCAACATAACAGACATCTTCTTGCCATTGATTATTGCTGTCTTTATATCTTCTGTTAGCTGCAATATGAAAATTTGCAACAGGTGTATTATTAGAAGTTTCTCTAAAAACAGGATCTTTTGTTAAATTTCCGGCTATCATAATATTATTTAATTCAGGCATTTTCAATTCAGCCATATTTTTCCTCCGTTCCTAAGAGTTTAGTTTTCGTTACTTTCTTTTTGATTTGATTCTTTTGGTTCAACTTTTTCTTCCGGTTTTGAAGCAGGTTGTTCCTTGGGTTTATTTTTCAGATATTCAAGAGCTTTTTTATCTAAAGCTATTGTCATATACCTGATAATATTTTCGTCCAATTTAAGATTTCTTTCAAAATCTACAATTGCTTTTGCCGGAGCAGTAAATCTTGTTATAAGATAATAACCTGTTTTAGAATTGTGAATTGAGTAAGCTAAACGTTTTCTGCCCCAATCTTCAACATCGGTTATTTCACCGCCGTTAGTTTTAATTAATTGATGAACATCTGCAATAGCTTGTTCAATTTGTGGGTCGTCAAGTGCAGCATTAATTATTGCAACACTTTCATAATGGTTTATTGCCATGTATTTCCTCCCTATGGCCATTTAGGCTTTTAACAATTTTTGTTAAAAGCAGGGTTATAAAAAATATTATCCGTAAATTTACTTAATTAATGGAGCAATTACCAATGAAACTACAGATACTAATTTAATTAAAATATTTAGTGCCGGACCGGATGTATCTTTAAAAGGATCACCCACAGTATCGCCAACAACTGAGGCTTTGTGGGGGGCTGAACCTTTTCCGTAAATTTGTCCGTTTATATTTAAGTTTCCTTCAATAAGTTTTTTTGCATTATCCCAAGCTCCTCCGGCATTAGACTGAAAAATAGCCATAAGAACTCCACTTGCAGTTACGCCAGCAAGTAAGCCTGCTAACATTTCTTTTGAAGAAAAACCTACAATAACCGGAATTATTATTGCTAATAAACCCGGTAATACCATTTCTTTTATTGCAGCTTTAGTTGAAATTTCTACACATCTGGAGTATTCAGCTTCTGCTTTACCTTCTCGCAATCCTTTAATTTCTCTAAATTGTCTTCCAACTTCAATAATCATTTCTTGGGCTGCTCTACCAACTGCTGCCATTGCAAGAGCTGAGAATAAAAAGGGAAGCATTGCCCCAACAAATAAACCGCCCATTATTATCGGTTTTGAAATATCTATAACGGAAATATCCGCTTGAAGCATAAATGCCGAAAATAAAGCGAGAGCTGTTAAAGCTGCAGAACCAATTGCAAAACCTTTACCGATTGCAGCCGTTGTATTTCCTACAGCATCTAATTTATCGGTTCTTTCTCTTACTTCTTTAGGTAATTCAGACATTTCAGCAATACCACCTGCATTATCGGAAATCGGTCCGTAAGCATCAACTGCCAATTGAATACCTGTTGTTGAAAGCATTCCTAAAGCAGCAATTGCAATTCCGTATAGATTTGCAAATTCGTAAGCCCCGATAATGCTTGCTGCAATAATTATAACAGGAAGAGCGGTAGAACTCATTCCCACGCTTAATCCTGATATTATTGTTGTAGCCGAACCTGTTAGTGATTGTTTTGCTATGCTGTGAACAGGTTTATATTCAGTGCCGGTAAAATATTCAGTAATCAAGCCTATCAAAGTTCCAGACGCAACTCCGATTAATGTTGAAATAAAAATACCAAAACTTGTATATGCAAAGTTATTATATTCCCATGATTCGGGCAGTACGGCATTTATGATAAAATAAGATACTACTACCATTAAACCTGCAGCACCAAATTCTCCCGTATTCAATGCTTTTTGCGGATTACCGCCTTCTTTAACTTTTACAAACATTGTTCCGATTATTGAAAGTAAAATTCCTGCACCTGCAAGAATTAAAGGAAGAATTACTCCTGCTAGTTTAAATTCAAAGACTTCTGTAAATGCTGCGCCAAGAACCATTGTTCCTATGATGGCTCCTACATAAGATTCAAATAAATCCGCACCCATACCGGCAACATCACCTACGTTATCACCAACATTATCAGCAATTGTTGCAGGATTTCTGGGATCATCTTCAGGAATTCCTTCGTAAACTTTTCCGGCTAAGTCGGCTCCTACATCAGCAGCTTTTGTATAAATACCGCCACCGACTCTTGCAAATAGTGCAATTGAAGATGCACCGAGTGAAAAACCGGAAAGAACATTAATAACTTTTATAACATTCCAATCAAGATTCGAGTAAATTATAAACAGCAAACTTAAACCTAAAACTCCTAACCCGACGACGTTCATTCCCATAATGGAACCACCTGAGAATGCTATTTCCAAAGCGGGACCTAAACCTTTGCGAGCTGCTTCTGTAGTTCTTACATTAGATTTTGTAGCGGCAACCATTCCAAGATAGCCTGCTAATCCCGAACAAAGTGCCCCAACAATAAATGAAATCGATATAAGCCAAGATGAGTCTGAAATATTATTATTAGCAATGCCCAGCAAAATAGAAACAATAATTATAAACCAGAATAGGACTTTATATTCGGTTTTTAAAAATGCAATTGCTCCATCTTTAATATGTTCGGAAATTTTGTGCATCTTTTCAGAACCCGTACTTTGCTTATTTATCCAGCTTTGTTTTATATACGAGTATAAGAGAGCGATTAAACCTAATATTGGTATAAGATAAATTACTGATTCCATAATTCTAATCCCTATTTGTTTTTTGAGTTATTTTCTAAATTATTATTTGAAAAATTACTGTAAAAATTGAGCATTTTATCAGTTCCTCCCAAAATAAATTCTTCTAACAAATCTATTATTAAATTAGTATTGCTATTTATTAGTTTTGCTTCTTCTTCTGTTGGTTCTGATAGAACAAAATCTGCTAAATCAATATTTTTCGGATTACCGATACCTATTCTTAAACGAGCAAAATTATTATGATTCAAATGATATATAATTGATTTTAAGCCGTTGTGTCCTCCGTCACCTCCGGATTTTCTTATACGAATTTTACCTGCTTCCAGATTTATATCATCATAGATTATCAGGTAATTACTAATTTCAGGTTCAATATTCTCTAAAATTTCTTTAATTGCAATACCGCTGTTATTTACATAAGTAGCGGGCTTCACTAAAAAAAAGTGGAAAGTATTAAAATTACTTTCCACAGACCAAAAATTACTTTTTGTCGGGCGAAATTTCAAGCTATGTTTTTCGCAAAATGAATCTAAAATTTGGAAACCGACATTATGACGGGTATTTATATATTTACTTCCCGGGTTCCCAATTCCGATAATTACTTTCAAGAAGTATTACCTTATTTTTAGTTGTTTTCTTCTTCTTCCGCTTTACCTTTACTAATTACTTCCGGTTCGGCTGTTTCACCATCATCCATTAATTCGTCTTCAGTTTGTTCAGTTGCTTCTTCTCTTGGTGCAATAATACCTAGAACATTTGTTTCTTCGGAATTTAGGATTTTGATATTTTCAAAAGAAAGATCTTTAACTAAAATTGAATCCCCAATATTTAGCTCCGAGATGTCAACTTCTAAATATTCGGGTATATCCCTAGGTAAACATTCAATATCGAATTTATGAAGACTTTGATTTAAAACTCCGCCCTCTTTAATTCCCGGAGCTTGTCCGAGAACATTGATTGGTACTTGTACTTCAATTACTTCACCAACCTTTATTGCTTGAAAATCAACATGAATAATTTTATCTGTTAAAGGATCGAATTGAACATCTTTTAATATAGATTTAATTTCCTTATTATCATCAATTTTAAGATTAACAAGGTGCATTTCCGTTGTATAAATAACAGGATTTAAATCCTTGATGTTTACACTAAATTTTATAGGTTCCATTTCTTTTGAATAAAGAACCCCGGGCACTCTGCCTTCTCTTCGCATTTTATTAACTGTTCCTTTTGTTGCAAGCTCTCTTGCTTCTGCTGAAATATTAATATCTGCCATATTTTAACTTACTCCAATTATTACTCTTTAAACTTAACTTTCTAACTTTTATCTACATCAAAAAGTGAACTTATTGACTCGTGATTATGAGTTCTTCTTATTGCTTCAGCTAAAAGCCCTGAAGCTGTTCTTACTTCTATTTTAGTAGTTTTTATATTTTCCGGTAGTGGAATACTATCTGTCACATAAATTTTGGAAATTTCCGATTTTTCAATTTTTTCTATAGCCTGTCCGGATAACACGGGGTGTGTTATTGCTCCGAATATATTTTTTGCTCCTTGTTTTTTCAGAGCTTTAACAACTGATAAAAAAGTTCCGCCCGTATCAATTAAATCATCAACAAGTAGAACATCTTTTCCTTCCACATCTCCAATTATATTCATTACCTCAGCCTGATTTTGTTTTGGTCTTCTTTTATCAATTACCGTTAGTTGGGCATTTAACCTTTGAGCGTAAGATCTGGCTAATTTAATTCCGCCGAGATCAGGTGAAACTACAATAAACGGCTCAGTTTTATTTTTCCAAATGTCCATAAAAACAGAAGACGCATACAAGTGATCCGAAGGAATATCAAAAAAACCTTGAAGTTGAGCTGCGTGCAAATCCATTGCTATAACTCTATCGGCTCCGGCTACAGATATTAGGTTTGCCACTAATTTTGCCGTAATCGAAACTCTGGGCTGATCTTTTCTATCTTGCCTTGCATAACCGAAATAAGGAATTACTACTGTAACTCTTTCTACAGAGGCTCTTTTTGCAGCATCAATCATAATAAGTAATTCCATCAAATTTTCAGCCGGATTGTGGGTAGATTGAATTAAATACACATCTCTGCCACGTATATTTTCTTTATACTTTACCCAAATTTCTCCATCACTAAATTTTTTGGATTCCATGGCTCCTAAAGGGATACCAAGGTTCTTAGATATTTTCTTAGCAAGTTCAGGATTAGATGAACCAGAAAAAATTTTCAGACTTGTTGACATTACTTTATAAACCGGTTTTTAAAATTTATGTAAGTATAAATATAAATAAATCCTGAAGTTAAGTCAATATAACTGTGAGTTCAAAAACTTGCGCAGAGAGTAATACAATTTGGCATAATATTTTAAAATTAACTTATTTCCCAAGCTAATGTTGAGTATAAAATTCCAAAATTTTTTACTAAAACAATATTAATAACTATTATTTCGTTAAATTTTATATGTAATTTTTACAGAACTTTCTATAATCTTTTTTGTAAAAGGTTATACTTTAACAATAATATATAGATATGAAATCTACTTTAATAATTCTAATAACTTTTTTTTATTCAATTGCTTTTTCGCAGACAAATCCTTACTTACAAATTGCAAGAATAAAATATAACGGAGGCGGTGATTGGTATAACGATCCTTCGGCAGAAGTTAATTTGTTAAAGTTCATTTCCAAGAATACAAACATAAAAACTAATCCGGTTTATACTGCAGTTGATTTGGAAACAAATGAAATTTTTAATTATCCCATTAGCTTTATTACTGGACATGGTAATATTTTGTTTACAAATAAAAATATTTCAATACTTAAAAAATATCTCGAAAATGGGGGATTCTTATATGTTGATGATGACTACGGATTGGATAAGAGTTTTCGTAGAGAAATTAAAAAAGTTTTCCCCAATAAAAATTTGATCGAGCTTCCCTTTAATCATGATATTTACAACATTGTTTATAAGTTTGAAAATGGACCACCAAAAATTCATGAACATGATAATAAACCACCGAGAGGTTACGGTTTATTTCTTAATGAAAGAATGGTAATTTTTTATACTGTAGAAAGTAATCCGAGTGATGGCTGGGCTAATCAAGATGTGCATAATGACCTTGAAGAAAAAAGATTGGAAGCATTAAAATTCGGGACAAATATTATTTCTTACATTCTTTCAAATTAAGATGATATGGAAAATATTGCAGAACATAAAGATAAACTGATTAAAAAGATAACTTCATTTTCCCGAAAGAAGTTATTACTTCAAATTGGTACGGGATTTATAAAATCTCTTATTCTTTTTATCATTTCTTTTCATCTTTTTTCCTTAGTTGAGACTTTTGGTTATTTAACGCCAATAACCAAGTTTGCGATTTGGGTGATTTTAATTTTAGTTTTTATTGTTTCTTTTTTAATTTTTTCCGGCAGTAAGCTAAAAAAAATATTTATTATAAATTCTGAAGAGGAAATAGAGAAAAGTGCTTTAGAAATAGGCAGCTATTATAAAGAAATAAAAGATAATTTAATTAATATTCTGCAAATAAATAAAACTAAAAATTCCAACTCCGATCTTTTATCGGTCGCTGCTTTCAAATTAGTTTACGATAAAATTAAAAATTATAATTTTTTAAGTTTAATCAATAAAATTACTTTTTATAAGAACTCTAAGATTCTTGCAGTAATTTTAATTTTTTCTTTTCTATTGTTTTTTACTTTCAATTCCTATAATAAAGGAGCTGTAAGATTATTAAAGTTTAATACTGAGTTTATTAGACCAGATAGCTTTAAAATAATTTCTTTAACAGGAAATAAAAAAATTGAAAAGGGAGGCGATATTGAAATTAAGTTTAAAATAGAAGGTGCTTTACCTGAAAGTGTTCAATTATTTGTTAAATCCGTAACAGATGCCGAAGTTAAACAAAAGGAAATTATACCTGATTCTTCCGGAATAATTAAATATTATTTATCTAATATTTCTGCTTCATTTGATTATTTTGCAAAAGAAAAAAAGATTAAGTCTAAATTACATAAAATTGAAGTTTTAGATTTTCCTGTAATCAATTCTATGAGTTTTAAAATTATTCCGCCAAAATATTCGAGGATTCCAATTTTTACTCAAAATAATGATGGTAATATTACATCACTTAAAGGAAGTAAGGTTAAATTTAATTTAACTTCTACAAAGGAGTTATTAGAAGCTTACATAATTTTCGGAGAAAGTTCAGAGAGTTTAAAAGTATTAAACCAAAAAATTGAAGGTAGTTTTACTTTGTCTAAAAATCAGTCTTATCATTTTCAAGTTTTAGATATTGATTCGTTAAGCAATAAAAATCCGATTGAATATTCGATAAATATAACGGAAGACTTATATCCTGAAATATCTATAGAGAAGCCCGAACAAATTTCATTAGTACCTGTAAACGATTTAATAAGCATTCACTATAATATTCAAGATGATTTTGGTTTTACCAAAGCTGAGTTAAAATATTCCTTAAATGAAAGTTTTGAAAGTATAAATTTAATTAGTTTAAATGTAAATAAAGTTAATATTAAGCAAAATCTTTTTTATAATTGGGATTTAACTCAATTAGGCTTAAAAGAAAATCAAACTCTTAATTTTTATATTGAAGTTTTTGATAATGATTTTGTGAGCGGACCAAAATCAACTAAAACAAATATCTACAAACTTCGTGTTCCTTCGCTTGAAGAACTTTTTGCAGAAACTAATAAACTGCAAGAAAATGCAATTGAAGAAATGACAGAAACTCTAAAGGAAGCTGAAAATTTAGAGCGGGAAATTCAAAATATAACTGATGAACTAAAAAAAAATAAAGAAAAAATTGATTGGAACGAAAAAGAAAGAATCAAAGAATCCATAGAAAAATTTCAATCTTTAACTGACAAAGTTGAAGAAGTGAAAAAAAAGTTGAATAAGATGCAGAGAGAAATGGCTGAAAACAATCTTCTTTCCGAAGAAACCATGAAGAAATATAATGAACTTCAGGATTTGATGAACAGTTTTGATAATGAAGAACTTAAAAAAGCATTACAGAAAATGCAGAACACTTTGGAAAAATTAAACAGAAATGATGTTCAAAAATCACTTGAAAATTTTTCTATGAACGAAGAGATTTTTAAGAAAAGTATTGAACGAACTTTAAATCTTTTGAAAAAAATTCAAATTGAACAAAAAGTTGATGAGGTAATAAAAAAGACAAAAGAGTTAAACGAAAAATTAAATGATTTAATTTCTGAGACTAAAAATAAAATGTCGAGCAAAAATTCTAAAGAGACTGATGAACTGAAGAATGAACAAAATAAAGTAAGCAAAAAATTAAATGATTTACAAAAAAAGATGAATGATTTGCAAAAGAAAATGTCCGAGTTTAATGAAATGCCGTCTGATGAAATGAAGGAAATTAATAAAAGATTTGATGAACAGAATAATCAAAAATTATCTGAGCAGGCAATGCAAAATATTGAACAAGAAAATAAAGATCAAGTCTTGCAGAATCAAAAACAACTTTCTAAAAATATGAATTCCCTTTCCGAGCAATTACAAAATATGCAAAAGCAGATGCAGCAAAATAATCAGAGAATGGTAATGCAGAATATGATAAAATCAATTCAGAATGTTATTCAACTTTCTAAAGAGCAGGAAAAATTAAATAATGAAACAAAGAATAGTTCTAATTTAACTTCATCTGAAAATCTAAATAAACAATTAGAACTTAAAGATAATCTTAACAGTATCTTAAAACAGATGAGCGACCTTTCGCAGAAGACTTTTGCCATAACTCCCGAAATGGGGAAAGCTCTTGGCGATGCGAGAATGAATATGAATTACTCAATTACAGGAATGCAGAATAACAACGGAATGCTTACTTCGGCAAACCAAGGTGAAGCAATGAGCAATTTAAACAAGGCTGCAAAAATGTTACAAAATTCTCTGCAAAGCATGATGCAAGGTCAAGGGGCAGGAGCTGGAATGATGTCTTTAATGCAGCAACTTAAAAAAATGGGTCGGCAACAAATGGGAATTAATAAAATGACTCAAATGCTAAAGTCTGGTCAATTAACAATGCAGCAACAGGCACAAATACAAAGATTAGCACAAGAGCAGGCAGCTATCGGTAAATCTCTGCAGGAACTAAACAAGGAAGCAAAAGAAGCTGGCAAATCAAAAAAGTTGGTTTCCAACCTTGATAAAATTCTTGATGAAATGAAAGAAGTGATTTCGGGTATGAATACTAAAAAAATTGATGATAATTTAATAAGAAAACAAGAAAGAATTTTATCCCGATTGTTGGATGCTCAAACTTCAATTAATGAAAGAGACTTTGAAAAAAACAGAGAATCATTAAGTGGTAAAAACTTTAATCTTAAATCACCGGAAGAACTTAATTTATATGATGAAAAAACAAAAGATATTTTACGGGAAGAATTACTTAGAGCTGTAAAAGAAGGATATTCTAAGGATTATCAAGAACTGATAAAAAGATATTTTGAAAGTTTGGAAGAAAAGAAGAATTAGCTGATTGACAATATATTTTTTTCAAGTAATATGGGAAAGAAATAAACCTTTCCCATAATTTTTATTATTTGTAGTAGTTTAATTCATATTATTTTTTCTCTAAAATAATTTTAAATAAACTCCGTCTGCCTTCATAATCGGGTGTTTCTAATTTAGAATCTTTAGTTAGAAAATATACATTATTATCCAAAACATCTACTGTGTTACTAAATCTAAGTGTATCGTTAGTAACTTTATAATTTCCGTTAAAATCAGTATCTATGGGAGCAAAGTTTGAACCTATATCTGCTGGAATAAGTAGATGTCCTTCCACTTTTTGTTCTTTATTGAATTGGAGAGTTAACGAACCATTATTTGCAAGGATATCAACTCCTCCATCTGTAGAACCCGGCTCGGTGAACTTTGTAGCTTTATAAGTGCCGCTAAGTTCATCTTTGTTGTTGGTTATTTTATCATCATCACAAGAAACTAAGAAAAAGAGTAATAAAATAAAGTAAATTATTTTAGTTAAATATTTCATTTGTGTTTCCTCACGAAATTAGTGAATGAATGTAAAAGTTTTTAACTATTTTCTTAGTCACAAACTTTCTTTTTGTAAAAATTACTAATTTTTTTCTAGTTTCGCAATTCTATTCCATGAGCGTGAAAAGCATCTTTGCCCGATAAATGTCCTGTAATTACTATAGTTTTTGCACCATTCATTCCGGGCGGTAAATCTTTAATTCCTGTTATCAACATTTCTTTATTCTCTTTATCAACTGCATAGAAATGATAGTTTCCGCCACTAATTCTTTTTACACCTTTTTCTTTCACAAGCTTAACAATAATCGGCATTGAAGCATTACTGTTTGTATCGAACTTTGAAAAGCTGCCGAGTTCATTACTTGGAGCAAAGTATTGAAAATAAAGCATTACCACAATTATTGTAACAAGCAGTGGTAAAATTAATTTTTGCATAGATAAACTTTCTTTAATTTTTTGCAGCACTGACTTTTGAGTTAGTGCTGCGTATTTTTAATTATATTCATACAGACGAGAAAGTCGAAACTGCATTTGAAACTATTCGCCTTTAAGCTCTTTTACAATTCTTTCGGCTTTATAAACTTTTTCCAATGCTTCAATAATTGCTTGCGAGGCAACCGATACCATTCTGTTATCTTCGGATAAGTAAATAAAGTTCCCAATAATACTGTTTATGTTTCCATCAAAAGCTAGACCTACAACTTCCGCATCTTTATTAATTACAGCACTACCGGAATTTCCACCTACGATATCATTTGTAGATATAAAGTTGTAAGGTGTTGATAAATCAAAACCTACAGGTGGTGTAGCCCATCTTGTTGGCAAGTTCCATGGATAAGTTTTATCACTTCCGTAATATCTGTTATACATTCCGTAGAAAGTTGTTTTTTCAATTGCTGCAGTTCCATTGTAATTAAACTTCTTTAATATTCCATCACTTAATCTTAAAGTAAAATTAGCATCCGGTGGAATTTCCGTTCCATAAATTTCATAAAGAACTTTACCGAGCTCACTATTCAACACACTTTCAGTCCCTTTAATTTCTTTAGCTTTTTCAGTTAGGCTATCAATTTTATTTTGTGTAGTAAGAATATATTTAATGAACGGATCCTCTGAAGTTAAAATATCTTCAGGTGATTCATTTAATAATTCCATCGTTTTTTCTCTGCTGCTTAAAATTGAATTAGTTAAAATGTAATTAACAGCTTCTGCTCCGTTAAAATCTTTTGCCAATAATTTTACTAAAGTATTTTCATCACCAAGATTCATTCTAATAAAATCCAACTCAACCTGTAGTTTTGTGTTTTCAATTAATGCGTCCATTGAATCAGGATAAATTAATTCTTTTAATGAATCTATATTTGCATTTTGATAATTTGCACTTCTTTCGGTTGCAGGAAGTTTCATTTCGTTAGCGTACTCTACAATATCTTTTGCAATATTAAAATAAATTGATCCGAAAAATCTTGAAAATCTGTAAGCGGAAAGTTTGCTTTCAATCGGATAAAGTTCTTTCCTTAATTTTGAAATTGCGTCCCAAATGTGAGCATATTTTTCTTTTAGCTGAGGATTCGAATTAACTTCATCTTTTATTTTATTTTCAAAATCCTTTTTTCTTGCTATTAGATAAGGTTTTCTTAATCCATCTAAAATATAATGATAAACTTTTTGTCCATTACCGATTTTGGTTCTCATGGCTTCAAATTCATCGGCTCTTTCGGGAGCAACGGATTTTAATTCTTCCAATAATGAATAAATTTCATCTAATTGAAATGCTCTGTTTCTGTAAGTTAAGTCTCTGTTATATTCAAGTTGCGAAACAGTATAAAGTCTATTCGTTGTACCCGGATTACCTACAGAAAAAATTACTTCATCTTTTTGAACTCCATTTTTGCTGAATTGGAAAAAGTTTTTTGACTTAACGGGTTCGCCGTTGTCATCATAAACTCTAAAAAAGGCACAATCTAAATCATATCTTGGATAGGTAAAGTTATCGAGATCACCGCCAAAAGCAGCTATTGCTTGTTCGGGCACAAAAACCAATCTTACGTCATTAAATCTTTTGTAACCGTAAATCGAGTATCTTCCGCCATTGAATAAAGAAACAAACTGACATTTTAGATTGGTTTCTTTATTGTATTTTTCTATTAAGTTTTTTTTGATGTTTGCAAATGCTGTAACTTTTGCGGTATCGCTATCAACTTTACTTACTGCAGCTTGAACATCTTTAGTCACATCTTTTAAGAAGACTAATTGTTCTGCATACATGCCGGGAACATTTCTCTCATCTTCTAAAGTTTCTGCATAGAAACCGGTTTCGGCTAAATTTTCTTCCTCTTTTTGAACGTTATCTCTGTGCCAAGTTGAGCAATGATTATTAGTCATTATCAAACCGTTATCGGAAACAAAAGATGCAGTACAACCGGGAATTCTTAAAGCAGAAAGTCTTACATCTTCGAACCATTCGTCATCAGGTGCAAAACTGTAAGTTTCATTTAGATATTCTGTCGGGGGATAATCGAATGTCCACATTTTACCTGTATCAAAAATATCGGATTCGGCAGTTATTTCATCATTTTCTTGAGCATAAATATTTGCAGTTAAAAAAGTTAAAAATAAAAATGCTGTAAAAAATTTATTCAAATAAAAGTTCTTCATAACACTCCCTGGAAATAATATAAAAAATAGAACTCAAAATTACTTAAAGTATTATTTAAAATGAATTTAATTTTGAAATTTATTCTTAATTGATTAGAGAAAAACTTTGAAAAATTAGTTCGTGTGTCTTTTTCTAAAATAAACTTGAAAAGTTAAATTTAGCTCCAAATCCAATTCTATCGGAGCAATATTTATATGCAGCCATGAAGTAAGTAATATTTTTAGTATGATAAGTAACTTCATGTATTAAAATTGATATGAACTACAAAAAGAATTCCAATTGCTAAAAAGGGGTTGCATTTTGAAGGTTTCGAAATCTTAAACCCCCGACTTCTCGGAAGAAATCGGGAGTTTTAAATTAAATTTATTTAGTAAGTATCATCTTTTTAGAAGCGGTATAATCATTTACACGAATTGTATAGAAGTAAATTCCGCTTGTTAATTTACCTGCATCAAACTTGGCTTCGTAAAAACCAATTTCTTTTTGCTCGTTTACTAAAGTTGCTACTTCTTGTCCTAACATATCATAAACTTTTAGTGTAACAAAACCCGGTTCACTCAATTGGTATTTTATTGTTGTGCTTGGGTTAAATGGATTTGGATAATTATTTTCTAACTTTGTCTTAGTCGGTAATATGGTTTCATTATTTGCTATGCTGTCCTTAAATAATCTTCCCATATTTTCACCATGAGTTGTAAAAGCGAATTGAACTTGTGACGGTGGACATGGATACCAGCCAAGTTCATGCCATGTTGAACCAGTAACAGAGCCATCACCACTAATTAGAGTATATACTTTGTAGCAATAAGTTTCCAGAGTTGCAGTATTTCCTTGAATAGTTCCCGGAACTAAATCGCACCAAGGCATTGCAAATTTTGGGTCGTAAGCCCAACCGGTAGTTTGTGCACCTCTGCCCCAAACATAAGGTGTACGGAAATGAGGGAAAAATTGTACAGTTTTTCTTACATTATGGCGTTCAAACCAATAGTATCCGTCAGCAAGACCCGGAGCTCCCATAATTTGAGACAAAAACTTATCTGATGGGGAACCGTAAACCGTA
>PDWI01001070.1_pt1 | contig 44381 bp, 40 predicted proteins | sample 1430891 | NCBI WGS metagenome assembly PDWI01 (sample SAMN01162508, study PRJNA174530) | Oral metagenome, whole genome shotgun sequencing project. | biome: Marine environment; feature: Marine mammal; material: Swab sample of the gingival sulcus; isolation source: swab sample of gingival sulcus... | reverse complement strand
TCCCTGGTTTTGTTTTCAAACTTATTTTACAGGTAAATCCACGTTCTTACAAATTTAGGGGGTCACTTCATATTGTCTCCACTTCGGTCGAGATGACAGAAAGCAATTGAATAGCTATATTATAACATAATAATTAACGTCAATATAGGGGGCTATATGAATAAGCAAAATAATATCATCGCGCTGCGCCATTTATTGCATCAAAATGCCGAGCCGTCGAATTTTGAACACCGCACTAAACAAATTTTAATCAATTTTTTAAAAGTGCACAGCAATTTGCAAATCGTCGACCGCGGCGCTTGGTTTTACGCCTATTACCACTGTGCGGCCAACCGGCCAAACATCGCCTTTCGCGCCGACTTTGACGCCGTTAAAATAGACGAAACAATTGCGCTCGACTACGCTTCAAAGACGGCTGGCGTCGCCCATAAGTGTGGCCACGACGGCCACTCGGCCACTTTGGTTAACTTGGCGCTCACTGTCGAACGGCGCAAACCCGATAAAAATGTCTACTTTATCTTCCAACACGCCGAAGAAACTGGCGACGGCGCCAAGCTGTGTGCGTCACTTTTAAGGGAAAAGAACATCGCCGAAATTTACGCCTACCATAACATGAGTGGCATCGAACTAAACGCCGTGCAATTAATTGACGGCACGACGCACTTTGCCTCTAGCGGCTTAAGCCTAACCCTAAGCGGCGCCACTTGCCATGCCAGCCAGCCAGAACTGGGCAAAAATCCGGCACTGGCAATTGCCGAAATCGTCAGGCGCATCGAGCAACTGAACAACCAAAAAATGGCCGGCACTTGCTTTGCCACAATCGTTCAAATCGATGTCGGCGAAGCGGCCTACGGCATTGCCGCCGGCAAGGGCAATATCAAACTGACCGTGCGTGCCCGCTACGATGCCGACTTTAAATACTATATCGAACAAATCATAGACTTCGCCAAAGCGATTTGTCAACAGCACGCGCTGACACTTGAACATTGCTTTTGCGATAGTTTTCCGGCCACCGTCAACCACGCAGAGCAAGTTGAAAAGATACGGCGCGCCGCGCGCAAGCACCATTTAAAAGTAATTGAAATGACGGCGCCCTATCGCACTTCTGAAGATTTTGGACACTATACGCAAATTGCCGCCGGCGCAATTTTTTACGTCGGCAACGGCAAAACTTACCCACATATTCACACCGCCCAATACGACTTTAACGACGCTATTATCGATACGGCAACTGAAGTTATGTTTAGCCTCATTTAAGCGCCACGCTTTATTCAACAACACAAAATGCCCTCGTTACAATCAGTTTGTAACGAGGGCATTTATCTCTAATTTACTTGAACATCGTTTCGATTAAATATTGTAACTGCGTAATTGGAATGCCTTTAACACTCGCCACAATGCCCATTACAAAGACGATGACTGCCGCAATCGTCGAAAACACACTCCTACCGATAAAGCGCTTGTTTTTTACAAAGTAAAGAATTGAACCAATTGCAAAGCCGCCGGTTGCCAGCGTCACTGCGTAAGTAATTAACATCTGGTTATCCATAATTTCTCCTTTTTATGCTTAAACTTCATATCGACAGAAAAAGGATACACTACTTACTATATCTTGTCAACCGCAGTAAATTGAGCACTATTTTTGAACTATAGCCAACTATCATCTGCCACCACTTGGCAGGCCTTTTCAATGTCGAATGTCAGTGGTCTGTCCCTGTCTAAAAATGGCACTTTTTTGCGCAAGGCCGCATACAGCTTGCGCGTTTTGGCACCCAGTGCAACGCCGTCGCGCAAATCTACCGCTTGAGCGGCGTGTAACAACTCAATTGCAAAGATGACGTTGAGATGCTCTAATATTTTGGCAATGCGCTGGTCAATTTGCACGGTATTGTTGGCGTGATCTTCTATATCGCCGGCGACCGGTGCAAAGTCGAGCGTCGACGGATTTGCCAGATGTCTAATGGCGGCATCGTGCGCCGTAAAGTTTTTCTGGATCGTCTGATAAGCCTGCACGTCGCCTTCATTGGGCGATAAAAAGCGACTTAGCCCAGTGAAACTGGGCGATGCCAGGCGCAGGGTGCGGTAGGTGCTCATCTTTGATAGATGGGCCAGCGCCAGGCTAATCATTTCCAGTGCCAGCGCCAAATTAGTGGCTTCAAAATTGGCGCAAGATATTATTTTGCGTTCTTCTAATAGCAAACAGGGGTTGTCTTCGGTGCTATTCAAATGATTTTCAAATTGTTTTTTGGCATAGCCGAGCGCATCGTAGACGGCGCCGTGTACGGCGACGACGTCGCGAAAACTAAGCGGGTCTTGCAGGCTTCTGGTAATTTCTCTTTGATTTAAATAACTGCCCTTTAAGATTTTGCGCAACTCGCCAGCGCATTTAATTTGACCCTTTAGCTTTTTATGCGCGTTGACGCGGGCGTTGAGCGGTGTGACGTTGCCGTTTAGGCCCTCTAGTGACAGGGCGTAGATGACATTGGCCTTTTTGAGCAGTTGCTCGGCTTGCCAAATTAACAAACAGGCAACGCCGGCCGCCTGCGCATTGCTCGATACAATGGCGAGGCCGTCTTTCGGCCCGAGCACAATTGGCGACAAGCCCTCGGCCTTTAAGGCGCTGGCCGCAGAGACTCGTTTGCCCTTGTAAAAGACATCGCCCTCGCCGATCATCGCCAAACCAATATGCGATAAGGTGCCGATATCGGCCTGCCCAACCGAACCGTCCCACGGAATAACCGGATGAATCGCGCGGTTGAGAAACTGCCTATACATATCAATTAGTTCAGGCTGAGCACCGGTTTTGGCAGTTAAAAAAGTGGCTAAGCGCGCCAGTAAGGCCGCCCGCACCGACAGTTCGTCCATCGGCTCACCACTGGCCACGCAGTGTGCGTAAATTAAGTTTTTATTGTACTGATCAAAGTAGCGCGCGAACACTTTTTTATCTTTGTTCCAACCGACGCCGACGGTAAAACCGTAAATTGGCACGCCCTCTTCGGCTAAATCAAACACCAACTTGCGCGCTTCGACCAATTGCTGATATGTTTTTTGGTCGATTTCAACTTTTAAATTATCCCTGACAATGGCATTAAATTGACCAATTGTCAAGCCGCTGCCCTTTAACACTACTGTCTTTTTCATAAGTCCTCCATTGCCAACTGATAAAAGCCAGGCTGCGCGACGACATACCTGGCTTTTTATGGCTACCCCACCAATGGTGGGGCGACAATTATTCTTCTTTCGCCGGTTTCAAATCGACCACATTGTAGGTGTCGCTATTGACCAACATTTTAACGACGCTATAGGCCATTAATAGCATCAAGAAAAGTATTGGGAAGCCCGCCACGGTAGCAATTTGCTTGGTGGCGTCAATGCCGCTAATTTCACCGGCTGAACCGGCCAGTAAGTTAATAATGGCCATTGAGCTCATCACCGTGCCCCAAAAGATTTTTACGCGTGAGGGCGGCTCGATTTCGGCGTTGTTATGCGCCGTGGTCGACAGCGACGATACCGTGGTGGTCATCGAGTCGGCCAGCGTTACCACCGAAACGTAAATTGCCAGGACGAATATTGCACTGGTTACGGCCGAAAGCGGGAAATTCTTTAAGAACTCGAAGACTGATACTTCTAACCCCGTTTCTTGAATGGCCTGCCAAATGCCGGCGCCCTGCATTTCTAAATTGATGGCGGCGCCGCCGTAAACCATAAACCAAAACATGCCAAAGGTGGCCGGTAAAATGAGGTTTACTGTCATAAAGGCGCGAATCGTACGGCCCTTTGATATCTTGGCCAAGAACATACCGGTTAGCGGCGCATAGGCCAACCAAATTGCCCAGTAGTAAATCGGCCACCAGCGCGGCCACATCGACCCTTCAATTGGGCTCAAGAAGTGGGTGCGCGTAAAGAAATTGTCTAAGAAATAACCAGTACTTTGCGTGCCGAGCGACAAGATAAACTTGGTTGGCCCAAACAAGAAGATAAAGACTAACATAATAATAAACAACTTCGAGTTTTTGTCGGCCAAGAATTTAATGCCGCGATTAAGACCGGTGTAACTGGAAATGACATAGGTTAAAACGATAACTGCAACGACGGCGATCCAGACGGCCTTGCCCGGCGCAATGCCAAATAACACGTTCAGACCGGCGGTGATTTGCATGGTTGCAACGCCCAAGACGGCGGCGACGCCACCGGCCATGGCGAACAAGCAGAGATTGTCGACGATGGTGCCGACCCAACCGTTGACGCGTTCGCCAAATATTGGATAGAGCGTGGCGCTGACCGAATACGATTTTTTCATGTTATAGGTGGCAAAGCCGATTGCCAAACCGGCAATGGAGTACATTGCATAGGGAATAAATGTCCAGTGAATATAGCTTTGCCCCATCGCGAACATGGCAGCGCCTTCTGAACCCGGTTCTAAACCCAAAACATCGGGTGGGCTCATAAAGTGAGTAATCGGCTCGGCAATACCCCAAAACAGAATACCGGTGGCGATGCCGGCGGTTAGCGAAATGGCAAACCAGTTCCACTTACTCAGCGTTGGTTCGGCGTCTTTACCGCCCAACTTGATGCTACCGTACTTGGAAAACATCGCCCATAAGCAAATTGCTAAAAAGATGTTGCCGCTAATTTGGAAGAGCCAGCCCCAGTTGTCAAAGGCGTATTGAACGATGGCGTTTTCAGCGTCGAAAAACGCCTTTGGTGCGACTAGCCCCAGAATGATGGCGGCGACAAAGATTGTCGCCATTGGCACAAAAATGCCCATCCTCAGTTTTGCTTGATTGTCTTTGTTCATGTTGACCTCCTAGTTTTTAACGTGCTGCCATTTCAATAAGTATCACGCAACTCAATGCTACTACAATGCTAAGATGGTACTAGACAATAAAACTGCACTTGCTAAGCCATGCTGTTATCTGCTCAAAAAATGCGGTAAAAACAGCGTAATTTGAGGCAAAAAGGTAACCAGTGTTAGGGCAACTAGGTGGGCGATCAAAAACGGCCAAATCGCCCTGACTAAATCTTCAAATTTCATGCCCGATATGCCGCAGGCGACAAATAAGTTCGAGCCGACCGGCGGCGTAATAAAGCCAATTGACAAATTGAGTATCATCATAACGCCAAAGTGGTAAATATCGACGCCGTAGGCCGCCACAATCGGAAACAAAATTGGGCTCAATATGATAATGGCGGTAAAGGTTTCCATAATACAGCCGACCACTAACAAAATCAAATTGATGACGATTAACAATACAAACACGTTGCTGCTCATTGACGTCAACATATCTTTAACCATGCCGGGTACGCCCTCAACCGTTAAAATTTTACCCAAAACTGAACCGGTTGCAACGACGATTAAAATTGACGAAACGGTGATGCCCGATGCGACAAAGGCGTGGGCGGTCGCCTTAATCGACAGTTCTTTATAGACGAATTGGCCGACAAAGAAACCGTAAACACAGGCGACGACGGCCGCTTCAGTGGCCGAAAAGACGCCGCCGTAAATGCCGCCGATGATAATGAGCGGCACCAATAGCGCCCAAATGGCGTTGACAAAGGCCTTGCCGACTTCTTTGATGTCGAATTTGGCACTGGTGTCAGTGTAATTGTTCTTTTTGGCATAGTAGTAAACCAGTGCAATTAACGACAGGCCGGCCAATAAACCGGGCCCAACGCCGCCCATAAACATTTGACCGGGCGATGCCGCCGGCAGGGCGACGCAGTACATAACCATCGGAATGCTGGGCGGAATAATGGTACCCAGTACGCCGGCGGCGGCCGTTAAGGCAGTTGCAAACGAGCGCGGATAGCCCTGTTCTTCCATCGCCGGTATCATAATTGTACCGATGGCGGCAACTGTCGCAATGGCCGAACCGCTGATGGCGCCAAAGAAAATACAGGTTAAGACGGTAACGATACCCAACCCGCCCGTAAAGTGGCCAACCAGTGAATTCGATAATTTAATTAAGCGCTTCGATAGACCGCCACCCTCCATTAGCGAACCGGCCAGTATAAAGAACGGTATCGCAATTAACGGAAAACTGTTCATCGACGAAAAAATTGACTGCGCAATGTAATCCATGCCCATTTGGCCGCCGGCAAAGGCGAAGATGATTAGCGCGAGGCCAATGGCGACGCCAATCGGCACCGACAAGAAGACAAATAGTGCAAATCCACCGAGTAAAATGAGTATTTGCATTATGCCTCCTCCCTGTCGACGAACGGCTTATTATCGGGCGCTTCGCTTTCAGCCAGCAGCAACTTGGTGTCGACAATTAAGCGATAAATCGTCAGTATAAAGCCCAGTGGCACGGCAATTTGAATCAGCCACATCGACAGACCAGTCGATTCTGATATTTGCGGGTTGACAAAGATCAGCTTGTAAACCTTGACAACCGAATAGTAGCCGACCACTGCGCAAAAAAGAATAAACGCCAAATTGGCAAAGACGTTGACAATTTTATGCCACGCTTTGGGAATAATAATATGAATCAGTTCAACGCGAATGTGACGGCGTTTTTTAACGGCCAGAGAAACGCCGATAAAGACCGACCAAATAAACATATAGGTCAACAGGTCTTGGCTCCAGGACAGCGAATAGTTAATGACATATCTAAAGAATACTTGCGCCGTGGCAATCAATAGCATTGCCGTATAGGTAATCATCAGTATCCATTGTTCGATGTGTTCGTCTATTAATTTCAATACTTTCATTGTGTTCTCCAGTGCAAAACGACTTATCAAAAATGGCGGTAAGGCGCGATTGGCCCTACCGCCTTTGTTTTCTACTATTGCTTAGCTTCGATGTCGGCAATTTTGGCAAGTGCTTTATCTAATAACTCTTTGCCAATTTTTTCTTCAAAGTTTTTGTAAGTCGGGCGCGACATGTCGATAAACACTTGTCTTTCTTCATCGGTTAAGTAAGTGATTTCGGTTGTTTCGGCAATTTTGCCCATGGCGGTTTCTTCTAGTTCAACGGCCAGTTCGCGGTTAAACTTTTGCGTGCTGGCAGCTGCTTCTTGAATGGCGGCTTTGATTTCCTCTGGATAGGCATTATAAACATCTGTGTTGATGAACATGCCAACTGGGTCAAAGGCGTGCGCCGTATCGGTGACATACTGTTGCACTTCGTTAAACTTCATGCTGGCGATGTTGCTAAAGCTGTTTTCTTGACCGTCAATCGTCTTGGTTTGCAAACCGACGTAGATGTCGCCGTAGGGCAGCGGCGTCGGGTTGGCGCCAAAGGCCTTAAAGTAGTCGAGCTGAACCGGGTTGTTCAGGGTTCTAATTTTTAAGCCCTTTAAATCGTCGGGGTGCTTGACAGCTTGACGATTGTTTGACACATTGCGATAGCCGCCATCGAATACGGCCAATTGCTTGAAGCCCTTATCTTCAATGCTGGCGGCAATGCCCTGTGCGATGTCGCTGTCTAAAAATTCAAAGGCAACCGCTTTGCTGCTAAATAAATAGGGCAAGTTGTACAGTAAAAAGGCATCGGAAAACTGGGCAAATGGCGGGTAAATATTAACGCACATCTCAATGCTGCCATCTTGCACGCCATTAAAGATGTCACCACTACCACCCAATGCACCGCCGGGGAATAATTCGACGTCGACGCGGCCATTAGTTAATTTTTCTAGTTCTTCTTCAAAGTGACGCATTGAACGCGTCGCAATATCTTGTTCTGGCGTAACTAACCCAACTTTAATTTTGAACTCGCCCTTTTGAACGTCGGCCGCTGCATCGCCTGCTTGGCCGTCGGCCGGTTGCTCTGTCGAGGCAGGTGCTTGACAGCCGACGCTAAAAACTAAAATTGCAATAAGTAAAACTGCTAAAATTTTCTTCATGTAGACTCTCCTTTCATCTGCTTGTGCCTATCATTAAGTATATGTAATATTTAGTCAGTATTGATGTTTATTATATGACTGAATATGACAAAATACAAATCTTTTATAACAAATTGTCATAAATAATGGCGATGATTATTAACTTATGTTTAAATATAGCGCATCTTTGCACTAAAATCGATGCTAAATCAACTATTGTCATCAAAAAGTCATAAATTGTTGTTCATTTTTATAACAATTAAATATATAATATATAGTGAGACCTATATGGGTATACATGGGAGGATATAATGATAATTGAAGCGATCATCAACGACGTCCCCGTCAAGCGCGACTGCGACCCCAACCAGCGGCTCGTCGATTTTTTGCGCGAAGAAATGGGGCTAACTAGCGTTAAGGCGGGCTGCGGCGAGGGAGAGTGCGGCTCTTGTTCGGTGCTGTTTGACGATAAGGCGGTAACGTCTTGCAGCGTTATGGTCGGTCAAATTGCCGGTCACCGCATCACGACAGTCGAGGGGCTCGACAAGCGCGGCGAACTCGACCCCGTCATCAAATCATTTAAAAAATACGGCGCCGTACAATGCGGCTATTGCACGCCCGGTATGGTCATTTCGGCGACGGCGCTGCTCTACCAAAAGCCCAACCCAACGCGCGACGAAATTAAGCGCGCCCTAGAGGGCAATTTGTGCCGCTGCACGGGCTATACCAAAATTATCGACGCCATTGAACACGTTAAGGAGGCCGACCATGAATAGCACCTTCTTAAATCCGACAAACCTCGAACAGTTAATTGAAGCACTCGAATATAAAAAAGGCAACCCCTACACTTACTTTATTGCCGGCGGCACCGACTTTGTCATTCGCGCCCGCAAAAATAAATTGATGGATTATTCGATTATTGACTTGACGCAAATTGACGCGCTGCGCAAAATTGAAAAGGTCGACGACCACATCGAAATTGGCGCCGCCGTCACCATGCACGAAATTGAATATTCTGACGTCGTCAAAGACTACGCCGTGGCATTATCGCAGGCGGCCTCAATGGTCGGTTCGGTGCAGATTAGAAATCGCGCCACCATCGGCGGAAACATTGCCAATGCCGCCCACTGCGCCGATATGATTACCACCTGTTCGGCACTCAAGGCAACTGCCGTGCTGCTCAATTCAGACGGCGACTACCGCGAAATGCCGGTTGAAGAATTTACACTCGGTTCGGGCAAAACCATTATTGAACCCGATGAAGTGCTGGTAAAAATTAAGTTCCCCAATTTGGCGACGCCAAAGTACACGGCCTTTCACAAAATTGGCAGTCGTAAAACCGTTACCATTTCAAAGATTAACTGTTGCCTACAAGTCGACTTTGCCGATAAAAAAATTAAAGACATCAGCATTTACTTCGGTTCGTTGGCACCCAAGGCAATTCCGGCCGACCTATTACAAGCACATTGCATCGGCCGCCAGTGGGATAATACACTGTTAAAAGAGCTGCAAGATTTAGCAACTAAAACCGTCGATTTAGCGATACCGACGCGCGCCTCACGCCACTATAAGCGGCGCGCCATCAAGGGCGTTGTGTCCGAAATATTTGATAAAATTGACGACCAGAAAGGAGATAACTAATGGGATCTCAATTTAAGTACATCGGCAAGAGCTTTGAGCGCCCCGATGCCGAGAATAAAATTAACGGTAAAACAAAGTATGCACCCGACCTAAAATTGCACAATATGCTACACGGCAAATTGATCACCAGCAAAAAAGCGCATGCCAAAGTGACCATCGACAGCACAGCTGCCATGCAGGTCGACGGCGTCGTCGCCGTCTATACACACGCCGACGTGCCGAAGCGGCGCTACAATTCTGACCAGTGGTACAGCGGTGCCAAGCACGCCGAAGACGAATATATCTTACACGAAGAAGCTAAATTTGTCGGTGACCGCATTGCGCTGGTATTGGCCGAAACGCTGGCCGCCGCCGAACGGGCTGCCAATTTAATACAAGTGAAATACGAAGAACTACCGGTTGACTTAGAAGTTACTTTAGATATGCTAGAACCGGCCGCTGCCGACGATAAGCGCCTTTGTTTCCAAAAGGCAATGGGCTGTGGCGACGTTAGCGCCGGCTTTGAAAAGGCCGACTATATCATTGAAGACATCGGTACGACGCCAAAGGTACACCACGCCGCAATCGAAAACTACTCTTGCGTATCGGAACTCGATATGTTTGGCAATTTAGTTCTTTACGCCCCCTGCCAAGTCGTCTTTCAGGTGCAGCATATTATGGCGCGCGCACTGGGTTTGCCCTATGATAAAATTCGCGTTATTAAAACCTTTATCGGCGGCTCATTTGGCGGTAAAGGCGTACCGACATTAGAGCCACTTTGCGGCTTTGCTACCCTAAAGACGGGGCGCCCCGTCAAGATTGTAATGGAGCGCCATCAGTCGATTTCGTCGACTAGAACGCGCAATCCGTCAACGCAGAGAATTCGCACCGGCGTTACCAAAGACGGTAAAATTGTCGCGCGCGATATTAAAGTTGCCTATAATGGCGGTGCCTATTTGACAAATGGCGCCGGCATTGTCGGTTCGTCTGGCAAAAAGGCCTTTCGCATTTACGATATTGAAAACCAACACTTTTTTGGCCAAACATATTACTCGAACACAACGCCGGGCGGCGCCTGCCGCGGCTATGGTTCACCGCAAATTCACAGCATAACCGAAATCAATATCAGCAATGCGGCGCGCAAATTGGGCATCGACCCAGTCGACTTTAGAATTATGAACGCCTTTGAACCACAGCCCTTTGTCGAGGGTGCCGTCGACCAAATCGGTCGCCCCGGCATTGGCAACTCGCGCATTAAGGACTGCCTCGTAATTGGCAAGCGCGAATTTAACTGGGCAGAACGCATCAAAAAGATTAAAGAAAAGGAAACCGATCGCTACGCCTACGGCATGGGCGTTGCGATTGGCTCTCACGGCAATGGTTATAGCGATTCGTTCCCCGACTACACCAATGTCTACATTCAAATGATGCCCGACGGTCAGGCATTTGCTAAAATAGCCGTTCACGACATGGGCTGTGGCACGATACTCAGCATGCAACAAATTGCCGCCGAAGTGCTCGACATCCACCCGTCACTGATTAATATACCGGAAGCCGATACCTTTATTTCACCTTACGATGCGGCCGGCACACAGGCCAGCCGCGTGACCTACGTTTGCGGTGCGGCGCTACAAAATGCGGCAGAGCTTCTTAAAGAAAAGATATTTGCCTGCTATGCCGATAAATACAATTGCCCGATTGAGGCCATTTCAGTAACAGACGGCGTCGTCAGCGCAGCTAACTGCGAGCCGATGAATTACGGCCAAATTGCCATTTACAGCGAAGACAAATTACACACCACGTTAAAAGTTGAGCTGGAATACGAGCCAAAGGCCAACCCGGCAGTGGGCAGCGTTTGCTTTAGCGAAGTTAAAGTAGATAAATACATGGGCTTTGTCGAAATTGAAGATATGCTGATCGTACAAGACGCCGGCCGCGTGATCAATTATACGCAGGCGGTTGGCCAAGTACAGGGCGGCACGCAAATGAGCATTGGCATGGCGCTATACGAAGAAATTTTATACGACGACAAGGGCAACCTCAAGAGCGAGAACTTCTCAAAATATCACATTGTCAATGCGCCGTCAATGCCCGACATTCGCGTCGTGTTCGTCGAAGAAGGCGAACCACTTGGCCCGTTTGGCGCCAAGAGCCTCGGTGAACTGGCTTCAGTTGCGCCGGCGCCCTCGATACTCAATGCCATCAACCACGCATTGGGCGTTAATTTAACCGCCTACCCGGCGACGCCAGAACGCGTTATTGCAGCGCTTGAGGGCCAAGCTGAAAGTTACAGCGGCATCAAACTATACAGAGAGCTCAGTCCATGTCAAAAATAATGGTCGTCGATGACGAAATTGAAATCGCCGAAATGATTGAAGATTTTTTGCGCATTGAAAGCATTGATGTCGTCAAGGCTAGTAACAGCGAAATGGCGCTGGAAATGCTCGATGACAGCATTCAGCTAATGGTGTTAGACATCAATATGGACGGCATGAACGGCATTGATCTGTGCAAAAAAATCAGACGCAGCAGCTTTATACCGATTATATTTTTAACCTGCAACAATTCACAAAACGATATGCTGCTCGGCTTGGGCGTCGGCGCAGACGACTACATCACAAAGCCGTTTAACCCGGTTGAATTAGTCGCGCGCATTAAGGCAATACTGCGCCGCACCCAATCGTACAATCAGGGCAGCATTAAAGATGAAATTATCACCTTTGGCGATATTATCATCTACAAAAAGCGCTACAAAATCTACAAGACCAATGTCGATGTTAAAATTACCGCAAAAGAATTTAACCTCTTGCTGTACTTAATTGAAAACGCCTACATCGTGCTAAGTCGCGACCAAATACTGACCAATGTTTGGGGCGACGCCTACTACGACGAAAATTTGGTTAACACGACGATTAAAAGGCTGCGCAAAAAAATTGAAAACAACCCCGAAAAACCACAGTACATCAAGACGATTTGGGGCGTCGGCTACGTATTTGAAGGTGATGTCAGATGACCTTAAAGATTAGAACTAAATTACTCGCTACCATGTTGGCAATCGGCTTAATCGCCGCTTTGCCGATTTCTTTTATTAGCATAAATGCCCTAATCGATTCATCGCGCACGCAGGCCAAACAATTTGGTCAGCATTCGGCCTATTACAATTCAGAAATTATCGGCACCTGGATTTCCGAAAAATCGGAAGTGCTAATCAGCTTAAGGCGCCAAATTGAAAATTTGCGCGATGAAACAGCTATTAAAAATTTGATGCGCATCTATTCTGATAGCAATAAAGACTTTATCAGCATTTTTATCGGCATGGAAGACAATGTCATGCTCGACGCCTACAACTGGCAGCCCGACGCCAACTATCAAGTTAGCGAACGCCCTTGGTACAAAAGCGCGATCGGCGCGCAGTCTTATGTGACGACGTCGGTCTACAGCGATGCCAATAAAAAGCGCAATGTCACCGCCGTTGCCACCAAAATTGACATACTCGGTAAAAAGGGCGTACTGGCGGCCAATATTTACGTCGACTACATCGTCGACATCATCGACGATATTACGTTTGGCGACAATGGCTTTGCCGTGTTGGTCGACGAAAACAATAACATTATCACCGAAATTGATAGTGCCAGCGAGGCGAGCATTTTCCAGAATGTTATCGCCGCAATAAGCTTGCCCGACAAAACGCAAATTCACTCAAGTGTATACGAAATAACCGTCGACGATATCGAATACATCGTCGCCTGTTCCAATGTTAAAGACATCAACTGGAAACTCATTTTAATATCGCCGATGTCCGATTTCATTAAATCGGCCGAAGTGATTAGAACCCAGCTGATTTACATTTTGCTGCTCACCATCATTTTAATTATCATACTCGACTACCACTTTAGCCGCACGATTTCGAAGCCGATTGAAGATTTAGTCGGTGCCATTTCCGGCATTGCCAGGGGCAATTTTGACACGCCGATTAGCATTCAGTCGCACGACGAAATTGGCGCGCTCAGCAAAGAACTTGAAAATATGCGCAATAATTTAAAAAAGATATTTAATTCACTGCAATACGAAAGTAAAATTGTCTCGATGAACTCGAAGAATTTAGCCGACCACCTCAGCGAAACTTATCAAGGTACGACGCGCTTTATGTTGATGCTATCACACGATATCAAAACGCCAATTACGCTGATTAAAGGCTACAGCAAGGCGCTTAACAGCAATATGATCGACCCCGAAAAAACCAAGGAAATCATCGAGAAAATACAGTACCGCAGCGAGCAAATTGAAAATATCCTGACCGATACACTGGACAACACCTACGAAGTATCGGATATAACCGTTAATCTCAAAGAAATTAGCATTGCCGACTACATTAATATGATCGTCTATAATTCGGAAAACTACGTCAACAATCAAGCGCACACATTTGCGCGCGACATTGAAGCGAGCCTCTATGACGACAGCCAACCACTGGCGATTGACCTGACCAAAATACAGCGCGTCGTCAACAATATTTTGTCAAATGCCGTCAAGTTTTCAGAAGCCGGCTCGCAAATTAAATTGATTATGCGCCGCAAGGGTGACCGCATTTTAACCTGTTTTCAAGACTTTGGCAGCGGCATTGCCGAAGAAGACAAAGAAAAAATATTTAATATGTTTTACAAGACCAACAGCGACAAAAAAGGCTATGGACTAGGCCTTTACATCAACAAGGCGATTATCGAAGCACACGATGGCGAAATATATTTTAAGTCAATTTTGAATAAAGGTACGATAAGTGGATATTATTTGAATATCAACACACGCGAAACGAAAGAAAGGAACGTATAATGAAACTATACTGCTACCCGCGCTGAACGACCTGCAAGAAAGCAGTTGCTTTTCTGGAAAAACAAGGCATTGCCTTTGACTACATCGACATTAAGACGGCACCGCCGACCGCCCAACAGCTAAAGCGCTATCACGCGCTGAGCGGCCTGCCCTTAAAAAAATTCTTTAATAGCTCGGGCATGGCCTACCGCGCCCTAAACATGAAGGAAAAGTTTGCCGTTGAAAGCGACGACCAATTGTTCGACCGCTTGGCCAACGACGGCATGCTAATTAAGCGCCCGCTGCTAGTGGCTGATGACATTGTCTTAATTGGATTTAAAGAAGCGACTTGGCAAGAAGCGTTAAAATAGTCATTTAGTTCGCTTGGCCTCGCGGCCCGATTTAAAAATAACCATATTTCTTTCTAAAAACTGATTATATTCAATATGTGCTGGTACGTCGTAGATTGTCTGTATGAGTTCTTCAGTAATCACTTCAGTTGGATTACCCGTTTGAACAATTACGCCATCATTAATGACAATTATTTTATCACAATAAACCATCGCCATATTTAAATCGTGGATTGCCGTTAAAACCGTCTTATCGAGTGAGCGAATTAAATCCATCACTTTCATTTGATAGCCGACATCAAGGTGATTTGTCGGTTCGTCCATAATGATGAACTCGGTTTCTTGGGCAATTGCGCGCGCGATTAAAACGCGCTGCTTTTCACCGCCGGACAGCGTTAAAAAGCTACGGTTTTTAAATGATTTCAAACCGACGCGCTCAAGCGCCAAATCGACAATGCGTTCGTCTTCTTTATTCTGTATTTCATAAAATTCTTTTAATGGATAGCGACCCATCAAAACAATTTCGCGAACGGTAAAGTCAAACCCATAGTCAAATTCTTGTGAAACAACGGCCAATTCTTTGGCAATTTGCTTGTTAGTTTGCGCGCTCAACTTTTTAGCATTTAGGTAAATACTACCCCTTGTCGGCTTTAAAACGCGGTATACATTTTTCAATAAAGTAGACTTACCACTGCCATTTGGACCGATAATGCCAACAAAATCACCCTTTTCGATAGCTAAGCTAATATCTTTTAGAATGGTAACATCATCTATTTCGTAGTAAATGTTTTCAACTTTTAGCAGCATATCAACCTCCGAAAGAATACTGATTTTTTCTGACGAGATAGACAAAATAAGGTGCCCCTAAAAGTGCCGTTACAATGCCGATTGGCAGTTCTTGCGGCGCAACTAAAAGCCTTGCTGCTACATCTGAAAAAACGATAAATATTCCACCCATTAAGGCCGCTGCCGGAATGACGTACTTGTGATCGGCGCCGACGATATTTCTAATAATATGTGGAATAATCAAACCGACAAAGCCAATTGAGCCACTTACCGAAACAATTGAACCGGCCAATAACGCCGATAGAATAACGATAATTTTACGGGTGCGTTTGACGTTCATGCCCAAGACAACAGACGTACTTTCGCCCAATAACATCGTATTCATCGGCCTGTGTAAAATCATCAAAATCAAAAATGAAGCAACTAAAATTGTCAGCGGCGTCCACAGGTATTCCCATTTTGAACCGGCCAATGAGCCCATCATCCAAAAAGTGGCATTTCTAACACCGCTATCTGTTCTGGCATTAAATACCAAAAAATTAGTTAAGGCCATAAACATTGACGAAACGGCAATACCGACTAAAATGAGCCGAATTGGTATGACGCCATCGCGCGTTTTGGCGATGGTGTAAACCGCTAATAGCGAGACCATCGCACCAATAAACGCGCCAATCGGCAAGGCAAACCGGCCTAAAATTGAAACCAATGCACCGTTTAAAACAACCAATACGGCACCGGCTGATGCGCCCGACGAAACGCCTAGTATATAGGGTTCAGACAACGGATTTCTGGTAAACGATTGTATGGCGACGCCGGCGAGCGCAAGGCCCGAACCGACGACAAAGCCCAAAAGTACCCGCGGTAACCTGAGCGCCCATACAATTTTTACGGTATTAACTTTAATGTCTACCAACTCGGCGGCAAACAATTTTGACATAATAATCTGCCAAACTACTAGAAAATCGATTTTGACGGGGCCGAGCCCGACGCCTGCTACAATTGATACAACTGATAATACTAATAACAGCAGTATAAAGTAGTACGGCGATCTATTTACTATTTTTTTCATCTTACTTAAATACGTCTGGGTAGAATTCTTTAGCTAAGTAAACGATGGCATCGCCATTTCTAATACCAGTAAAGACACTCGGCAACGGCAACACGACAAAGCGATCTTCTTTTACTGCCGTTATGCCAGACAACGCCGGATTTTCTTTTAAGGCATTAATCTTTTCTTCTGCCGTCGTATCGCCATAGTTGTTAATGACAATGACGTCGGGGTTGCTTTCGACAACTTCTTCCCAGCTGACGCGCACCCAAGTCTTTTCGATGTTGGAAAAGACATTGTGGCCACCGGCCTTTTCAATAATGTCAGACTCTAAGCTCTGACCCGCCGTAAAGGCATCGTCTGTACCAAAGTCGTAAACGAATACTTTAAGTTTTTCGCCCTTATCGGCAAGCTTATCTTCTACCATTTTAATTTGCGACTTCATTTCATCGACAATCGCCTGCGCCCTGTTTTCAACGCCAAAGATTTTACCGAGCGTTTCAAAGTCGTCAAAGGTATCTTGCATTGTCGCGCCAGCTGTGTATGTAGCCTGCGACACATAAGGCATAATGCCATTGTCGACAAATGTCTGCACGCTGCCGACGCCCTTTTCGCCAAACGCCGAACTTCTGCCATAGACAAAATCGGGGTCTGCGCCCAACAGCACCTCAAATGACGGATACTTTTCAGCTAACTGCGGCACTTTATCGTAATCGGCTTTAAATTTTTCTAAAACTTCGGCGTTGTCATAAGAACGACCGACCATTTTATCGCCTAGTCCCAAGGCCAACAAGTTTTCTGTAGTGTGTAAGTTAAAGCTGACGACGCGTTCTGGTACGTGGTCAAAGGTCACTTCTTTATCTTCAAATGTAACGACGCTAAACGGTTCAAAGGCCTTTTCTGGCGCAGCTGTTGTAGCCGCCTCAGTTGTCGGTGCCTCTGTCGTGGCCGCTTCCGTTGTGGCCGCTTCAGTCGTGGCCGCTGTCGTCTCAGCTGGCGCTTCAGTTTGTGGTGTACAAGCCATTAGATTTAAGGCCAATAACAACGCTAATAAAAATATTCCTAGCTTTTTCATAATTTCTCCTTTAAAATTCGATTAAACTGCAAAAACAAAAAATCACAGACTAAGTCTGCAACCATAAATAACGCACCACCCCCTTAGTCCCGAAAAGTTTGGCACAACTTCTTTTCAAACAGGTAACCAGACTATAACTGTAGCGGCTCTGTGAGGGAATTTCACCCTACTTCCCCTGAATTGAAAATGGCTATTCATTTATTTTTAATACAACATCAGTATATCTGATGGCGAGATAATTGTCAAATTGCAATGTCAGCTCATTTTTTGGTGCCAGGTTCAGTAAAGTGGAAAGTTATGCGTCACGATTTTATTTTTTATGTGCTCGCACATTTCACTTGTCAATTTATTGGACAAATTTCACGTTGGCATAGCCCAATATTTCATGTTCACAGAACATTTCATTGAAAAATGCCTGCATTTTTCTTGGTGCCGGGTTCAATAATATGTTTAAAATGGTCATTTAGCGTAAATCAAAAACAGTAAACCGCTTTGCGGTTTACTGTTTTTGTTTGAATTTCGCCACAATTAATCAGATATTTCAGCAACGTACTGTTGTATTGCATCGCAGACATAGCGCGCCGTACCGCTGCCAAACTTGTCAATGTTTTGCTTAAATTCTTTGCTTTGAACATAGCCGTAGCCAATTTTCGAAAAAACTTCAACTGAACAATCAAAAGCATATTGACATAAGTGCTGATGCAATGCCTTAGCCAAGTCGATGTTTTCTTTTGCCGTGGCAACGACGCCATTTGACATATTGTCTGCAAATGCAAAGAAAATGTTATTAAACCCGGTGGTCATTTCTTGTTCTTTGCCCTTCTGTTTCTCTGCGGCCTGCGCAATGACGGCCGCGCCATATTTTTCAATGGCCGCCTGTTTGTACTTTTGGTTGTCTTGGTAGCTAAATCCCTTAAATTTCTCTGTGGTTGACATATTGATATTCCTCTCTTTCGCTTTTATTGTTTTTTGCAATGTATCTATCAGCGTTAGGAGTCTGCTTTTTTTGTTTTGCATTAGGGCCAATTGCCTACGCAAATGAACTAATTGATCTTCTGCTGACTCAGCCAATATTTTTTTGACTTCGGCGAGCGAAAAGCCCAAATACCGATAATAAAGTATTGTTTGCAACAGCGACAAATCTTCTTCTGAGTAATAGCGATAGCCGTTGTCCTCTCGCCGGGGCGACAACAGACCAATTTGATCATAATGATGTAAAGTGCGCACCGATACACCACTGATTTCACTTACTTTTTTTATCAGATACATTTAACTTCCCCCTAACAACACCGATTATAAACTATGACGTTATGTAATAGTCAACACTTTTTTAAAAATAAAATGAGGTAATCAACACCACCTCATTTTTATATTAAAATGAAAAACACATATTAACTTTTCTCATCAATACGACATTGATTATTAAATTACACCCCAAAACGCCTAATTCTTTATAATATCGTCAGTAAAAATCATTCATAATGAGACCACATCCTTAAAATTTTCACCGCTTTATTTTTCTCATCAACTAGATAGACCATGCGATGTTGAATGTTAATTCTGCGCGAAAAGTAACCCTCCAAATTGCCAACTAATTTTTTGTAAGGCGGTGGCGTTTGATACGGATTTACGCTTAATATATTTAATAGTCGCTTCGCTTTGCCCTCTAAATTGGCCTGTTTAAGGTACTTTTTGTCTTTTTCAGCCGCTCTGCTAAAGTAAACTGTATAATTTACCATACCTCATCTTCCCGATAAATAGTACAGTCAGAAAGCGGTTCTGCTGCACTGTCAATAATGCTCTTAGCTAAACCGGGTACCTGATTAAGATAAATAGTTTCTTGTATCGCCTGCCAATCTTCTTCTGAAATCAAGACAGCATTTTTACCATTATTGTTGACAATCGTAATTGGTTCAGGTGATTCATTGACATCTGAAATTAATTTATAGAGCGTTTTTCTGGCATTGGTTGCATTAATAACAGCCATTACATCACATCCTTTCAAAAATATTATAACGCACGCTTTTGCGTACGTCAAGGAGAAACAAACTTGTTACGCATTGCGTTTTTCTTGGTGCCAGGTTCAATAAAGTGATGTACTTCTTGTTCATTAACTAATTCTCTACTATGCTTTCAACAAATATTAACCAATATATTTCACATAAATTTGACAAGGGTTGGCCTTGTCCCACATATTGGGAAAACACTCTAGCGCTTTAAAGCCAACTGCTTTATAAAAGTGATTTGTGATATCGTATTCGTCGTATTTGCCAAATTGAACAGTTTTTACTTGTATATATGAATAACCAAGCGCCTTGGCCATGCTTTCAAATTCGGCATAAAGTTTGCCACCTATACCCTGTCGATGAAAAACTTTTAAAACCGCCATTACAAATATTTCGGCCGTGTCTTGGCTAGTCTGTTTAAGCGCCACAAACCCAACTGCCTTATCACCGATAAGACTAGCTAAAAATGGCATATTTTGCGATTTTTCAATGTAATCTGCCGTGCTTTCTGGTATGCCAAACCAGTCTGGTAGATCGCTAAGCATCTGCTTTGCAATTACCGCTTTTTCTGTTGGGCTTTTAATTTGTTTAATAATCATCTTACTTATCCATTTACTTATTAATTCCAATTAATGGCCATCTTTTTCAATAATTAAATCATGAATTTGCCAACCTACCGGGCCAGTACAAAATCCTTGATTACCTAAAATTACGACATCAATATCTTTTTCAGGATAATAATAAAGCCTTGCACTGACGCCAAATTCTTCACCCGTATGCCCGTAGCGTACGACCTTATTATCTTTAAGTAAAAACCAATTGGCAAAGCCGTATTGCCAAGTATAGCCTCTAAAGCCGTTCGAATTCTGATCTAGCACTTTAGGCTCTAGCATTAGTTTTGTATGCACTTCATTTAATAATTGGTTATTTCTAAGCGCTCTACTAAACGCTATTAAATCATTAGCTGTCGATGTCGCGCCACCATCTGATGCTGGAAACGGTGTCATGGTGAATATATTCTTCTGCCAACCGACTATTTTTCTATTATTTTCAATAGGTTCATAACCATCGGCGATTCCTATTTCAACCCTATCATTGGCAATAAATTTTGTGTCTTTTATTTGCAATTTATCAAAGATTACTTCCTCAATATAAGTTTCAAACTTTTTACCCGTCAAATATTCAATTAACATACCAAGTAGAATATAACCTGCACCGTTATATTGAAACTTTTCTCCAGGACTAAATAGTGGCGGTTTATCTTTAAACATCTCATAATAATCAGTTAGATTTTTCATAGCATATATTGGTTTTTTTTGCCAAAGCGCCAACCAATCATCATCAGTTGAATTGATTTCATCGTAATAATCAGCAATGCCAGACGTATGCGTTAAAAGGTGATAAATCGTTACACTTTTAGATATCTGTGATTTTTCCAATTCTAAAAAATCATGAATATAGTCTCCTGTTTTTATTTTATTTTCTTCAATTAGTTTTAATATTGCAACAGCTGTAAACATCTTCGATATTGAACCAATTCGAAACTTAGTAGCTAACTGATTTTTAACTTGCCATGTTCTGTTGGCGTAACCGTAAGCAGACGAGAATAGTACATTTTCTTTATGCTTAATATAAACAACACCCGAAAAAGCACCTTCTTGTTCTTTTCGTTTAAGTAGCCTGTTGAGCACTTCAGCTTCTTTTTTAAATTTCATAAATAATTCCCTATTATATTTATTAAAAACTTTCATTAAACCACATTATAGTCTCTTTGAGTTATTTTCATAACTGTTCAAGTTTTCCATTGTACAAAAGACCTCTTTTTCAGCTGATTTTTGTTCTTCTCGCGAAAAATCACCAATTCTATTAATTTTATCAAACTTGCATTAATTCAATAATGGCTCTTTTATGTTCACGTTCATTTTTGCCTTGTGGGTGACAAGAAATGATATATTTAACTTTATCAATTTCTATAAGAGTAGTTTGGTATTTGTTCCATTTATAGCTATTAATAAATTTAAATTCTTTTCCTTTTTTTATATCTTCTATAAAAGGCGCTTCCCAGCCCGAAGTCAACATTATAACGTATTCAGGTGCCAAGACCTTAATTTCCTCTTTTAGAAGTTTAACACAATCTTCTCTCTGTAAAGATTGAAATTTATCACTTGGGTTGCCGCCACTTTTAGGCGCAATTTTATAGAGATTAGACCATGCAATTTTCTTATACCAGTCATCAGAATAAAAGGTTTCTGCAACTTTTACTATCAATCTCCAAAATGCAGACCTTTTTGTATTATAGCCATCTTTATTTCCCCAGCTATTATGCACCCATTCAATTTGGTCGCTTCTATCAAAAATTCTATTATTATTATTTTTATCAAAAAGACTATCTATATTTGCATTTATTTTAATCCACCCATTAACTGATTTCCCTACAAATAATAGTCTTGGATTATTCTCTGGTGGATAATTTTTTCCCCATTGAGCTGCAAATATACAATCATCTTCACTAAAATTACCTTTTTCCAATAAATCTTTATAAATGGGAAATATTTTCTCTTTCAGTCTTAAAGATATATCGTTACACATAATCTCTTCTTCCATTGATTTCATTTGAGCGCCAAGTTCATTTTACGTCAAGCGTGCTACATTTTGCTTTTTTAATATTTACAAACGTCGACCCATTTAATCGCCTTGGCATATTTTTGTAAATCTTGCGGGCTGAGTTCAATCGCGCTATTCGAACTGCCACATGCCGGAAACACAGTGTCAAAGCGCTTTAAGGATTCATCCAAATAAACTTTTACGCCGTCATTGACCGCAAATGGGCAGACGCCGCCAACAGCGTGCCCAACACTGGCTTCAACCTCATTGCGCGCTAGCATTTTTGCCTTGCTGGCGAATTCAGCTTTAAATTTTTTGTTGTCAATTTTTGCATCGCCAGCACAGACGACTAAAACAATGTCGTCTGCGACGCGAAAAGACAATGTTTTAGCTATTCTAGCACCTTCAGTACCAACCGCTTTGGCGGCAAGTTCAACCGTGGCACTCGAAACGTTAAATTCTAAAATTTTATCTTGCACATTGTATTGTTTAAAATACTGTTTTACCTTTTCAATGGCCATAGTTACCTCTTCGTTCGAGATGATACGTCGCCCTATGTGGCGACTAAATAGTTACTATTATTCTAACACAAAATATAATTGATTTAACTAACACATTTCAGATAACTTTGACAATTTTTTAGTATAAGCCACTTACGTTGACCGAGACGATAAAGCAAATTTGCCCATTTTTTGGTGCCAGGTTCAATTAAGTGGAAAGTTGAAAGCTCAAAGTGGAAAACCGATAAAGCAAATTTCATGTTGGCATAGTCCAATATTTCATGTTCACAGAACATTTCATTAAAAAATGCTTGCGTTTTTCTTGGTGCCAGGTTCATTTATGTTAAAGCACCCCAAAGCATATGCTTTGGAGTGCTTTACAATGAAATTGCTTACACAGTGAAATGCCGCGCAGTAGCGCGGCGTGAAATACTACGCTAGCGCGCAACGTGAAAAGTGCTTTCAGCACATAAACAGCAATTTTATTTCATATTTTACGCAGTAAAATATTTCATAGCATCGCAGATGCTATTTCATACCGTGTAGTAGCACGGTATTTCATTTTCTTGGTGCCAGGTTCATTTAAGTAATGATTTTTACTTGCCGAACGATATTATATATGCTATCATTTTATTATGAAAAAACATTTGCTAGCAAATACTAAAAATGTAAAATTTGAAGATTTACTAAAAATTTGTACGCGCCATTTTGGAAAACCTCGAATAAAAGGTAGCCATCATATCTTTAAAACACCTTGGAAAGGTGACCCGAGAATTAATATCCAAAAAGATGGCAACATGGCAAAATCATACCAAGTTAAATTGGTTATTGCAGCGCTAAAAAAAATGGGAGTGGATTATGATTATGAAAACAACTGAACTAATTAATAAATACGCCTATCGTGTAAACTGGTCTGAAGAAGACAAACTGTACATTTCAAGCTGTGTTGAATTTCCCTCTTTATTTGCACATGGCAGAACAATGGAAGCCGCACTAAAGCAAATAAGAATTGTCGTCAAAGAAACTGTCGAATGGCTTAAAGAGGAAAACGAAAAAGTACCCCAGCCTTTCTCGTTGAAGACATATAAAGGCAACTTAACATTGCGCGTGCCGTCAGACACGCACCGTCAACTGGCGATAAAATCAGCCGAACAAGGTGTTTCAATCAATCAATATATACTGTCAAAACTATAAAATGTCGACACTACAAAAAACCACTCCTTTAAGGAATGGTTTTTTGAACATGTCGACAAAATCGATAAGTTACAGTTTAATTCAATTAACAACCACCTGCACACGAGCTGCAGCCGCTGTCTTGATAGACAACTGGTCTAACTAAATAGCCGCCTTGTGCGTAGTCGACTAACATATCGCCCAATTGATCGTGTAGGTCTTTTGACATAATAAATGTCACGTCATTTGAATCGTCTTTTACATCGTCTTCTTTTAACTCATCCAGAGTTAACCCAAAACTGGGGCCGCTTCAGCCCATGCCTGCGATGTAAATTCTGACGTTGTTTGGTGCCGATTCTTGCTGTTCAATAACAGCTTTTATCGCATCAATCGTCACTTGTGTCGTTTGTACTTTCATCATTCCTCCTCATTTAGCATCTGTATTCGACTAATTGATAAATAACGCATCTTTACAATCAGCTTCCCTATAATGTGCCGTCTCGTTAAATGTGAGATTTTTCAACTGAATGGTTACAAATCAATTAGCTGTTAGAGCACTAATGGTGATAGAATAGCACAATTTGAAGCGATAATCAACTAATCTGGCTATTATTACATTTTTTTGACAAAAATTGGCAATTTAGCTTTTTATAATTTTTAGTGAGAAATTATCATGTAGTGGGTATCAATAGTTTGTTAATAATAAAAGGAGTATGCCATGACCATGCAACCACAAGGCAAGTTTAGCGTCGCCTTTGTCTGCGTCCACAATTCGTGCCGCAGCCAAATGGCCGAGGGCTATTTAAAGCGCCTAGCGGGCGATTTGTTTGAAGTTTATTCGGCCGGCACTGAAGATTACGGCAAAGTTAAGCCCAAGGCAATTGAAGTCATGCAAGAAGTTGGCATCGATATTTCTGGGCACTACCCTAAAAGACTAAAGGCAATTCCCGAAAAAATCGATATTCTGGTGACGATGGGCTGCAATGTCCAGTGCGTTAGCCTGCCGAACCGCTACAGCGAAGATTGGGGCCTAAGCGACCCATCGGACGGCAGCTTAGACGACTTTAGAGCAACGCGCGACTTAATAAAACAAAAATGCCTCGACCTAATTGAGCGGGTTGAAAGCGGCCAATTAAACTTACACAGCGTTTTACAAACAGATAAAAATGCCGTCAGCACGCGCGAACCGAATGTCAGCGGCGAAATTAACAGTCCGGCTGATGACGACCAGCGCACAGTTGAAATGACGGCCAGTGAATACGACGACTTTATCGCTTCAATTAACCAAAAGGCCAATAACTCACTCGGCGTATTGTTGGGCATCGGCTTTGGCTTTGTCGGCGCCACTGCCTGGGCAATAATTTCTAAACTAACCGGTTATAATATCGGCTTTATTGCCATTTTTATTGGCTTTTTAGTCGGCCAAGGTTTTGTTAACGCCGGCCGTTCGACCAAGCCGATTATGGGCGTTATCGCCGCAATTATTGCCCTGTTAAGCACTTTGCTGGGCAATCTGGCCTTTGCCTTTTTACAAATTGCCGATTACCACAGCATGAATGTCATCGATCTAGTAATAAATTTTGATTATCACTATTTACTCAACTTAATAATAGACATGCACACCGCCTTTGACATCATTTTTTATACGCTAGCCGCATCTGCCGCCTACAAGCGCAGTTTTATCAATAAGCATAAGTTGAACATTAGCATTGTGCCAGACAGATATGCTTCACAAGATGGCATATTGAAATAATCGCCCTAATGGAGGTCATTATGAAGAGAAATACACTATTAATTGCGATGCTAATCGCCACTCTATTGTTAGCAGCTTGTTCGCCAAGCACCGCGAACGACAATCCGTCCAGTGCAGCTGTCAGCGAAACTGCGACAATTGAAACAACACCTACAACTGAACCGACCAGTGCTATAGCAATTACTAGCTGCCCGAGCTGCCGCGTAGAAATTGCCGCGGACAGCGTGTTTTGCAGTGCTTGCGGCATTAAAATTGCCGACTACCAGCCGACAACTGAAACGCAACCCGACGACGCCGTGACGAGCGATACTGCAGCGCCCTACGACCCAACTGAAATCGTCAAAGATGTTGAAAATTACGTTCAAGTGGCCGACATTTACGCCCTCGATTTAGCTGTGCCAGCGGGGCTTTCGCTACGCGACGACTTTAGAGCGCAAGATTTCACGCTAAACACCAAACAGCGCTATCGCGGCGATAGCCCCGACGTGATTCGCCTGCCCTACCTAATTGAAGATTCGCAACTCGCCGCTGATATCAATAAACAAATACTCGCTTTAACCGCTGAGCCAACCGACAGCCACTGGGATTTTGACTACGATGCCTATATTTACGATGATGTGCTGTCAATTGCGATACGTTCACATTATCAAGTTGTCAAGACATTTAATTTTGATATTTCAAGTGGTCAGTTAAGACAGTTGAGCGCCGCGCAATTATTCGATAAAATTGGCGCCAGCCAAGCAACTGTCGAACTGTTTTTAGAAAGCTACATCCGACAAAATTTAGAACACTACTACGAAACGATGAGCGATAAAAGTTTTGTAGAGCGCGGCCAGCTAATTGAAGACGGCATTGGCGACTTGCTCGACCAGTTCACTGCCCAATACGAAAGCGATACACTGTCGATTTATAAAGCGCAGCGCAACGCTAGCTATAGCGTCAGCTTAAAATACGACGCCGTCGAAAACTATTCAATTGATTTCACGCTGGCCGATGACGAATTCGAAATGGCACTGTTATCGGCACCGGCTGGCGCACTGGGCTTTTATTACCGCGCCAATCAAGCGCTGACGATGCCCGCACGCGATGCCAACAATAACGAAACCGCTTTACACGTCTTAAACAAAAGCGACGGCGACTTGCCACTATACTTTGTGCCGTTCGTCAACCAAGACAACTACATTGAACTAGCCGATATCGATTATGCTGAATTTTCAATTGGCCTAAATGAATCCATTTTTGTCAAAAAATTGACTGCTAAAGATATTAATTTGCCGCAGACCGATAAAACCGATATTTATCTCTACCATACTTATTTGCCAGAGGGCATGCCGTCAGAGGCCATTTGCATGAATAGTGGCTTTCCATCTAGCGTCGCGCAGGAAACTATCTACGAAGACGTCGCATATGGCGATAGATTTGAGTACATCTTTGGCAGGGGTATCGTACTTGAATACTTTGTCTATAGCAACGAGCCGAGTATTCAATTAGATATTCAAAGCAATCGCCTGTTTGAGGCCAATGGCCAGTGGCAAGAGCTGGGTATTCCGATAACGCGCGGCAGCTACAGCAATGACGATAACTACTTTTACTTCTTCCCCTGTGCCGAGGACATCGCCAATGGCGCCGACGACTTTTATATCTTTAAGATATTACAGTACAATGAACTGCAATTGGTCTATGGCAGCAATAGCGGCGCAATTAATATCGACGCCGTATTGTCGCCGTTGCCAATCGATTTAATGATAGAACCCTATTATTAAGCGATTAAAACAGCGGCGCAAAGGCGCGCAGTATTGGCAGTACAATTAACTCTTTTATCTTTGAGCTGCTCATGTCTTCAAGCGTCACTTCTCGACAGGCAGCTTGGGTTTTCAAAAAGTCTTCTTTAATGGCCATTACGCTCTTGTCGTGCAGCAGCCAAACGGCATTTTCCAGATGGTGAGTCAGCGAGCGATAGTCTAGGTTAATGGTGCCAATAATTGCCGTTTTGTCGTCACTGACGAATTGCTTACAATGCACAAAACCGGGCGTGTATTCAAAGATGCGCACGCCCGCCTCTAAAAGGGGCTTATAAAATGAACGCGACAGCATGTAAACTGTCTGTTTATCGGGGATGCCGGGCATAATTAGCCTAATGTCGACCCCTTCTTTCGCGGTGGCAATAAATTCGTTTAACATTGTATAATCTAAAATTAAATAGGGAGTCGTAATATAGACGTAGTCTTTCGCCTTTTTTAACATCGAATTATACATTACTTCGCCGACCCGCTCGTGATTGTGCGGGTAAAAGGTATAGGGCGCAATAAAACTGCTATTGTCAAATTTTTGATAGTCGTCCACTAAATACTTTTGATAATTTGAAATTGTATCGTCGGCAAAGCTCCAGACCGTTAAAAACATAATTGTAAAGTAGTTGACGGCACTGCCGACAATTTTAATGCCGGTGTCTTTCCAGTGGCCAAACACTTCAATTTGATTGATGTACTCATCGGCTAAATTAACGCCGCCCGTAAAGGCAACTTTGCCGTCGATAACCGTTATTTTGCGGTGATCGCGGTTATTAAAGCCAAAGTCAAAAATGCTCACTTTACTGTTAAATGGGTAACACTTAACGCCATGCGCTTCTAAGTCGGCCTTAAAGTTTTCGGGCGCCTTGGTTAAACTGCCCAAACTATCGAACATAAAGCGCACTTCGACGCCCTGGCTGGCCTTTTCTTTTAAAATGTCGATAATGGCATCGAGCATTTTGCCCTTTTCAATGATAAAGTATTCCATAAAAATAAAACGCTCGGCTTTTTTGAGCTCAGTCAGCATATCTTGCCACATCAATTCGCCCAGCGGATAATAAGTGGTGTCGTTGCCATTAAAAACGCACGACTTAGCATAATTTTTGAGATAGTGTAATTGTTTTTTTATGCCGTCGTCGTAATACTCTAGCAAAAAACTATCATCTTTAAGGGCGGCAACGGTTTCATTGTTGGCGATAATATCGCTATCATAGTAGTTTGAGTTCTTTTTTGTGGCAATTAAATAGACCAGCACGCCGATGACGGGTGCCATAAAGATGACAAATATCCAGGTTAGTTTGTAATCGGGGCTCATATCAGAGCGAATAATAAATAGCGCAATGACAACTGCCAACACCTGTAAGACCGTGATAATTATTCTGCTTAAATCGGGAAATAGCCAGAGCAGCAATCCGACGATAAATAGCTGAAATAAAACTGAAACTACAATTACAAAGATGCGCTTTAAGCCAATTGTCATAATTTGCTCCCCATGTCAATTTAATCGAGCTGACAGATTATCTTGTCATACGATTCGGCGATCATTTTGCCCTATAGTTCTTTAAATGTTATTTCGACAATGCTGCCTAAATGGGCTTTATCGACGTGATTAAATATTGCGTTCATCAGAAGACCATAACGGCTGTCGAGCGGTCGATAGCCCGTCATATAGCCCTTGCGCACGACGTCTTCAATGCGGCCGCTCCAAGCCTTTAGTTCGGCGGCGTCTTCAATGCTGAAATAGACGCCGACATTTTTCATATTGGCTGGGCCGAGCCAAGTTTTTAACATCTTTTTCAAGCCCCTGGCGTTGGTCGCATCAAACACCAACTTGGCACCGGGAAAAGCCGCCGCCATATTGATAAATAAATCGCGCACTGCCGCGCGCTTGAAATAGTAAAAGACACCTGCGGCGAAGAAAACCGCGCCACGTGCTAGGTCAAAGTCAATTTGGTCAAACCAACTATAATCGGTTAAGTCGACGGCAATATTTTTTTCGCCTGACCGCGCCGGCAACAATTGGTTGCGCACGTCAATGACATCGGGCAGGTCTATATTATAGCCCTGTGCCCGCCCATTGGCGACACTGTAAAAGGTAGTATCGAGGCCACAGCCCATATTGACGACGGCTGCGGCCGGTTTTTTAAGTAAGTAATCGCGGCAAACTGCTGCCAAATCATACTGTCTGGTGCCCGCCATAATGGCGCCCATCTTTAATTTTAACTTCGACTGTTTTGGCATATCGTATTCAATTTTCGACCACAGCTCAACCGCCGCGCGATCGTCAAATAAATCAGGAAACATTTCAACCGCCATCTTTTTACCGTAAAGTGGTATCAACAGCGTTTCTTGCACTGAACCCCTTTCAATTTTGTGCTTTTCCATATACACCTCATCACTTACTTGCAATAACTACCCCAAACCCACTATTCTCTTGTAAAGTCGGTCACTTGATAGTAAAATTGATCAAACGAATTGTGTTCGCTGCGCTCTGTAAAATAGACTTTGCAATTGCTACTATTGGCGCCATCTAGATAGTTAACTAAAAAGCCAATCGTCTTATAGTTTTCAGCGCGAATGTTGCCGACAATTTGGCAATGCGTCTTAACATTATCTTGCTTTTCAATGTAAAAGTAGTAGGCCTTGTCGATTTTCTGATAAAAAATATCGTCTTCGGCGCGATAACTTAACAAGAAGGCTTCATCAATTTGCCGGTCATCATCGTAAAACATCGCGTTGGCCAGCGCTGCCATTTGATCGTAATCGAGCACATAGTACGCCCCATTACCATCGTCTTGTAGCCTATAAAAACTATCGCCAATCAAATTAACGTAAGTTTTTAAGCCCTGCCAAATGCGCTCTGCATCGTCGCCAAAAGTCTGCTGATTTTCGGCAAAGGTACGCGCTATTGCCATATAGCGATAGGCGATATCATCCGTTATCGGCCGCGCCTGGTTAATGCCAATTGACAGTTGATGCGACAACAGCGTCATATATAGGCGATAGCCCATCAAAATAGCCTCTTGTCGCGTAACGGCACCCTTGGGGTCAAGGCTATTGCCGCGCCCCTTAATAATACCCTCTGAATTCATGTATTTTACGGCGTCAAGTGCCCAATCTGATATTTGAGCGATGTCATCGTAATCGCGTTCAAAGGTCGCTACGACATCACCTTGCGAACGCTCAAATAAGACCCGCTCTTTAATGCGGTAGAGCATAGTACAAAGCTGCTCGCGCGTAATGGCGCCGTAGATATCGAAGTAGTCTTCTGAAACGCCATTGATAATATAATAGCTATAGGCCAGGCCAATATTTATATCGTCGGCCGGCACGTCGCTAAAGCGGTCTTGATAGGGCCGACTATGGGCAGACACATCGACCTTTTGCTCTAACGCCTGCAAAATACTAATTGCAAAATTGGCAAATTCGCCGCGCGTTGCATTGCCCGAAAAGTCGGACTCAAATATATCGCAATTGGCTAAATTTTGCTCTTTGGCCAATACAATTTCGTCAATTGCCCACTCGGCAGCCGTGCTCATATTGTCATCGGCATAGGCCAATAAACTGGCCGTTAGCAAAATGATTAAGCTAGCCAACGAAATTAGTATTGCACTGTTTTTTTTCATTTGCCTATCACCTCAATTACCCATTTGCCATCTTGTTTTGTTAAATTAAATTGATTAAGGCGTTTGTCAGTGGTTTCAAACCTTGCACCGGTTTGTAAATAAACATCTACTTTCGCCGTTTCAGCAGCCGTTTCAACGGCAAAGTGCAATAGCGGTGAAATGCCCATTTCAGTGTTGACTAAAACATTTAAATCGTAAACGCATTGCGCGTCAAAGCCCGTTTTAGAAAGTGTCGCAATGCGCTGATCGAGCCCGTCAATCGACAAGTAGCTGCCGGCAACGGGACCCATTAGATCTTGTTTTAAGTAACATAGCTGAATGTATTGTTCGACCACTTTTTCTGGCGTCGTTGGATAATCGTTCAACTCAATAGCGCCATTCTTAAAATCGATGGCGCCACTCGAAAATACCATGTTAAGTGTTAGTGGATAGTAAAAGACGTCATAGCTCCAGCGCGCCTCTTGAAAGCCTTCATAAACGCCGTCTTTATCGTCGTCGATCAGCATATTTGAGCCGACGCCGCTGTAAAAACTGCTTTGATCGACATCTAAAACAATTCTCTTTTCCTCTGGCACAACTTGATAGAGCATAAAGCCCGTGCCATCGGCAGATGGCTCGGTTGTTAGGCAAAGACGCCTGTTGCCCTTTTTCTCAATATCGACCATCTTTGCGGCCACCACACCCTTATCGGTACAATCGATTCTATCGAGTAAAGTGTAAGAACTGCAATCGGCACTAAAATCGAGATAAAAAATATTGTCGCCAATACCACCCTGCTGGTCTTTGCAGACGATGACGGCTTCCCAGTTGCCATCGCCGTCAAAATCAGCGTATTCTTCAAACAAAATTGCCTCGTAGTCTGTGCTGTAGTTCATATCGTTGTATACGAACATCAGACCCATTTCCATGCAGCCATACGGGCTATTATGAACATTGTTTTCGTTAAAAAATTGATAGGCACGATACATTAAAACAACCGCCTGTTCGCGGCTAACCGTGGCCTGCGGATTTAAGCTGGTGCCGTCTCCCTTGATGACGCCAATGTTATTTAAGTATTGCACCGCCTGATATGCCCAGTCTGAAATGCTACTTAAATCGGTATAATCTTTCAAAAATGGGCGTTCAAAATCATAGGAGGCCTCTGAAAATTCAGCCTGCACGAGCATTCTGAATATGATGGTGCAAAGTTGTTCGCGCGTCAACTTGCCCGTGGGGTCAAATCGATTGGCCGAAACGCCCTTGATAATGCCGTATTGATTGGCCATGATAACATAGTCTTCAGCACAATCGACAAAGTTGTTTTGCGGCAGCGCCGACAACTCAATGCCATTTTGCGATGCCATTAGCTCGTAAAAGGCAGTTGCCAACTGTGCAAATTCAGCGCGCGTTGCAGCTGCCTTAAAATCGTTGTCAAAAATTTTGGGCAGATAATACATGCCCTCAACGCTTGCATAGCACTGTTCTATTTCTTGTTTTGCCCAATTTGAAGCCGTCTTAATTTTGGTCAGCTCGCTTACTTCTTCGCCATAGGCAGTTGGTAAGCCGGCCAACAACAGCGTTAAACTCAACAAAAGAACCAATAAAACCGTTACTTTTTTTCTCATTAGCGACCTCCTTTGTTATTTAATGTCTTTACACTAATTATACCACTTTTTGTGGCAATCTGAATAGTTTTACTTGTAATTAGTCGTTACTAACAGCTTGAAAATTGAACATAATATCGGAATAGGCATCGCCATTATAGAGCACAATGACGACGTCGGGTCGATAGGTCTTGGCGTATTCGATAACAGAATCCTTAAAAAAGCGCAAGTCAAGCGCCCGAATTTCCGCTACGCCAAGTGACATAAATGAATAAACCGGTATGCCAAAACTGTCTTTAATGAGCAGTATTTTGCCACTGTCGACATTGTTATTGTGAAAGATGAGTTCGCGGTTATCGCCATGATAGACGGCGTAGCGATTTTGGTAGACATTGAGCGGCGCATCTAAATACTGCATATCTAAAACGGCTTCTGAAAATGTGCCCTCGCTAATGACCGGTTGCGCCGGGTCGTCAATTTCTTCTAACCTGATGCTGGTATCAAATTTTGGCGTAATCAGCGTAAAGTCGTCGAGCCCGGCATACAGAAAACCGGTGCGCCGCCCCATTGAACCCAAAAAGCAATTTTTGATAGTCTGTTGCCGATAGTTTTCGATGTCGCTAAAAAACGGATCAATTGCAAAGCCGTAATTGGCATTTAAATGCCTTTCGACGTGGCCGCAGGCCTCGAAGGCGGTCGCAATTTTCCAGTGGTGGTCGGTGTTATAAAAGAGTTCATTTCTGGTTTTTTCGCCATCGAATAACAGCGGCCTAAGGTCGAGATATGGAACGCCCTGCATTGCTATACTGTTTAAAAAACGATCGATATTGTAGTCGGAATAATCAATTTTGGTGCGCGGCAGTTGCCCGCTGTCGCCCGACAACTTAAATGGCGCCTGTACGTAGAGCAGCGGCAGCCCCACTTCGTCGAGCGATTTTTTAAATTGAATTAACTGCTCACTACAGGCGGCGACGGCGGCGTCCTTGGGCTGCATTGCAAAGATAACCTGTCCGCTATTGGTTTGGTATATTTCACCGTAGCCGGCATCTTGCAGCGCGCGCTTGCCGGCCAAGCGCTGATATAGGCCATTGACTTCAATGATTGGCTTTTTAATGACATTGTCTTCAAGCGTTATTTCAAAGGCCTGCGTGGCGCTGTCAAGCTTTTCAAATAGGTTTTTATGGTCGACTTTGGCGTCGTTAATTTCAATATATCGCGTGACAAATTGACGATATGGTATGCCGTTTAAGGCAAGGCTTGCAACGGCAAATGCAAAGATAAAAAATATGAAAAACAGCGCGATGATATTATCTTTTTTTAGTTTCAAAATGTACCCCTAAAAATTAAAGTATATAAACGGATTATATGAGCCCTTAATCAAAAACGAAAAGGCCGCCACAAATAAAAAGCAGATGGCGAGCACACTGGCTGCTTTGGCCGGCATTGTATCAACCCAGCGATATTGTTTAAGCGATTTGTAAACGGGCGTCGCAAACAATAGCCCGGCGGCGATAATGGCGACGTTTTCCCTCAATACGTAGAGCAAAAAATCTAAATTAAACGGCGTACTGCCGAAGCCAAACATACACTTGATATAGTCAAAGGCGGCGCCAATCGAGGGCGCTCTAAAAATAACCCACGAAAACAGCACCAGCGACAAGGTGTAAATGCGCTTTAACAAGACATTGCCGCTGCGCTGTTCAAACTTAAATAGTTTTTCGAGCGATATGCTGACAAAGTAAATTAGCCCCCACAAGATAAAGGTGAAATTAGCGCCGTGCCAAATGCCGGTTAACAGCCAGACGACAAATAAATTAAAGTAGACCTTATTGGGATTTTTGGCCTTGTTGCCGCCGAGCGGAATGTAGACATAATCTCTAAACCAACGCCCCAATGAAATATGCCAACGGCGCCAAAATTCCGATGTCGATTTGGCAATGTATGGATAATTAAAGTTTTCTTCAAAGTGAAAGCCAAACATTTTGCCGAGGCCAATCGCCATGTCTGAATAACCGGAAAAGTCGTAATATATTTGCAGCGAATAGGCGACAGCGCCAATCCAAGCGAGGTCAATACTGATATTGCTACCAGCCAAACTATTAAAACTATAGTCGGCCAGCGATGCAAAACTATTGGCCAACAACACTTTTTTGGCAAGGCCGATAATAAATCTGGTAACGCCGGCCGAAAACACATCAAAGTTTTCTTGGCGATTGTCAATTTGTTCGGCAATTGTATTGTAACGCACGATTGGCCCGGCGATTAGCTGCGGAAAAAAAGCAATGTACAGGCCGACGTTAAAGGGCGTCGGCTGTGCCTTGCCATCTTGCCGATAGACGTCGATGACATAAGAAATGGCCTGAAATGTAAAGAACGAAATGCCAATTGGCAATGCCAAGCGCGGCACCGCCCATTGAATGCCAAATAGCGCATTGATATTGTCAATGCTAAACATCAGATATTTAAAGACAAAAATAATGCCCAAGTTTAAAATTAAATCGAGCACGATCATCAGTTTGGCAAATTTATCATTGTGGCGATGTTTGTCAATTTGATAGGCGATAAACCAGTTCAAGATAATTGAAACCATTAAAATGATGACAAAGCGCGGCTCGCCCCAAGCGTAAAAAGCCAAACTGGCCAACAATAAAAAAGCGTTCTGTAGTTTTCTGCTGCGCGCCAATAAAACGTAGTATACAAATAAGACAACTGGCAAAAATACAATTAGAAATAACAATGATGAAAAAAGCATGCTAACTCCAAAATATCAAATAATATTGATTATACTTTATGCACTTAAAAATAGCAACATCTCTCAATGTTAGGCGCTAGGCGGCGCCGATAAGTAGTATTTGCGCCATTAAATTTTCAACTGCAGCGTTGCCGTCCAGCGCCGATTTTAACTGTAAATCACAGGCGATAGCCGCCTCTAACAACTGCTTGATATCAGCTGCCGAATAGCGCCTTAGTTGTGCCAGCGCCTTTCTCACTACAAAGCCCTTTATGCCCAAAGCGGCTTCAATTGAGACGGCCGAATAGTTTTGCCGTGCCAAATGGTTAATCTTCTGCAACTGGCGCAAGTGACGGTGTATCATAAAGCTAATTTTAATTGCCACTTCACCGCTGGCCAGCAGCCGTTTAAATTGCCGAAAAGCCTGCTGACCGCGCCCTTCAAATAGGGCGTCAATCATCTTAAAGATATTGGCCTCTAAACTGTTATCGACCACTTCATCTAAATTTTCGGCGCCGATTGTATCGCTTTTGGTCAAGTCGCAAATGCGCTGCAAGGTGCTGAGCACGCCGTATAAATTAATGGTCGCATCTTTATTGGTGTAGCCCAATTTGGCGACTAAGCGATGGGCCGTTTTGACATCAATTTTCTTGCCGAGCCGCTTGACCTCTTGGCTAATCCACTTGGCTAAAGTCTTTTCGTCGAGCCGCTCAAAGGCGATGGCCTTGCCGATTTTTTGAATTTCTTTATAACTGCGCTTGCGCTTGTCGACCTGTGATACAACCAGCACCGTCGTCAAAGTGGCATTGTCTTTGTGGTAGTTAAAAAAGTGGCTGCGCTCGTCGTCTGTCCACTGACTCGACAGTAAAGAATCGGCATTGCGAATGACGACGATAATGCGCTGATCCATCATTGGCAGGCGCTCGACCGCCTGCATCGCTTCGCCAAAGCCGAGTTCTTCGCCCGACTTTGCAATGTAGTTAAAACTGCGCGTCGCCGGCGCCAAGGCGCTGTCGATTAGCTGTTCAAGCATGCGGTCAATCATCAACATTTCGCTGCCGTGCAGTAGGTAAAGTGAACTGAGCTGACCGCTTTTGATATCGTTATAAAATACTTTGTAAGACATTATTGCTCCCATTATCAAATTATTGTTCTGTATCCTATTGTACCCTTTTTACTCTAAAATTGAAATAAGGGTTTTAATTTTGTCTTCTTATTTCAATTTTTTTATTACAGTGGTAATTCGCTTTAAAACTAATGTACGATGCCCTTCATTATTTTATTTGAAGCAATTGCCTCAATTGTAAAATATCGAGCGCTAACTTTAATGGCTATTTCGCCCATTGGCATGGTGTCGTAATAAGGCGTTGCGCCCGTGCGCAGAACTTGCAGCGTCTTTGTCTTGTCAATGCGCTTGCCATTACCGCCGCCGATAACAGCCACCTGCGGTTGGCAGGCCACCAGTAAATCGCCAAAATTTTCATTATAGCTGCCGTGATGCGGTACTTTTAACACTTCAACCGGCAGCTGACCGATTTGTTCGACTAACCAGACGGTCGACGCCTCTTCCATATCGCCGTTAAACAGCATGTCAAATTCGCCGTAGCGCAAATGGCAGGCAATTGACTGGTCGTTTAAATTGTCGCTAATGCCGAGCGGTGCGCGGTATAAATTTAATTTTAGTGCACCAATTTCTAGCTGCTGCGCGTCGTCGATTTGTCTAATTATTTTATCCACCTCAAATTGCTGACAAATGTCGGCGAGCATGCCGTCGTGGTCGCGGTGGGCATGACTGATAATGATGGCATCGATTTTGGCGACACCAGCGCGCCTTAAAATATTGATAATTTCTGGCGAATTGCCGACGTCGTACATCACGACGGCCTGGGGCGCTCTAATTAAATATGCTTCGCCGTCGTACAGCGCATAGCTGTTAATTGTGAGGCCAAAGTTAACCTGTTGAAATAATAAAATGCCGGCGATAAATAAACCAAGCGCCAGACCGCTGCTAAGGCGCCAGTTGCGATTGGTTAAAATATATGCCGTGCCGACAGCTATCAATAGCACAACAAACGCCAATGCAAGAAACGGCGAAATATGTACAGTTAAATGCGCTAACTGATGTGACCAATTGATAAAATCGTAAATCCGTTCGGCCAAAAAGTTTATTGGCCAGCTCAAAAAATGCGCTAGGCCAAAGCCGCTTAGCAGCAAGCCGGCGCAGGCGATGACGATAAATGCGCCGACCAACGGCGTCAATAGTGGCACCAGCAATACGCTAGCAAGTGGCATTTTGCCCTGACTGTAAATTAAAATGCTGCCAATTGTAACAAAGACAACCGCGCTGATAACTAGCCCCTGCAAAGTCGGCGTTTCAATATGCCATCGCTTGAGTTGTCGACTGGTCAGAACGACGGCAATATAGGTGAGCACTGTCAATTGAAAGCCCAAATCAAACAGTGCCGCCAGATTGATCGACAAGACAATAAAAACATATAATAGCGCAATTTGAACGGCATCGTTTTTGCGCTTAGTTAAAAAATAAAACGCACTCAATAACACGGCAAAACTGGCCCGCAAACTACCAAAGCCGAGTTTGACGACCGTTAAATAAAATAGGCTCATGACGATGACAGTTGCCAGTGATAGTCGATAGGGCATGCGCAACAGGCGATGTAATACCACCATTGCTAACGCCGCAATGACGGCAAAGTGGTAGCCACTAATGACGAATAAGTGCAGTAAACCTAGTTCTTTTACCCGATGTAGTAAATTTGCATCGTCGATTTCACCCAATAGCAGTGCCTTAGTTAATACTTGGGCCGGTCTGCCGAGGGCACTGCTAAAACTAAATAAAGCAGCCCTTAGATGATGACTTAAGCGCCTAATCAACTGGTCGGGTGGCGCCGCCACGGAACCGACCAGTTGCCCTTTTAAATAGCCGCGATAGCCCAACAACTGATAGTGACTCTGATAATTATAAGTTGCCCGATTAAGCGTTTTTTGCGCTTGTAAAACAACATTTTCAAGGGCAATGCACTGCCCTTCAAAATCAGTGCTTAAACCCTTGGCCCTAAGGCGGTACTTTTGCCCTTCGATATAGATATCGGCCTTGCCATCGGCAATGCGATAGACATAACCACTCACCGTTTCGGGTAGTGCTTGGTCATTATAGTGTAAAAACGCCCCCTGCAAATCGACAATGAACACTGCAATAATTAAACCGTACAGCAAAAATCGGCGCTGGCCCGACGGGCTGACCAGCAATGCCAATAGATAAATTATAGCGATTTGACCAATTGGCAATTTTAACGCCAATATTATCAAGCCAAAAATAACGTAAAACATTTCGCCCTCCGCTGATATTATTTTACAGCAAAGTCGGCAAAAAGTCGTATGCAGGCTGCACACTATATCGTCAATTTTAGGTTTACTTTAGCGTCCAAAACGGTTACACTGTGTTGGGGAGATATTATGAAGGCACACTTTGAAGAGAACCGCATTCGCTACATTAAATACATCGTCCTGTTTAATTTAATGGTCGCCTGTTTTAGGCCATTTGTCATTAAATTTTTAACGCGACTGGGCGGCACGCCATTTGACATTGCACTATTTAACGCCATGAAGGGCATCAGTATGATTTTGGTGGTGCTGCCCGGCGTCTTTTTAATTGACCGCACAGCCGATAAAAAGCGCATTACCGGTTGGCTTATCTTGAGCATCGCCGGATTATCGCTACTCAATGCTTTTGTGCCATTTGCGCCGGCAGCAGCCCAACCACTTAGCTTTATTCTATTGGGCGCGGTACTGATGATACCAATGGCCCTTTACGACCCCAGCTATCGCAATATTACGGGTGAACTATTTCCCTTTAAGCGCTCAGAAGTTGTCGCGCGCAGCAATATGTTTTCAGTTGCCGTACTGACCGTCTTTTCGCTGCTAAGCGGTTTGGCCTTTCGCTTTTTAGCACAAACCAACCAAGACTATATTGCCATTTATCAAGTGCTGTTTGTGTTGTCATTTTTGTTTGGCATTGCGGCCTTTATGGTGTTCAGTAAGTTTTATTACCAGCCCGCCCAAGACCACAAGCGCATTAACATTAAAAATAGCTGGTTAGCGATAAGGGCCAACCGGCCATTTAAAAAATTTGTCGGCGCTTCTGTGCTATTTCACTTTGGCTGGCAAATGGGCTGGCCACTTTTTAGCATTTACACGATTAATACGCTGGGCGCCGATGAACTGTGGCTGGCGATTATCAACATTGGCTCGTCAATCGTCATGGTGATCGGCCATCGCCTGTGGCCGCTGTTTATCGAAAAATACGGCCTGCAGCGCGCATCGACTGTGGCGACAGTGGGCATGGCCGCCACGCCAATTTTATATGCCATTTCGCCTAACTTGCCAACTTTAGCAATCCTCGGCACTATTTCTGGTATCTTTACATCGGGTATCTTCACCGTTTTATTTACCGATTTATTAGAAGTGGCGCCCGAGCAGAATCGCATTATCTTTATTGGCGTACACAGCACGCTAACCAATGTTACTTGGGCAATATCACCTTTTGTCGCTCACTGGTTCTTTAGTAACTTTGACATTTACATTGCGCTCATTGCCACTGCCGTCTTTCGCATGATTGGCAGCATGGCCTTCTTGCTACGCGAACGGCACGCCTAAGCCATAAAAAAACCTGTTAACGCCTTTGTTAACAGGTTTTTCGTCGTGCTTTCAACCGTTAGCGCACCGGACAAACGCCACTTTCGCAACCATCTGTGCCGATGTCAAATTGGGTTTCTATTTTTTCGTATTTTTGAATGAGCGACGGCCTAAATGGTTTCATGTCGTCATATAATAAGTTGTACTTTTCTTCCGAAATGGCCTCGTAGGGCAACAGTTCATAGAAGTTGTCGTCGAGCGATAAAAACGACAGGGCGACGCAGTCTTCCCAGTGATCCCAAACCCATTGTTCGACATCTTCCCACTCGTGATCGCGCACGTGAACGGTAATTGAACAGTTGTGGTCGACGTAGTTATCCATAAACATCTTGTAGTTTTCAAGCTGTTGTATGGCGCTGATGTCGTACTTAGTTTGCCCCTGAGGCGCCTTGACAGGGAACTCGACCACCTTGGTGCGACAAGTTTCAATATCTTGACCAACTTCGGGGTAAACCGGATAACCGAGTTCTTCGCAGACCTTAACCAGCGGGTCGTGCGAGTTGATGCGCACGCGGCGAATGTAGTACGGTGAATGCGAATAGTGCACGCCCGACGACACCGTCGGCAGCTGCGACAAGGTGCCCTCTGGCTTAATTGTCGTCACCAATAGCGGTACATTTTCGCCCACTTCTGAAGCGTAAACTTCGGCTTCGTGCTTGGCGACGGCGCGCAGGCGCGCCAGTAGGTCGGCCTGTTCGTCCATCGATAAGCCGACCGCATTAACCATATCTTGCCAACCGGTTAGCGAGCAGCCCAGCAGTTTGTCGCGCCGCTGGGTGGCGTCCCACTGTGGAATTTCCAGTTCGACGCAGGTCATGCGATAACAGGCGCGCGCCGACATGCGCTGGGCGCGTAGCAGGGCGTTTTTATCGAGCGTGCCGTCTTCTTTGACGAAGGCAAACACGTTAACCGTCGTCAGATTGCAGAGCCCCTTATTGTCGAGCAATATCTCGCCGCAGGGGTTGACGCCGTTAAAGTTTACCCGCCGCTTGGCACCGGCTACCTCGTTTACCCAACCGGGTTCACCCGAATAGCGCATTTTTTCAAGCTGCCAATGGAGCTGCTCGCGACTCGGCCGCGCGCGGTAGTAAATTGAATTATTGCTCATTTGACGGTGGATAATTTCCTTATCGACCACCCACTGACCGTCAATTTGCTTATATAAGTTCGATTTGGCATCGATACACTCTTCATCGGCGGCGTCGACTAAGACAATTTCTGCCGTGCGCCGCACGCCGCCGACGACCACATTTTCGCCGATAATATTGGCAATATCAAGGCAGTCAATCGTCTGCAATTTGACGATGTCGCTATTCTCTAGCAAACCGCGCTTTTGTAATGTCTTATCGATTTTTTCAAACATGTTTTTAAGCGACTGGTGACCACTGGCCGTACCGCCAAAGGTCTTAAGGCGCTCGCCATGTGGCCTAACGTGGTCGTAGTTGACGACAATGGTCTTAATATTGCGATACTCATTCGAATAAATCAACCTAAAGAAGTAATCTAACGACTGTACCCAGCCCTCTTTTGAATCGCCCACCGTAATGTGCACCGTGTTGTTAAAGCTAAATTTAAGCGATGTATTGTCTTCCCGCTTGGCCTGTTCAACCGGCGAATAATCTTTGTGAATTAAATTGTAAGCGGTGCGCACTTTGGGCAATTTTGCGACGTCGTCTTTTAAAATGCGCACGCCAACACCCGAACCAATCATCAGTAAGTAAAACAAATCGCGAAAGGCCTCAAAATCGTTAATCACCTGAAAGGCGCAATTGTAGTTTGCCATTGGGTAATTGTGCGCCACGTCAGTGTTGCCGACCCAAAAAGTGCGACCCGATAAAAACTGGCGCAAGTGAAAGACATTGTCAAATAATTCTTCGGCTTCGTTTTTAGAAGTCGGCACCAGCGAACAGTTGTATTCGACGGCGCGGCGCACCGTTTCCCACCAAAATTCGCGCCGCTTTTCTTCCGGTAAATAGCGTGAATAAGTGCGATAGTAGACAAAATTGCCCAGTGGCCCCATCGGCGAACGCATATGCTTGTATTTGCTGATAAATTCATCGGTCAGTAGCCGATCGTCCTTTTTGCGCAGCGCGCGCGTCTTGTCTTTTTCGTTGCGGTAGATAATGTAAATCTTGGCGACGTCTTTGCGCGTGCTCTCCATCAATTTGTCTTCTACCATATCTTGTAGTTGATCGACGCTAACCGGTTTGTCGGCATCGGCCAGCATTTGCTGTATATCACTCGCAATCGCTTCACTTAAATCGGAATCGACGCCGCCAGCTGTTTCCAACATTGCCTTTTCAATGGCGTTGATAATTTTGTAGCCGTCAAAGTCGACATCTTTGCCGCTTCGCTTGAGTACCCTAACCATAACTTCCCCTTTCGGAGCGCTGTAGCGCGCTACCCTCAACTACGCCTGCTTAACAAAAACAACTACATTTAGTGTTATATCATATCCCATACACTACATATTGTATCAAATAGAATTAAAATCAACAAGTACAATATGCTTTTTTTTGAAAGTTTTTTTCGCGCAGTAGTTCACTAAGCATTGAATAGATTAACTAAACCGTGTATAATAAATTGACAGGCAACAGCAAAATAATAAGGAGGTTAGGTATGTCAATTGATTGGAAAAATTTGGGATTTTCGTACATTAAAACCGACTATCGTTACATTGCGAAGTGGAAAGACGGCAGCTGGCAAAAAGGCGAGCTGACAACCGACAATGTATTGCACATCGCCGAATCGTCAACCGCCCTGCACTACGGTCAACAGTGCTTTGAGGGCCTCAAGGCCTACGGCACCAAAGACGGTGGCATTCAATTGTTTAGACCCGACCAAAATGCTCAACGAATGAACAAAAGTGCGCGTCGCATTATGATGCCAGAAGTTCCCGTCGATATGTTTATCGATGCCTGCGTACAAGTCGTTAAGGCCAACGAAAAATTTGTGCCCCCCTACGATTCGGGCGCAACGCTCTACTTGAGGCCATTTTTAATCGGCGTCGGCGACAACATCGGCGTCAAACCGGCACCAGAATACATCTTTAGCGTCTTTTGTATACCAGTTGGCCCCTACTTTAAGGGCGGCATGACCCCCGTTAACTTCAGCCTGTCAGAATACGACAGAGCGGCCCCAGTTGGTACCGGCGCATCAAAAGTGGGCGGCAACTACGCCGGCAGCTTATTCCCACACCAAGTAGCGGCCGACGGCGGCTTTGCCGACTGTATCTACCTCGACCCACTGACGCACACTAAAATAGAAGAAGTCGGCGCGGCAAACTTCTTTGGCATCACCGCCGACAACAGCTTTGTAACGCCGCTGTCGCCATCTATTTTGCCGTCAATTACCAAATATTCGCTGATGCACGTCGCCAAAGAATACCTCGACATGAACGTCGAAGAGCGCGACTGCTACATTGAAAAATTAGACGAATTTGTCGAAGCCGGCGCCTGCGGCACGGCAGCCGTTATCACGCCGATTGGCGGCATACAAGTTAAAGACAAACTACATGTCTTTCATTCCGAAACAGAAGTCGGCCCCGTCACCAAAAAACTATACGAAACACTGGTCGGCATTCAAAAAGGCGACGTCAAAGCACCCGAGGGTTGGATAGTAAAAGTTAAATAACATTAAAAGCGGGCCAGCTGGCCCGCTTTTTTCTGAATTTCAGGATACACATTTTAGATAACTACTTAAAAATTGCCAAAATGTCAATATCAAAATAATTACCGTAAGCGCTATTACTATAGAATTTGAAATCCGCTGCTGTTCAGCATTAAAATGATTGTATAGCGCCGCCAAGTAATTATCACATTCTGTTTTCATAGCTTCAATATCTAATTCTTGTCTGAGAATTTTGTACTCTTCATCACCCTGTTCTTGAAATGTTATTTTACTAAATAAAGCTATTGCTTTTTGATTCGAATAATAATGTGACACATCTGAAATAGTCAGTTTTTTTACGCTATTTTGAGAATTCACCTTTGTCAAACTATCTTGTACTTTTTTTATCGTCGCCCGTTGCAATAGCGCAATGGCGGCAAACTCGACATATTGAAACAGAAATGGATTAATCACTTTATCAACAATAGTTTTATTACTTAATGATGTCAGCCTAACAAATGAATGGTTGGTGATAAAATCGCAGGTGCCATAGTTTATCCACCTATCATACATCGTTCTATTCAAAATTTGGTCAATCATTTTTTCACTTTGACAGCTACAATCTTCTTCAATATAGGCCAATTTATATAATTGCTCTTTTTCAGAAAAAGTAAAACGACGCCCGTCTTTTACTTGGCTTATTTTTTGCGACCAATTATCATCTCTAACCAAGCAACAGACAAACATTCTATCATCATCTACAGCTGCAATTTGCCAGT
>PDWI01001145.1_pt1 | contig 44399 bp, 41 predicted proteins | sample 1430891 | NCBI WGS metagenome assembly PDWI01 (sample SAMN01162508, study PRJNA174530) | Oral metagenome, whole genome shotgun sequencing project. | biome: Marine environment; feature: Marine mammal; material: Swab sample of the gingival sulcus; isolation source: swab sample of gingival sulcus... | reverse complement strand
CATCGCCGATGATAGTGTGGGGTCTCCCCATGTGAAAGTAGGTCAACGCCAGCTCTTTAATACCAAAAGCCCCATAGCTAACGCTATGGGGCTTTTTCTGTTGACGATATTGTTGTGTAGTCACACAAGTTAAAACTAATCAATTTTAACAGCTTAATTATTGAGGACACGCCCTAGAATTAAGCAAAAGGCATATGCTCCAAACACAGCTCGCGTTCGACAAAAGCCTCCAAGCTGGCACGGTCAACTCGGCTGGCCGGTGGCAGTGCGTTGAGTAACTGCGCGCCATAGCTTTTTTGTACCAAGCGAGTATCGCCAAAAATTAGCACGCCCTTGTCGCGCTGACTGCGAATTAGCCGGCCAGCGCCTTGTTTTAACAGTGTAGCGGCCTGCGGAATATAGCAGTGCACGAAGCTGTTTTTTCCTTGTTCCTCTAAATGGCGTGATTGCTCGGCAATAATCGGATCGGCCGGCGAGGGGAAAGGAATTTTATCAATCACCACGCAACACAATTTTTCGCCGTGTACGTCCACGCCTTCCCAAAAACTTACCGTGCCCAGTAGCACCGCGTTGTCGCTTTTGATAAAGGCATCAATCAGCTGAGATTTCGGCATATCGCCTTGCACAAACAGATTAAAATCGGTGTCTTGCATACGCTCGGTGGCTTGGCGCAAGTTGCGATAACTGGTAAACAGCATAAAGGTGCGGCCGCGCGTTTTTTCAATAATTGGCAAGACATTGTCAACCAAGGCATCGACAAATCCCTCGGCATTCGGTGGCGGCAAACCAGCCGGTACGTGAATAACGGCGTTTTTTTGATAGTCATAGGGCGAGCTGACAATCAGCGTCTCAATGTCAAACGGCAAACCCAAGGAAGCATTAAAATGCGTAAAGGAGTCGCCCAATGCCAAAGTCGCCGATACAAATAGCCAACTATCAGCATAACAGTGCATGGCTTGGCGAAAGCGGCCGTCCAACTCTATCGGTAGGCGCGAGGCGCGAAAATAGCCTTCGCCCCATTCTAAAAGCGCCACAGAAGCCGGCACTTTGCCGACCTTTTCTGTTACCGCTTCTGTTACCGCTTCTGTTGTCGTTTGATTTTCTTTCGTCGGGTTGTTCTGTGCGTCGGCTACATTTTCCACTTCGGCCGCCGGCTGGTCTGGGTCTGCTTCAACAGGGGTGTCGGGCGCATCTGGAGAGGAAGCTGTTGGATTGCTGGAATCGGCCGGCTTGGGTGGGGTAAAAATATGGCGAATGCGGTTGGCCATGGCCAATCCTCTGGCGTTGACGGCTTCTAAATCATCACTGCGTTCGGCCAATTGTGACAAACCTTCCAGTACCGGCTTCATGGCCTGCATCATTTGCTGAAAGGCCTTGTAGGCCTTGGGGATTTGTTTAAGTTCACCTAGTTGGATTTGCCCCTCGGCTTGATGAGCGCACAGCGATTCGTTGAAAGCCTTAATGGCGTGAATGAGCTGACTGGGGCTGTCTTCAAAATCCGGCATATCGCCAGCATCTTGGCGATAGCTGGCGCGCGCATCTCGCGCTAATTCTGCCAGTTGGCCGGAGGTGACGTGGTCGGCAAAGGCTTGCGTCGCGATTTTCGGCAAGTGGTGCGCTTCGTCAATTACTACCACATCGACGTCGGGCAAAATCTCGGCATAGCCGGTTTCTTTGAGCATAATATCGGCCATCAGCAACGCGTGATTGACCACCACCATCTCACATTTTTTGGCTTTTTCACGCGCCTTTTGCACAAAACAATCGTCGGCACAGCCGCAATCGCGCGTTAGGCATTTTTCGGCCGTTGAGGAAATGCGGCTGAGTAAGCCACTGTCGTCTTCGCTAAATTCGGCAATCTCGCCCAAATCGCCAGTTGAGGTTTCGTCTAGCCACTTACGGATTTTATTGAGTTTTTTTCGCAAAGTTTTCGATAATCCATTGGTGGCACACAACGCTTCAAAACGATAGCGACAAATGTAGTTGCCGCGCCCCTTAAGTAAACACGCCGACACGCGCCGGCCGAGGATTTTTTCAATAATCGGTAGGTCTTTGAAATAAATTTGCTCTTGCAGGTGTTTAGTGGCGGTGGAGACGAAAACTTTTTTCTTTTTGGTTAGTGTTGGCAATAAGTAGGCGAAGGTCTTGCCGATGCCGGTGCCGGCCTCAGCCACCAAATGATTTTTGTTATCAACGGCTTTTTCTATGGCTTTGACCAGCTCGACTTGGCCGGGGCGCAACTCAAAATGCGACAGGGTGCCGGATAATCCGCCACCCTGTTCAAAGACTGAGACAATACTGCTCACGGTTTTGGCCGAGCTAACTGCTAGTATTGCGCAGCTTTTTTCAGTGCGCTGGCCGCGCCGCTGGCGTTGCCGTTGGCTTTGCGCGCCTTACCCAACAGCGTCCAGATTTTTTTCGACAATGTTGAAGAGCTAGAGGTATTGGCCGCTTTGCTAGCAAAAGATTCGGCTTGCGCGTATTTGCCCTGCGCGTAGCGAATTTGAGCAATATCGTACAAAATTTTGGAATTGCGTGGCTCAATGCGGTGAGCACGCTCTAACGCTGATGCCGCTTGCTCCAACTTGCCGTTGGCGACGGCTTTGTGCGCTTTTTGCAATAAGGTGGTGGTAGCCGTTGCTGGGCGCTTAGGTGTGGATTTTACTGGCTTTGGTTTGACGGTGGTGGCCGGTTTTTTAGGCGCGGCAGTTTCTACCGCTTTGGCGACGGCTTTAGGCACCGACTGTGTGGCAGCTGTGCTAGTAGTATCCGCTGTTTTAGCCGCTGTCTCGGTGGCTTTTTTGGTCATGGCCGATGTCTTGTCGCTGACTGCCGATGGTCGATTAGCAGCAACGGAAGGCTTGCTATTATTGACTTTGGCGAGTAACTCACTAGCTTCTTTTATGCGTGAATCTTTGGAGGCAGCAGTTAAGCGCTTGCTGTTAGCCGTGGCAACGCTAGCGGCAGTCGCCGTGGTGGCAACAGCGGAGGGTTTGGCGACCGGCTTGGGCGTTATTTTGACCACAGGACGTTGCGGCTGAGGGCGAGCCTCAGGATAAGTGCCAGTGACTACGCGGCCGGCCAGTTGTTGATTGCTGGGTCGTGCCATTGGCGCGCGACGAGTGACACCAGCTGAGGGTGCGGGAGTCAAGGTGGAATTGAGGACGGCAGGCGGGTAACCGTTATGGCGTTTGGCTTGCGTGCCCGAATAAACCGGTGCAGAATAGTTGCTGTAGAGTCCACCACAACCGGTTAACAGGGTGGAAAGCAGAATGGCGTTGGTGGCGAGAAGTTGTTTATTGTTTTTCATGGTTAATCTCCTAAATTGTGTTCAATTTTACCTGCCGCAGTTGGCGATGGATTAGGCGCTAAATTGGCCGAGATTATAGCACAACTCAGCCGGCTAGGTAAGCCCGCTGTGCAAGGCGCGGCGAGGGGTGGGCGCGGTCACTTGACCGATTGCTGATATTTTTTGCATTTATTTTTTATACTGGTAGGATAGCCAAGAATATCCCAATTCCCTTGAAAACCCCATAAACAATAGGAGCATACTTTATGTTAACTTCATGGATTAACGGCGCTTATGTGCCGGCGACAGCGGCTGATGCCCGCGTCATTAACCCTGCCGATGAAAGCCTAATTGACGAGATGGCCTATGCCAGCGAAAAACAATTGGACGAGGCCGTCTCCCACGCTCAACGGGCGCAAAAGCAGTGGGCGGCACGCTCGGCAGTTGAGCGCGGTCGCGTGCTCAATCGCGCGGTTGCCCTTTTACTAGAGCGCAACGAAGCACTGGCCAAACTGGAAACACAAAACACGGGCAAGGCCTTGAGCGAGACATTGGCTGTTGACATCGTCACGGGGGCTGAGGTGCTAGAATACTACGCCGGCCTTGCACCAATGCTGGAGGGCAAGCAAATTCCGTTGTCGGAAGATAGCTTTGTTTATACGCGTCGCGAGCCGCTGGGTGTTGTCGGTGCGATTGGCGCATGGAATTATCCTATTCAGATTGCCCTATGGAAATCGGCACCGGCATTAGCGGCCGGCAACGCCGTGATTTTCAAACCCAGCGAAATTACGCCAGTAACGACTTTACAATTGGCAGAAATTTACCAAGAAGCCGGCTTGCCCGATGGTTTGTTTAACGTCTTGTTGGGCGCAGGTGAATTAGGGGCGCAAATCAGTGCGCACGCCGGCATTGAAAAAGTCTCCTTCACTGGTAGCGTACCAACGGGCAAAAAAGTCATGGCGGGTGCGGCACAAAGTTCGCTCAAAGAAGTCACTATGGAATTAGGCGGCAAATCACCGCTGATTATTACTGCCGACGCCGACATTGATATGGCTGCCGATATTGCCGTGATGGCGAATTTCTACAGTAGTGGTCAAGTCTGTACTAATGGCACGCGCGTTTTTGTGCCGAAACAACACCAAGCCACTTTTGAAAGCGCCGTGGTTGAGCGTGTCAAACGCATACGCTTAGGCGACCCGATGAACGAAGCTACCAATTTTGGCCCACTCGTTAGTCGAGCACAATTAGACAAGACATTGGAATATATCGAAGCCGGCAAAGCCGAGGGTGCAAAGCTACTTATCGGCGGCAACCGTGTTGGCGAGCGTGGTTTCTTTGTTGAGCCGACTGTTTTCAGCGACTGCCAAGATGAGATGAAAATTGTGCGTGACGAAATTTTTGGCCCCGTGATGAGCATTCTTGCCTACAGCGATGAAGCCGAAGCGATACAGCGCGCCAATAACAGCCTTTACGGTTTAGCGGCCGGTGTTGTCTGTCCTGATTTGTCGCGGGCGCACAAAATAATTCATCAGCTGGCGGCTGGTATTTGTTGGATTAATACGTGGGGCGATTCACCTGCGGTCATGCCGGTGGGCGGCTACAAACAATCTGGCGTAGGTCGTGAAAATGGCACGGAAACGCTGTTTGCTTATACGCAAAACAAATCCGTGCAAGTGGCGTTAACGCCTTTTGAAGCGGCTTTTTAACCCTTTATTTTTTGCTCTTTAACAATTTGTATATTATCAATGTGTTGCAACAAGCTCAAAAAAGAATGGTAAAACGGCTCAAACCTTAGCTATTTGCTTGTTACAGCATATGTTTTTTAGCGTATAATTCAGTTCACCACCGGATAGGTGGTTTAGAAAGTCTGGACTGGTCGGCGAGTTCAAAATTGAAAGTTCACCACCGGATAGGTGGTTTAGAAAGTCCGCCAATGTAGGTGCTCATGCCCTCGCGGGTTCACCACCGGATAGGTGGTTTAGAAATCACGTTACGAGGCATCATTGGCTGGGCGTTGGTTCACCACCGCATAGGTGGTTTAGAAAGCACTAAAAATCAACTCCCCGTTCCAACCTCAGTTTAAAGTGAAAATCTTGCAATTTGCCAGCAATGAAAGTTAATTTATATCGTGATAACTAAGGAGTATAATCAGCTTTGCACAGCGATGTGTGTTTTTGCAGTATATTGAATATACTATTGTTAAATCTATTTCATTATGGGTATCGTCATGAAAAAAATAATTCTTTGCGCCTTTGTTCCTGCGCTTTTTGCTTGCCAAGCTGTCAATGCTTCCGAAGGGGCTGTCAAGTATGCCTGCCAAAGTAACAAATCACTTAAAGTAAGCTATCGTTTTAATGCGCAGGGCTTGCCTACGCAAGCAAAAGCCTTTATCAATGGGAAGCAGCGCGTTTTGCCGATTAACCTCAAACGCTCGAATCACGTGGATACCATTTTTGGTCAGGAGGGTGGCTATGTGCTTGCTGCGGGTTATCTCGATAAGAAAAACTACAAACACTCTAGCGTATTGTTGACGTCACCGAACAATCAAATCCTCTTTAAAAACTGTTCGGCCATTCAGGCAGCAGCGCCAGTGAAAAAAACAAAGAGAAAAGCCGCTCAGAAGCCGGCAAAAATTGGAAAAGTTTACTACGCTTGCCAAAGTGGCAAGGGTATCAGCGTCACTTACCATTTTAATGCCCAAGGCCTGCCCACATTGGCAAAAGCCTATATTAAGGGTCGTCACCGCGAGATGCCCATCAATTTGGCGCGCTCGAATCATGTGGATGCCATTTTTGGTCGTCAAGGCGGCTACGTCCTGTCATCAGGTTATTTAGATAGCAGTAATTATAAAAAATCTAGCATGTTGTTGACGTCGCCAACTAATGAAATTCTTTTTAAAAACTGTTCAGTAAAATGATGAGGGTTGGATGGTTGCGAGTGTCTGCATAAATCTCAATCTTCCACCGATAAAAAAACCGGTTAGCGCCTGCTAACCGGTTTTTTTATGATTACATCTTGATTAAGCTGACAAATCAAACAACTTTAGGTGCGGCCGATTTGATTTCGTCATCGGCTTGGTCGGCGAAGTTTTCGAAGTTCTTCACAAACATTGAAGCCAATGCGTTAGCTTGCTTCGCATAAGCCGCTTTGTCTGACCATGCGTTTTGCGGCTGCAAAATGTCACTAGGCACATCGCTACACTCGGTAACAACATCAAAGCCAAAGCGCTCGTCCTTAACGGTTGGGGCATTGGCTAATTCGCCAGAGTTAATGGCGTCAATAATGGCGCGCGAGTATCTCAAACGGATGCGCGAGCCTTCACCGTAAGCACCACCGGCCCAGCCGGTATTGACTAACCAGACGTTGACATTGTGTTTTTGCATTTTTTCCGCCAACAAGTGGGCGTATTTGGCAGGATGCCAAACCATAAATGGTGCGCCGAAACAGGCTGAGAACGTCGCTTCTGGCTCAGTAACGCCCATTTCAGTACCAGCCACTTTGGCAGTGTAGCCAGAGATGAAGTGGAACATGGCTTGCTCAGGGCTTAACTTCGATACTGGTGGCAAGACGCCGAAAGCATCACAGGTCAAGAAAATCACATCGCTAGGATGACCGGCAATACAAGGAATGCGAGCGTTGTTGATGTATTCAATTGGGTAGCTACCGCGCGTGTTTTGCGTGATGCTGACGTCGGTGTAATCGACAACATGGTCTTTGTCGTAAACCACGTTTTCCAGTACAGCACCAAATTTTAGCGCGCCAAAAATATCCGGCTCTCTTTCTGCGCTTAAATCGATGGCTTTAGCATAACAGCCGCCTTCGATGTTGGAGACACCATTGAAGCCCCAAATGTGCTCATCGTCGCCGATTAATTCGCGTTTAGGATCGGCTGACAAGGTGGTTTTACCAGTGCCGGACAAGCCGAACAACACGGCCGAACGTTCTGAGCCGACTTCTGCGGTGGCTGAACAGTGCATAGACAGCTTGTCCTTGAGCGGCATAAGGTAGTTCATGACGGTGAACACGCCTTTTTTCATTTCGCCAGCATATTCAGTACCTAAAATGACAATTTCTTGTTTTTCGAAGGATAGAGAAACCGAGGTTTTTGACGCTACACCTTCAACGCTGGTGTCGGCGTCTTGCTGGCCGGCATTGTAAACGACGTAATCCGGCTCGCCAAAGTTGGCTAGTTCCTCTTTTGTTGGTCTAATCAACATGTTGTGCATAAACAAAGCGTGATAAGCGCGTTTGGCGATAACGCGAACTTTGATGCGATCTTGCTCTTTCCAACCGGCATAGCCGTCTACTACATACAACGTATTGCAGCTGTTTAAATAGTCAATGGCAATTTGTTTGTTGGCGTCGTGGGAGCTTTCTTTGAAGGGGATATTGATGTCGCCCCACCAGATGTTGTCTTTGGATTCGGGGTGTTCAACGATGCGTTTATCGCTAGGGGAGCGGCCAGTTTTTTCGCCAGAAAGTGCCACCAAAGCACCAGTAGAAGAAATGGCATAGCCGTTGTCGCCGGCCAAGGCGCGCTCGTAGAGGACGGCTGGGGCAAGATTTCTTAAAATTGTGGGCTGAGTAATACCATATTGAGATAAGTTCATTATCATAAATCCTAAAAATGATTGAAAATAAGTAATCAAGTGTGAACAACAACAAGCGTTCAACACAGTGCTTAATCTATCATAAAAAAGGCCAAATTTCCCCTGTTTTTTTAGCTTTTTATTACATTTTTTTGACAAAATCGCAAGTTATAGGTGGTGAAATAAAGTTTAAATCATTAAAACCTTATAAAAATATGACTTATTAAACTTTGTTAAGTCTTCTGTTCTGAATGATTGCAATTTTCAGCACGTTCTGCTGTCAATAGTGCTAAAATGACGCGCTTCCACACTATACCATTGCCTATCGCGTTTATCTATGAAAACTCCAAAAGAACGCCGGTTTCGACCTTGGCTTATCGTTATTATCGGCCTGTTGGTGCTGGTTGTCGCCGTGATTGGCTTGACGCCTTTTGCCTTAGTTAACCGCGCCATGCCGGCTAAGTGGCAACTGCTATCACCGTCCGGCAACGCTTGGCGTGGCGAGTGGCAAAATGTATCCGGCTACGGCAAGCGCTATCCGCTGCACTGTCGCTACCGTTGGCAGCGTATGGATTGGCAAAGCGTCACTTACCGGCTGAACTGCGAAACGCCATTGGCGGTGAGCGCCGAGGTGCGCCTTGAAAAAAACGGCGATATCACGGTCACCGGCGCCAGTATTCACGGCGAGCTACAACAAGCCCAAGACTGGCTCTATCTCAGCGGCCTGCGTCTGCCGGTGCATGCGCCGGTTGATATCGCGATTAAACAAGTCACAATCACCGCCGGCCGGCTCACCTATCTCGATATCGCCGGTACTTCACCACAGGTGTGTTTGTTCGCCGCCCCCGATGACAAGGGCAGTTTATGCGCTAGCGATATAGAAATGCGCACGACAGTGCCGGCGCTATCGGCCACCCAAGCCATGACGATTCACTACGACAACCCCAAAGCCAGCGAGGGCGTGCAAGTCGATGCCAACACGTGGATTGGCGCGCAAGAATACGTCACTTACATGGAATTTAGCGGCACACCGTTGGCGCAATACGCCGGCATGTTGAGTATGGTTGGGCAAAAATTGGGCGACAATCGCTATGGCATACAACTCGTTGGGAGAATGCAATGAACCTCATGAAATCATTTATTCACTGGCCACTGGCACAAATCCAACGTTTTTGGGTGTTGCTGACGGTGGTATTGCTCGTCGTCATTGGCGTGTTGTCGCTGTTGCCGGTTGCTCAACTCCCCGAAGTCCCCGGCACCGACAAAACGCATCACTTTATCGCTTACTGCGCGCTGATGTTGCCGACGGCGTTGCGCTGGCCAAAGTATTGGTGGGCGTTGGCACTGTGCTTTATTGCCTATAGCGGCGCTATTGAGTTAATTCAGCCGTATGTCAATCGCTGGGGCGAGTGGCTGGACTTGGCCGCCAACAGTGGTGGCGTTGTGGTCGGTACGCTGTTGGGCTACGGCCTGCGTCGTAGTGAAATTAATGATTGAATAGTGGCGCAAAAACGCGTATATTTTTTCGCTAATTGACTTTTGACCTTTTATATTTTTTAACCGGATATCACCATGACCATTCAAACCATAGAACAACAACTCTCGGCATTGCTAGGCGATGCCTTTGCCAAACATGACTTGCCGGCAGAATTGGGGCAAGTGCAACGCTCGCAACGACCGGATTTAGCCGACTACCAATGCAACGGCGCCATGATTGCCGCCAAAAAATACCGCGCCGGCAACCCGTTTGCCACGGCGGAAAAAGTCTTGGCCGAGCTACAAGACTGCGACTGGCTGAGTGAAGCCAGTGTGGTGAAACCGGGTTTTATCAACCTGCGCGTCACAGCCGGCAAACTCACTGAAGTAGTGTCGCAACTGGCCGCCGATGACGGCTGGGGCATTCGTGACGACAACTTGGCCGAGACCAAAATTATTATCGACTCTGGCGGCGCTAACGTCGCCAAATCCATGCACGTTGGTCACTTGCGCACCGCCATTATCGGTGAGGCCTTGCGCCGCATTTTGTTGGCCAAAGGCTACGAAGTCATTACCGATGTGCACTTGGGCGATTGGGGCACGCAAATGGGTATGCTCATCGAGGGCGTTCGCAAGCGCCAACCCGACTTGGTGTATTTTGATGCCGATTACAGCGGCGATTACCCCAGCGAATCGCCGGTGACAATCAGCGACTTAGAGGAAATCTATCCTCTCGAATCCGGCTTGTGTAAAACCGATGCTGAGGCCGCTGAAAAAGCCCGCCAAGCCACCTTTGAATTGCAAAGCGGTCGCGCCGGCTATCGCGCCTTATGGCGGCACTTTGTCGACGTGTCGGTGGCGACTTTGAAGCGCGACTACGCGGCGCTCAACGTGCATTTTGATTGGTGGAAAGGCGAGAGCGATGCCGACCAATACATCGACAACGTCATTGAGCTATTGAGTGAAAAAGGCTGCGCCGTCAAAGACCAAGGAGCGCTGATTGTGCCGATACTCGATGACGAGGGCGAGGCCAAAATGCCGCCGCTGATTTTGCGCAAATCCGACGGCGCAGTGATGTACGGCACTACCGACTTGGCGACCTTGTACGAGCGCATCGTGCTAGAAAAAGCCGATGAAATTCTCTATGTGGTTGACGGCCGGCAACAGCAGCACTTCCGCCAAGTCTTTGCGGCCTCGGATTTACTGGGTTGGAACGAAACCACGCGCTACGAGCACGACTACTTCGGCACGGTTAACGGCCGCGACGGCAAGCCGTTTAAGACACGCACTGGCGGCGTGATGAAACTCAACGATTTGATTGAAATGGCGAAAGACGAGGCCAAGAAAAAATTGGCACAAAGCCAATTCGGCGACGACTTTAGCGACGAAGAGTACGAAACGATTGCCCACCGCGTGGCGGTCTCGGCGTTGAAATTTGCCGATTTGCGCAATCATCGCATCAAGGATTACGTCTTTGATTTGGAAAAATTCAGCGAGTTCGAAGGCAAAACCGGCCCTTATTTATTGATGCAAATCGCCCGTATCAAATCCATTTTGCGCAAAGCCGAAGAAGCCGGCCTCTCGGCCGGTGCGCTGCAAATCAGCAGCGATGCCGAGAAAAACTTGGTATTTAAACTCCTCGACTTTAAGCACGTCATTAACGTCAGCGTTGACAAGCGCGCCCCGCACTTTTTGTGCGAGCACGTTTACCAGTTGGCGCAAGCGTTTAGTTCTTTCTATCAGCAACAGCATATCTTGCGCGAGCCAGATGCCGCCAAACAAGCGAGTTTGCTTGCCTTAGTCGCCATGTGCTTGAGCCAGTTGGAATACGGCGTTAATTTGCTGGGCATCGAGACCTTGGAGCGCATGTAATTGCCGATAAATTAAAAAAACGCCGTTAACATCGTAGGGGCAGACCCGCGTGTCTGCCCTTGGTTGGAGAAACCAATCATTTCGTGGTGTTAAAATGAATTCATTGAAACCTTGAAGCAAAAGCTATTTCCGACCAAGGGCGAACACATGGATTCGCCCCTACGAAAGCGCCGTAGGTGCGATTAGCGCAGCGTAATCGTACGCATGCCGGTGTATTGGCCGGTTAAGCATTCGTGCGATGACGCTACGCCAATTGCAGCTACAGCGGCTAATGCCCCTAACAACAAAAATAACCAACCAGATAAAATATTATGAAAAATTTAGAAAAATACTTAGAAATTAGCGATGAAGTCCAACAGGCTTTAGCCGCCGGCCGGCCGGTGGTGGCTTTGGAATCCACCATTATTTCTCACGGTATGCCATATCCACAAAACGTCGAGATGGCAACGCGCGTCGAAGACATCGTGCGCGAAAATGGCGCAACGCCGGCGACTATTGCCATCATTGGCGGGCGCTTAAAGGTTGGCTTGACGGCTGAGGAATTGACTTATCTCGCCAAAACCGGCTTGGCGGTAACCAAAGTTTCACGCCGCGACTTGCCATTTGTGGTGGCGCAAGGCATGGACGGCGCAACCACCGTGGCCTCAACCATGATTATTGCCGCCATGGCCGGCATCGAGTTGTTTGTCACTGGCGGCATTGGTGGCGTGCACCGTGGCGCTAGCGAGAGCTTTGATATTTCGGCCGATTTGCAAGAGCTCGCCCACACCAATGTCGGCGTGGTTTGCGCTGGTGCTAAATCCATTTTGGCCATTGATTTGACCTTAGAATACTTGGAAACCCACGGCGTGCCGGTGGTCGGCTATCAAAGCGATGACTTTCCAGCGTTTTATACGCGTACCAGCGGTTTTGGCGTCGATTACCGCCTCGACAGCCCCGAAGTGGTCGCTAAAGCCTTGCGCGCCAAGTGGGACATGGGATTGAACGGCGGCGTGGTCATCGCCAACCCCATTCCCGAAGCCGCTGCTATGTCCGAAGATGTCATCAATCAAGCGATTCAAACCGCGTTGCAAGAGGCCAACGAACAAGGCATTCGTGGCAAAGAATCTACGCCGTTTTTGTTGAGCCGCGTCAAGGCGCTGACGGGGGGCGACAGCTTGGATGCCAACATTGAATTGGTTTATCACAACGCCAAAGTTGGCGCGCAAATTGCCGTGGCGTTGGCCGCTAAATAATTTTCCGAATCGCCTCATTTGACAAAAGCCGGCCATAATGTGCCGGCTTTTTTGCATTAAAAATGGCTTGGTGACTTGAAATCAATTGTGGGGGAACCCATATCGGGGGCTACAATGGGGAAAACTGTTTTTATTTTAAGAGTACCGAACAATTATGAGCGATTTCATCGAACAAGACCAAGACCAAGAAGCGGCGTTTAAAGAACTGATTGTCAAGGGGCACGAGCAGGGCTTTTTGACGTATGCCGAAATTAACGAACTGTTGCCCGAAGAGATGCTCGAAGAGCCAGAGCAAATCGAAACCATTATGGAATCCATTACCGAGATGGGGATTGACATCGTTGAACGCCCCGAAAACCAAGATGGTTTGGGTAGCAACGTCATCGAGGACGAAGAAGTCGAAGAAACGCCCGACATCGGTGGCGGCACCGAAATTGGCTCGACCACCGACCCCGTGCGCCTGTATATGCGCGAAATGGGTTCGGTCGATTTGTTGACGCGAGACGGCGAAATCGAAATTGCCAAGCGCATTGAACAAGGACTAACGCAAGTGCAAAGCACCATTGCCGCTTTCCCGCCTTGTTTGGATTTGTTGCTGGAGCGTGTTGTCGATTTGCAAGAGGGCGAGGGCAAACTCAGCGACTATATCAACCATTTCGGCTTCGTTATCGATGAAACGGCAACCGAGTTTGTCGGCGGTGAAGACGACGAGCTAGCCGGCGATGAAGGCATTGATGAAAATGAGGATGGTGAAGTGGCAGAGGGTGACGCTGATGAGGCTGCCGATGCGCCACCGGAAAAAAACACCGAAGAATACGAGCAAATGTTGCGGGAAAAGGTCAATCTCTTGAACGAGTTGGTCTCCACTTGGAAACAATCCCTAGCGAAACATGGCTACGGCAGTAAACAAGAGCTCGCCGGTCGCGAAGCGGTGCACAAGCACTTTATGGAATTTTCGTTCCCCATCGCGGTGACCGAAATGATGTGCCAAGGTTACAAAGCCCCCGTGGACACCATTCGCAATATCGAAAAACAAATTCGTCACTTAGTTACCGAAGTGTGCGGTATGCCACACCGTACCTTCATTGAAAAATTTGTCGGTTCGGAAGAAGATTTGGACTGGGTTCAGTCAGTGATTAAGTCCAGCCGGTCGAAATACGCCGATAAACTCAAAGCCCGCGAAGACGAGATTATCGCGTTACAAAAACAATTCCAAGTGATAGAAGAAGAGTACGGCATTCCGGCGGCCACGGTTCGCGAGTTGAACTTGCAAATGGGCAAGGGCGACACTATCGCCACCCGCGCCAAGCGTGATATGGTCGAGGCTAACCTGCGTCTAGTGATTTCTATCGCCAAAAAATACACCAACCGTGGCTTGCAGTTCTTAGATTTGATTCAGGAGGGCAACATCGGCCTGATGAAAGCGGTAGATAAATTTGAATATCGCCGAGGCTTTAAGTTCTCGACCTACGCCACGTGGTGGATTCGCCAAGCCATTACACGCTCTATCGCCGACCAAGCGCGCACCATTCGCATTCCGGTGCATATGATTGAAACCATTAATAAATTGAATCGTATTTCGCGGCAAATGGTTCAAGAAATGGGACGTGATCCGACGCCAGAAGAGTTGGCGGAAAAAATGGACATTCCCGAAGACAAAATCCGCAAAGTCATCAAAATTTCCAAAGAGCCGGTCTCAATGGAAACGCCAGTGGGCGATGACGAGGATTCGAGCTTGGGCGATTTTGTCGAAGACACCAACATTGTCTCGCCGCTTGATGCCGCCACCAGTGCCGGTTTGCAAGAGGCCATGAAGGATATTTTAGGTAGTCTTACCACGCGCGAGGAAAAAGTTTTGCGTATGCGCTTCGGCATTGAAATGAACACTGACCACACTTTAGAAGAGGTCGGCAAGCAGTTCGACGTCACGCGCGAGCGCATTCGTCAAATTGAGGCTAAAGCCTTACGCAAACTTCGCCATCCCAACCGCTCCGATATTTTGAAAGCGTTCTTGGATAAAGACTAACCAATGGCTATCAAAGGTTGGACAATATCATGAACAAAATCATTTGGTTTTTACTGGCCGGCCTGTGGATACTGGCTGACCAAGTCAGTAAACACTACGCCGTGGTCGAGCTCAAAGACAAAGCCCAAATCATCGACGTGTTGCCGGTATTGCGTTGGGCGTATGCCGAAAATCACGGCGCGGCTTTTGGCCTATTATCCGACCAAGGCGGGTGGCAAAAATGGTTTTTTCTGAGCATCGGGGCAATCGCTACGGTTTTGTTAACCATCGCGATTATTAAAGCCGACAAGGGCGCTTTTTTTGCGCCCTTTGGCTATGCGTCGATTTTAGGCGGGGCGTTGGGCAATGTGTACGACCGTGCCGTTTTGGGCTATGTGCGCGACATGATTAGCGTTTATTACGAGCCTATCAATTTTCATTTCGCCATTTTTAACGTCGCCGATGTCGCTATTTCCGTCGGTGTTGGGGCGTTGATTATCGATGCGTTATTGACCATGAAAAGAGACAGAGCCGGCCAGAAAGCGTCTCAGCAGACGGATAATTAGCCGGCTATGGCCGTTCAAGTCGCCCTTTATTTAACGCTGGCCAGTATCGGCTTTTACTTTGGCCGCTACGCTGGCGCTTTGGGTTTGGTGTTGCTGTATGGCTATTTTTTTTGGCGTCCGAAAAAGCCGGCAGCTAACACGGGCAAACGTAAGAAAAACGCGCAGAACGCGAAGTTTACCAACTCAACGGGGGCAGGGCGACAACGCGCCACGATACTGTCTTTAACATGGGCTTATCAAACCTTAGCAGTCGATGCTAATAGTGACTGGGAAGCTATCAAACGCAAGCGAAAACAATTAATTAATTGTCACCATCCCGACAAGCTCCCGCCGCAAGCCAGTGCCGATGACAAGCAACAAGCGGCGGAAAAAATCAACCAAATCAATCGCGCTTTTGCCGCCATTGAACAACATAGACAATCCAATGAAAAACAAGCAAACCAGTAAAAAAGGCAAACCCAACACCAGTTTTAAAGCCGTTTCCAAAAGTGCTAAAGGCAAGCACCGCACCCAAAATCAGGCCGGTGCGAAAAGACATTTTGCTAAAAAAGTCAAAGAAAAAAGCCAAGATACTCACGCCGCCAAAACCGGCTTTAGGCGCAGTGAGTCGGTAAAGTCATCGGCTCGAAATGCCCACGGCGAAAAGCCAGCCAATGTCGAAAGCCACGGCGTGCGCCACCTCACGATTGAGGCGGCTTTTGACGGTCAGCGCGTCGACAATTACTTGCGCCGCATCATGACCGGCGTGCCCAAATCGCGTTTGTATCAAATGCTGCGAAAAGGCGAAGTGCGCCTCAACAAAAAGCGTGTCAAAGCCGAATCGCGCGTCAGTGCCGGCGATATTATCCGCATTCCACCGACCACGGTGCAAGCGAGCGGCACGTTTGTCCCCGAACGCGCCATTGCGGCGATAAAAAATGCGGTGTTGCACCAAGACGAGCATTTCCTCGTCCTCAACAAGCCGGCCGGCATTGCCGTTCACGGTGGCAGTAAAAACCAATACGGCGTGATTGATGCCGTGCGCCAAGCCTTTCCCGATGCCGGCTGGGAGCTGTGTCACCGGCTCGATAAAGACACGTCGGGTTGTTTGGTGTTAGCCAATTCGCGCCAAGCCTTGAACGCTTTTCAGCAACAATCCATGGCCGGTGAAATTCACAAGCAATATTTGACCTTGGTTAAAGGCACATGGGTCGCGAACGAGCTATTGATTACCACACCACTAGAAAAGCAAATCTCGCGCATGAACGACCACGGCGAGTTCGAGCAAGTCGTCGAAGGCGGCGACAGCGACACCCACAGTGTCTTCACCACGCGCGAGCACTACGCTAAAACCACCCTGATGCAAGTGGTGATTAAAACCGGCAAAACGCACCAAATCCGCGTGCACGCGGCACAAAACAAACACCCCGTTGCGATGGACGATAAATACGGCGATTTCAAGTGGAATAGGGCGCTAGAAAAGTTGGGCTTGCCCCGCATGTTTTTGCACGCCCATATTATTCGCTTTCGCGCTTTTGAAGAAATCGTCCACGTCTCGGCCGATTTGCCGGCCGATTTACAGGGCTTTTTGGACGAACATTGCTAGGGCGTGTTCTCAATCCAAACATGGGCACGCCCTAGGCTCGGTTACCTAATTTATTTGACATCATGATAAAGTGATATTAAAATATTGTGAATATTGTTTATTGGTAACCATATAGGAGTCAAAATGAAAAATTGCTTATTACAGCGTCAATGGGATTGGAAGCTAAGTGGCATCGCTTTAGCGCTCTCTTTCTTCTTGGCGGTTTTTTTGGTCAAGCCCATCGGGGTTTCTACGCAGTTTGTTATCGCAGACGGCGTTATTTGGAATAGTCTTGCTGGCGATGTCGTTACCCAAAGCGACGACAGTAAATCGGGTTACGCTAGCCCCAATGCCTACCTCAACAAAAGCGGCGGCAAATACGCCAAACATGTCGCTAATCCAATTAACTACAGCTTTGTTTTCGTACTGGCGATGGTGGTCGGCGGCTTGTTGGGTAAGCTGACCACGGCTAAAACCAATGCTAAGGATGAGGAAGACACATCAACAATAGCCCATGCCGACACCGCACAAGCCGATGCCGGCAGTTACTTTGACCGATTGACACTAAAGCGTTTTTTATTGACGTTTGTCGGTGGCTTTTTGGTGTTGGTGGGCGCGAGATTGGCCGGCGGCTGCACCAGTGGTCACATGATGAGCGGTATGATGCAAACCTCTCTCAGTGGCTATTTGTTTGCGGCCGGTGCGTTTGCCACCGCCGTTCCAACGGCAATTTTGTTGTATAGAAAGGAGGGCTAATCATGTTAAATCTTATTTTAGCGATTGTGTTGGGCACGTTGTTTGGTTTCGTACTACAAAGAGTCGGGGCAAGTAACCCCAAACGCATTATTGGTATGCTGAAGTTGGCAGACTTTCACTTGATGAAAGCCATTCTTTTCGCCATTGGCTTGAGTAGCTTGCTGTTATTTGCTGGTCTAGCTTTAGGGCTGGTTGATGCAGGGCATATCAGTGTCAAATCTTCGTATGTCGGCGTGATAATTGGTGGTGCACTATTGGGACTAGGCTGGGCGATGGCCGGTTTTTGTCCGGGTACAGCGGTAGTTGCCGTGGGTGCTGGTCGCAAAGACGCTTGGAGTTTTATTGCCGGCGGCTTGCTGGGGGCTTTTGTCTTTATGCTGATTTATGCAGGCATTAAGGATAGCTTTTTGTTTGATACTCTCGGTGGCAAAGCGACCTTAGCCGACACCGGCAATGAAAAATATAGCGCTTTATTTGGCAATCTACCCGCACTGGTAATTTCGGGAGTAATTGCCCTTGTGTTTATTGCGATTGCCTTTGTGTTACCATCGAAGAACTCAAAATAATAATTTATTGTTTTTATTTTTAAAACCCAAAAGCCGGCTAATTTTCTAGCCGGCTTTTCTTTATATCCATTCCGAAAAATAATCTATCAACCTAAACGGCAATTGTGGACAGCTAATCGTAGGGTGCGTTTCACGCACCAAATTGGCACGGTAGCCTCGCATAAGGCGGGTGGAGCGAAGCGATACTCACCGCGCTTCGGTTGTTTAGCTTTTGTTAAATTTCAGACTCACTGCAACCGGTGGGTTACGCTCGTGCCTCGCTAACTCACCCTACGAAAATGCGCCACTTTATATTACTTTTGTTATATTTTTCAGGCTGGATATTATTTGGTCATTTTATCCCAAAAACCCTTTAAGTCATCTAGCCACGAGGATTCTTGTGGCGAGTGCTTCTTCCCACCTTTACCAAGGCTTTCTTGGAATTTTTCCAACAACTCAATTTGTTTTTTGTCTAAATTGACCGGCGTTTCGACGTTGATGCGCACCAATAGGTTGCCGGTGCTACTACTGCGAACCGATTTTACGCCTTTGCCACTGACTTTAAAGAGCTTGCCGGTTTGGGTTTCGGCCGGTATTTTCAACAGTACTTTGCCGTCTAGGGTCGGCACTTCTAACTCGCCACCCAAGGCGGCGATTGGGAAGGAAATCGGCATTTCACAATACAAGTCGTTGCCTTCGCGGCGGAAAATTTTATGCGGTTTGACGGTGATTTCTACGAACAAGTCACCCGCCGGTGCGCCGCGCTCGCCGGCTGCGCCTTCGCCAGAAAGACGAATGCGGTCGCCGTCATCGACGCCGGCCGGCACTTTGACGGCCAGTGTCTTGGTGTCATTGAGTACGCCGTGGCCGTGACATTGGTCACACGGGTCTTTGATAATTTCGCCGGCGCCTTGACAGGTTGGACAGGTTTGTTGTACGGCGAAAAAGCCCTGCTGCATACGCACTTGACCTTGGCCATGACAGGTGGAACAGGTGACTTTGGCGCTGGCTTTTTTAGCGCCCGAACCATCACAGGCCTTACAAGCCACCTGCGTTGGAATATCAATGGTTTGTTGGGTGCCGGCTACTGCGTCTTCTAGGCTTAATTCCATGCGATAGAGCAAGTCGCTACCACGATTGGCACGCTGACGACCACCACCGCCACCGCCGAACATATCGCCGAATACCGAGCCAAACATATCGCTGAAGTCGGCCGCACCACCGTGGAAACCACCGCCGCCGCCTTGACCGGTGGCGGCATCGTAGCCGTATTGGTCATACACTTGGCGTTTTTGCTCGTCGGTGAGAATTTCGTAGGCCTCTTTGGCTTCTTTAAATTTGTTCTCGGCTTCTTTACTGTCGGGGTTTCTATCGGGGTGATATTTCATCGCCAACTTGCGATAGGCTTTTTTGAGTTCGTCTTTGCTGGCGGATTTGCTCACGCCTAGAATACCGTATAAATCTTTGCTCATAATATTTGTTTTTTCTGTGAATTTTTAATGTCTTATTTGCTCTTAAAGCGAGTCGATCTCTGCAACAGATAACCCTGTTGTCTTGGCAATCGTTTGCACGTCAACGCCCGATTGTTTCAGGCTGAGTGCAATGGTACGTTTTTCTGCGTCACGACCCTGTTTTATTCCTTGCTTGATGCCTTCCTCGCGACCCTTTTGTTGGCCTTTGCCGTAGGCCGTGGTGATTTGTGAGTGATTGTCCCACAACACCTTGAGGCTGTTTTGATAAACAGCTCTTTCGGCGTCGCTCATTTTTCCCAATTTGGCGACTTCGCAAGCGTGCTCAATTGGCGTATTTTTAAAAATATTGGGAATTTCTTGGAAATCCTCTAAATATTTTAAAAAGAACAACCAATTATCCAAGTGGCCGCTGAGTTCGCTTTCTTCTTTGTTGAAATTCGGCATTTCTAAGTAAATCAACGTCAACTTGTCATAAACCACTTCGTTGTGCTGATTTTTTAAGTTCACCGTGTGAATAACATCGCCGGCACTGTCATTGCTAAAGGTAAAATCCAACACCCCAATGCAATAAACCGCTGAAAGTTTATAATCCCACTGGCCTTTGGGCGCTTGTTTTTGAATGGGGAACGTCGAGTAGTAAACCGTACGGTCAATAAAATAGTTTTGCGCCGACTTTTGTAATTCGACAATAAATTGTTCACCAGTGCTACTTTGGCAAAAAATATCGTAAATCGCTTTGCGGTCGTACTCTCTTAAGCCCAGTTGTTCGGTATTGCGAAATTCTAGCTCGGCAATTTGGTGATGCGCGGGCAGTAGCGTATTTAAAAAATCAATAAGGTGCGGCTTGCTCGCCTCTTCACCAAAGATTTTTTTGAAACCGTAGTCGGTATAGGGGTTTAGAAATACGCCACTCATGGCTGCCTCCTGCTAGTATTTTTTATTTATCATACCGTAAAATCACACGCAATCTACTCTTCTCAGGTACTAACTTTTGTTAAATTTTAATTCATTGTAGTCGGTGGGTTTACCACAAGGGCATTAACAACGCTCGTTCCTCGCTAACCCACCCTACGAAAACGAGTTGCTTACTCATTATCTTCTTGTTCCATCATCTCTTCTATCATGGCTTCATAGATGTAGTCACAAAATTCCCTATCACCACCAGAATTATAAAAATTAATAATAATATTTATTGCAAGAGATTTAAACTCTTCTTGTTGATACAAATTTGCAACAAAGCATTCCATATAATCTAAATCGTCAGCCTCCATGCCTAGAGTAGAGGATAGAATGTCTTCAAATTTTTGAATAAACAAGCGAGCAAACTCTTCGCCTTCTTCAAAATTATCATCAAAATATTTTTCAAGCTCTCTTAATTGTTGCTGAATATTTTTTGCATCAGCTACACTTTTGCCGTAAGTTTTTTGCAGTAACTCTATAAATGCCATACTACCCTCATCAATATTATCTCAAACAGGTAGAGACGCATTGAATGCGTCTCTACCCACGGTTTGGAGAAATTAGTCCTTCTTATCGTCCTTAATTTCTTCAAACTCGGCATCAACAACGTCATCACCGCCAGTGGTGTTGCCGGCTTCGGCTTGTGCGCCGGCCATATCGGCCGCGTTACCGCCCATTTCAGCGTACATTTTTTGCGCTACGGGAGCAAAAGCTTCTTCCAAAGCTTTAAGCTTGGTTTCGATAGCGCCTTTGTCATCGCCGTCAACGACTTCTTTTAAGTCTTTGATAGCGCTTTCAACTTTGGCTTTGTCATCATCGCCGAACTTATCAGCTGACTCTTCCAAGGCTTTTTCGATGCTGTGAACCATGCTGTTGGCTTGGTTTTTAGTAGTGACTAACTCTTGGAAAGCTTTATCTTTTTCCGCGTTAGCCTCGGCATCTTTTACCATTGCCTCGATTTCGTCATCGCTCAAGCCAGAAGAGGCTTTGATTTGGATAGACTGCTCTTTGCCGGTGCCTTTGTCCTTGGCGGAGACGTTCAAAATACCGTTGGCATCGATGTTGAAAGTCACCTCAATTTGTGGCACACCGCGCGGCGCCGGTGGAATGTCGGTCAAGTCAAAGCGACCCAACGATTTGTTGCCGCTAGCCACATCGCGCTCACCTTGCAAGACGTGAATGGTGACGCCGGTTTGGTTGTCGGTCGCGGTCGAATAAACTTGCTCGGCCTTGGTTGGAATGGTGGTGTTTTTTTCGATCAGTTTGTTCATCAAACCGCCTTCAACCTCAATACCCAATGACAATGGCGTTACGTCAAGCAACAACACGTCTTTGACATCGCCGCCCAATACGCCACCTTGGATAGCCGCGCCAACGGCAACCGCTTCGTCAGGGTTAACGTCTTTTTTCGGGGCTTTGCCGAAGAACTCTTCCACGGCCGCTTGTACCTTAGGCATACGCGTTTGGCCACCGACCAAGATAACGTCGGTAATGTCGGCTTTGGTCAAGCCGGCATCTTTCAATGCCACTTGGCAAGGCGTTAAGGTGCGCTTGATTAAGTCTTCAACCAAGGTTTCGTACTTGGCGCGCGTTAGCTTGACATTCAAGTGCTTAGGACCAGTGGCATCGGCAGTGATGTAAGGCAAGTTAACGTCGGTTTGCTGGCCAGAAGACAATTCGATTTTGGCTTTTTCAGCCGCTTCTTTCAAGCGTTGCAACGCCAATGGGTCATTGGATAAATCCATGCCTTGCTCAGATTTGAACGCGTCAACCAAGTAGTCGATAATGGCTTTGTCGAAGTCTTCACCGCCCAAGAACGTGTCGCCGTTGGTGGCTAATACTTCAAACTGGGCATCGCCGTCCACGTCGGCAATTTCGATGATTGACACGTCAAACGTACCACCACCCAAGTCGTAAACTGCGATTTTGGCGTCTTGGCCTTTGACTTTATCTAAGCCGTAAGAAAGCGCCGCCGCCGTTGGCTCGTTAATGATGCGAAGTACGTTCAATCCGGCGATTTTACCTGCGTCTTTAGTGGCTTGACGCTGACTGTCGTTGAAGTAAGCCGGCACGGTGATAACGGCTTCGGTGACTTCCTCGCCCAAGTAGTCTTCGGCAGTCTTTTTCATTTTCATCAATGTCTTGGCCGACAATTCTTGCGGAGACATTTTCTTGCCTTTAATTTCTACCCACGCATCGCCATTGTCGGCGGCTACGATTTTGTAGGGCACTAAGTCGATGTCTTTTTGTACGGCATCTTCTTTAAAAGTGCGGCCGATAAGACGCTTGATAGCGAAAACGGTGTTTTGCGGGTTGGTGACCGCTTGACGCTTGGCGGATTGGCCAACTAACACTTCGTCATCGGTAAAAGCGATGACCGACGGGGTAGTGCGATCGCCTTCGGAGTTTTCGATGACGCGCGTTTTGTCGCCTTCCATTACCGCGACACATGAATTAGTTGTACCTAAGTCAATACCAATAATTTTTCCCATAATAAATAACCTCTTAAATGATAAAATATGTAGTTTTGTATGCCCTGTATATGGGAGTCATTTGGTGGGTTTCAAGAAAAAAGTGAAAAAACCGAAGGAAAGTTGAAATTTAGCTTTTGATACAAGGCGTGCTGGTGAGAATGCGCCCTTGGTGAAGGATGAGGAGAAAGCGCAACGCCGTGGCAAAAGTTAAACGATTTTGCTATAGCGTCGCGCTTGAACTTATACCAAACCCAATAGATAGTGTTTCGGAACGTAGAGACAGGGCGCGCCCTGTCTCTACAAAATGGTAAACTGTATATTTTGGGATTGGTATTAGTATTAGGCTTTTTCAGCAATCACCATGGCCCAATCGCCACTTTCGGTGACGTCGAAATGCTGAAAGTCGGCTTCGTAGGCGTTGATAATGGCCGGCACTTGTTCTTTGAGCAGGCCGGTGAGCAAAATGCGGCTTTGCGGTCGGCACAGACCGGCAAAGGTTTTTTCAAGCGCCAACAATGGCTCTAGCAAAATATTGGCAATCAAAAAATCAGTTTTTACGGCCGGCACGTCATCGCTTAGGTAGCAGCTGATGCGGTCATCGACAGTGTTAATACGAGCGTTTTCGCGCGTGGTGGTCAGCGCTTGTGGGTCAATATCGACCATTAGCGCTTGTTTGGCGCCCATTTTCAACGCCGCAATGCCGAGCACGCCACTGCCACAGCCAAAGTCAATGACGTGTTGGCCGGCGATGTCGTGTGTGGCAATGTCGGTCAAAGCCATCGCCGTGGTCGGGTGCGTGCCGGTGCCAAACGCCAAGCCGGGGTCTAGGGTGATAATTTGCGTGTCGGCAGTGATTTGCTCGGCCGGCACGCTTTGGTGCGAGGGGCAAATCCACAATTTTTCGCCGAAGGCAATGGGTTTAAAGTGTTTTGTCCACTCCAGCGCCCATTCGCGCTCGGCCAAGGCTTGCGTGCCAACTAGCGGCAGGTCCTGCGTATTCAAACAGGCGCGCAGTATCGGTAGGGCTTCGTTGATGTCAAAACCCTGCTCGTACAAGCCGGTGACGATAATGCCTTGTTCCCACAACGGCAATTCGCCGGGGGTGGGTTCGATTAAAATGACTTCGTCGGCCTTGCTGGTCAGCGTCACCGACAAAGCGCCAGAGGCAAACAAAGCCTCCTCCAACGCGTCACTGTCGTAGGCTTCGGTGGTTTCTAGTTGGATTTCTAACCAATCTTGGTCGTTGTTGGGTGTGTTCATGGTGCGTGTTTTTCCGTGTGGGGTTTGGTTTTTTCAATGGGGCAATTATAGGCAAAAGCCTCGGTTGGGTCAAAGTAGTGGGCGTTGTTGACGCAAATAACGCGATGATATTGCAATGCAATGCCATTGTTATATAATGCCGACTAAGTTGCAATACATGATGATAAAGGAGAAACCCCATGGCACTAGCAAACAACGCTTCATTTAGCTTTCGATTAAACGACAATATCAAAAGCCAATCGTTTAGCATCATCGAAAAATACGGCTTAACGCCCTCGCAGGCCATTAATTTGTTTTTGACACAAATAGCCACCACCCAAAAAATTCCCGTTGATTTGAATTATTTGTCGGCCGGTAATCAGTCAAGTGAGCATGTGCCCGACGAGCCGGTTTTTAACTACGATTTAGAGCGTATGAAAGACCGAGTGGAAAATCAAGAGTTTGTCACCGTTCCCGATTGGGCAACAAAAAGTGGCAAGAGTTTTAAGCAATGGTTAGAGAGTATAGCTTAAAGTGGGCGGTTTAACGGTTGATTATGGCAAGAAAATCAGAGCTGAAATGGTCAATTTTCCCGAAAGTGATTTGGATATTATCGCGGCCTTTATTGAGCACCTCAAGCAACACGGTTTTGCCGGCCTAGTCGGTCGCAACAAAGCCTCGCACGAAGTCCCCAAGGACGACCCCGATTGGCGCGAAAAGGTCGCCTACGCCCAGCAGCATAATTTGTGGCACTACCACATAGGTATCCCCGAATACCAAATCACTGCCAGTGGCGATAATGTTTCAGAATACATTTTGCACTATATCAAGGGCGATGGTTGGATTAAAATTGTCGATTTTAACCGGCATCCGCCTTTTAGGTTGCCGGCCGTAGATTGTTTAGTGTGATGGTAAACCGATGAAAATTCCTCTTCAAGAGCTAGAAAACCTAGCCATTTCCCCCGACATTCCCATTTTGGGTGAAGTCGCCAGTTTGAAACAAATCGGCGACAAAGTCTTTGTGACCCAATACTTTTACGATGACGATACCGCCGATGAAATCGAGCGCTTGATTGAAGCGCGCTTTCCGCCCACGCGCGTTGAAGTCAAACAAACCACCCAAGCCAAAAAAGTGCAAGCCGGCGTGACCGTCAAACGCAATGTCAATAATGTTATTGCCGTGGCCTCGGGAAAAGGCGGCGTCGGCAAGTCGGCAACGGCGATGAACTTGGCTTTGGCGCTGTCGGGGCAGGGCGCTAAAGTCGGCGTTTTGGATGCCGATATTTACGGCCCAAGCTTGCCGACTATGCTCAACACGCACGCGCTGCCGGAATTGTTAGAAGGCAACACCTTTAAACCCAATTTTTCTCACGGCATTGAAAGTAACTCTATCGGCTATTTGGTTGAGGAAAACGTCGCCATGATTTGGCGCGCGCCGAAAATTGTCGGGGCGCTGATGCAATTAATGGACGACACGGCGTGGGGCTATCATTTTGACGGCAAATTGGATTATCTCGTCATTGATTTGCCACCCGGCACCGGCGATATTGCATTGACGATGGCGCAAAAAATCCCCGTTACTGGCGCGGTGACGGTGACGACACCACAGGATATTGCTTTGAGCGATGCCAAACGGGCTTTGCAACTGTTTGACAAAATGCAAGTCAGCAACTTGGGCGTGGTTGAAAATATGAGCACCCACGTCTGCGAGCAATGCGGTCACGAAAGCCACATTTTTGGTCGCCACGGTGGTCGCGATATGGCGCACGAGTACGATATTGCCTTTTTAGGCGACATTCCCTTGGACATTGCCGTGCGCGAGAGCCTAGACAACGGCGAGCCGATAGTCATCGCCGACCCAAACCACCCAATCAGCCAGCGTTACGGTGATATTGCTAGGCAGATTGCTATTGCACTGGCAAAAAAACCGAAGAATTTTAGTCAAGTTTTTGGGCAAATTGCGGTAGAATCTGCGCCCAAAAACACGTTTCACTAACAATCAGTGGATGACTTTGTCTTTCACGCACATAAGGTAGCACAATGAGCATTAAAAGCGACAAGTGGATTAAGCGCATGGCGCAAGACCACGACATGATTTCCCCGTTTGAAGCCGGCCAAGTCCGCATCGGCAACGACGGCAAGGCCGGCGGTATTTCCTACGGCACGTCGAGTTACGGTTACGACGTGCGTTGTTCGCGGCATTTCAAGGTGTTCACCAATATCAACTCGTCGATTGTTGACCCGAAAAATTTTGACAAAGACAGTTTTGTCGATGTCGAATCCGATGTTTGCATCATTCCGCCGAACTCGTTTGCTTTGGCGCACACTGTTGAGTATTTTAAAATTCCCCGTGATGTGTTGACCATTTGTTTGGGCAAGTCAACCTATGCACGCTGTGGCATTATCGTCAACGTCACACCGCTTGAGCCGGAGTGGGAAGGGCATGTCACCTTGGAATTTTCCAACACCACGCCGCTGCCAGCGAAAATCTATGCCGGCGAGGGCGTAGCACAGATGCTATTTTTCCAATCCGATGAACCTTGCGAAGTCTCTTACGGCGACCGCGCCGGCAAGTACCAAGGGCAGACGGGCGTGACGTTGCCTAAGGCTTAAACACAAAAAATCCCCGTTTGCGGCTTGGAGCGCAGACGGGGATTTTTATAGGGTGTTGTATTACATCTTCTTCAAAAACTTAGCCACCAATACCAAACGCTGGCCGTTGATGCGCCCTTCAATATGCTCAGGGTTGTCGGTCAAAGAGATGCCGCGAACGGCGGTTCCGCGTTTGGCGGTAAAGCCTGCGCCTTTGACTGGCAAGTCCTTAATTAACGTCACGTTGTCGCCGGCTTGTAGTGGTGTACCGTTGGAGTCTAGCGTCGGGGCTTGGTCATCATCGCCGGCTAATCCGGCTTCCGCCCATTCTTTCACATCGTCTTCTAAGTACAACATGTCGAGGTTGTCTTGCGCCCACGGCTCGGCTGATAAGGCTTGTAATTGCCGGTAGGCAACGACTTGCACGGCCGGCACGCTGCTCCACATGCTTTCCCCCAGACAGCGCCAATGGTTGGGGTCGATGTCGCTGGCACCAGTCAATTGGTCGTAGCACGTTTGGCTGACCAAAATGCACTTGTCGGCGTCGGTGTCATCGGCTTCGGGAGGCACGGGGTAAACGACTAAATTGTCGGTGGCTTGCGACAACTCGCATTGGTTGCCGGCGCGTTGTTTTAATGTTTCTAAAACTGACATAATCTTTCTCGTTAGCCTCTAGGTAATTCAATTTTGGGTTTGTCGGCGTTGCGCTTAAACAGCACCACGGTTTTGCCGATGTATTGCACGACTTCGCAAGGTTGTTCGGCGGTGATTTGAGCAATCATGTCATCGCGCTCGTCGCGTTCGGCGTTGAGTTTGACTTTGATGAGCTCGTGGGCTTTGAGGGCAATGGCGATTTCGTCTTGTACGGCTTGTGTCAAGCCGTTGCCGCCCGTTTGCAATATAGCGTTAAGCGGATGCGCCAAAGCGCGCAGATGTTTAATTTGTTTGTTGGTAAGCATAGTTATTTACGATAGAATAAAGCGCTATTCTAACAAAATTACCAAGCTATGGCACGAAGCAAAAGCAGTAAAAGCTGGCTGCAAGAACATTTCAAGGACGAATTTGTCCAAAAATCGTGGAAGGACGGCTACCGTAGTCGCGCCACTTATAAGCTGATTGAAATTCAAGAAAAGGACAAAATTATCAAACCCGGACAAGTGGTTGTGGATTTGGGTGCCGCCCCCGGCGGTTGGTCGCAGTACGTTGCCGATTGCCTACGCAACAAAAATGGCGATGTGCACGGCGCCATTATCGGCTTGGACATTTTGCCCATTGACCCGATGGACGGCGTGACCTTTATTCAGGGCGATTTCCGCGAAGAAAGCGTTTTAGAAACCTTAAATCAAGCCGTTAGCCGCTTTAACGGTATCGACCTTGTAATTTCTGATATTGCCCCCAATACCAGTGGAATGAAAGCTATTGACCAGCCGCGCAGTATGTATTTGGTCGAGTTGGCTTATGACTTCGCCTTAAATCAGCTAAAACCGGGGGGGGACTTCCTCTGTAAAGTCTTTCACGGCAGCGGTTTTGACGAGTTGGTTAAAACGGCTAGACAAGATTTTTCGCGCGTTGTCATTCGCAAACCCAAAGCCTCGCGCGCCCGCAGTGTCGAGACTTATTTACTGGCTCGTGGTCTAAAATCCTAGTGAAATCTTCTAGCTAATAACTGACCGAAAACGCATACAACTTAACAAACACCAACATAACAAGAGGAACTGTGTGAATAACTCCAAAAATCAAGCCATCTTAATGGTTATCCTAATCATTGCTGTCATGACGATTGTCAATAGCTTTAGTCAGCTCTCTAGCGAGGCCGGCATCAGCAAGAAGCAAACTTATTCGGCCTTTTTAGATGCTGTTAACAAAGATTCGGTCAAAAGCGCCCAGTTTAACCTTGAAGAGATGCGTATTGATTACCAGCTCAAAAGTGGCCAGCGACTCTACACATTTAACCCCGAAAATTATAATTCGACCGACCTGATGCCGGTGTTGCGTGCTCATCATGTCGAAGTCAGCGCCAAAGAGCCGTACCGTGAAAGTTTAGTGAGTAAACTCATTCTCAGCTTGTTGCCGATTTTGATTGTTGTCGGCATCATCATTTATTTCTCTCGCCAAATGCAAGGTGGGCGCGGTGGCGGTGGGGCGTTGTCGTTTGGCAAGTCCAAAGCGCGTTTGATTGACCCCGACAAATCCAAAATTACCTTCAAAGACGTCGCCGGCATTGACGAAGTCAAAGAGGAGCTAGTGGAAATGGTGGATTATTTGAAAGACCCCGCCAAATTCAACCGCTTAGGCGGTAAAATTCCGCGCGGCGTGTTGATGGTCGGCCAACCGGGTACGGGTAAAACCTTGCTAGCCAAAGCGGTAGCCGGTGAAGCGCGCGTACCGTTTTTCTCTATTTCCGGTTCGGATTTTGTTGAGATGTTTGTCGGTGTGGGCGCGGCGCGCGTGCGCGATATGTTCGCTCAAGCCAAAAAGAGCGCGCCTTGTATTATCTTTATTGATGAGATTGATGCCGTTGGTCGTCACCGTGGTGCCGGTATGGGTGGCGGTAATGACGAGCGCGAACAGACACTTAACCAAATGCTGGTGGAAATGGACGGCTTTGAAGGTAACGAGGGTATTATCGTCATCGCCGCCACCAACCGCGCCGATGTCTTGGATAAAGCGTTGCTACGTCCAGGGCGCTTTGACCGTCAAGTGGTCGTGCCGCTACCCGATGTCAAAGGGCGCTTGGAAATCTTGCGTGTACATATGAAAAAAGTGCCACTGGATGCCAGTGTCAAGCCTAAATTGCTCGCGCGCGGTACACCGGGGTTTTCTGGGGCGGAGTTGGCTAACCTCGTCAACGAGGCCGCTTTGTTTGCGGCGCGCCACGATAGTAAAACCGTGACTATGCACGATTTTGAAATGGCGAAAGATAAAATTCTGATGGGGGCTGAACGTCGCTCGATGGCGATGACGGATGAGGAAAAATTGATGACGGCTTACCACGAAGCCGGTCATGCCATTGTGGGGCGCGTCGTGCCAAAACACGACCCCGTTTACAAAGTGACGATTATTCCGCGCGGTCGCGCCTTGGGTGTTACCATGTTCTTACCAGAGCGCGACAAGTATTCACAGTCGAAAATTGCTTTGGAAAGCTCCATTGCGACCTTGTTCGGCGGCCGCATTGCCGAGGCCATGATTTACGGCGAAGACGAAGTCACCACGGGTGCTTCCAACGATATTGCTCGCGCCACCAGTTTGGCGAAAAACATGGTGGTCAAGTGGGGGCTTTCTGAAAAGTTAGGGCCACAGATGTTCACCAAAGACGAGTACGAAGAAGAACTCGCGCCGGCATCGGGTGACACCATTAAAACCATCGATGCCGAGGTTAAACGCATTATTGATGAAAATTATCAGCAAGCCGAAAAAATCCTTAAAGAAAATGAGGATATTTTGCACGCCATGGCCAAGGCTTTGATGAAATACGAAACCATCGACAGCGACCAAATTGATGACCTAATGGCGCGCCGACCTGTGCGTGGTCGCGATGGTATCGACATCGATGATGATGATTTTACGCCAACGGCTAGCAGCGATGATGACGAGAAACAGCCGGACGGTATTCCGAGTACGGTTCACTAAGCCGGCATCATTGTGAAAATGTAGCGGTCGCGGCTGGTTGCTACATTTGGTAGCGTTCATGGGAAGTGCCACTGATTGCACACGTACTGTGCGGTCAGTGGCGCTTTTTTCTTATGGGGAGGGTGCTACTGGGTGAAGATGTTTTTCAAAATTGAGATAAGTGAAGGAATAATTGCTGTTTTGGGTTTAATAAAAAGTTGCATTTTATTTCTGAGTTATTTACTAAGGAATAACCTGCTGCTGCAAAGGAGAAAAGAGCTATTCTTATGTTTTTTAATGTATAAGTCTCTATGTTTGTGTGGATTGAATTAGAGTTGTTCTCATTTTTGAATTTGCCGAATATTACTGCTATGTCATTACCTACTTTCTTTGTTAGAATAGCATGCACAGTTATTTAATTTGTAAATGTAAATTAGGTGGAATCATGAAAATGAAAAAAACTATCTCTGGAGCAATGCTATTGCTAACCGCACTATTGCTGGGCGGTTGTGACTTTGCGTTGTTTGCGCCAGAGGGGGAAATCGGTATAAATATCCGTAACACGATGTTTATTACCGTAGGCACAATGTTATTGGTGGTTATTCCGACCCTCTTTTTGACAGTGTACTTTGCCTTCAAGTATCGCAAGGGTGCAGATGCGGAGTATGAGCCGGAATGGGAGCACTCCAACAAAATTGAGTTATTTGCGTGGGGCATCCCCATTGCGATTATCGTCGTGTTGGCAACAATTACTTATATTGCTACGCATCGTTTGGATCCGCGTCAACCTATCAAATCTGATAAAGCACCTTTGACTATTCAAGTGGTTGCGCTTGACTGGAAGTGGTTGTTCATTTATCCAGAAGAGCAGATTGCGACCATCAACGAAATCGCTGTCCCCGTTGACCGTCCGGTTGAATTCTTAATCACTTCAAACAGCACGATGAACTCGTTCTTCATTCCTCGCCTTGGTGGGCAATTGTACGCTATGGCCGGTATGGAAAACCGTTTGAACTTGGTTGCCAATAAAGTGGGGGTTTATCGCGGTATTTCTTCAAACTACAGTGGCTTTGGTTTTACGGGTATGCGTTTTGCCGTGCACTCTGTGCCCGATGCTAAGTTTGGTGAATGGGTTGCGAAAGTAAAAACTTCGCCGCAAAAATTGGATGCCGAGTCGTACGCGCGCTTAGAACAGCGCTCAAGAGACCACAAAGTTGAATACTTTGGTCAAATCGATCCGTTGCAGTTTAAGAATGTGATTGAAAAATACAATCCAGTAAATGCTGGAAAGGTAGTGAAAGCTAAAAAAATAGAACATGAGGAGGAAAAATAATGTCTGCTAATCATTATGCTGATATTTCAGTTCACCCCGTTTTTGGGAAACTGAGACTGGATTCGGTGCCTTGGCATGAGCCAATCGTTATGGTTACCATGGCGGTTGCGATACTCTTGGGGGCAGCTGTCTTGGGCTTTGTCACTTACAAAAAGTGGTGGGGCTATTTATGGAAAGAGTGGCTGACCTCGGTTGACCACAAGAAGATTGGTATTATGTATATCATCTTCTCACTGATTATGTTTGTGCGTGGCTTTGCTGATGCCATCATGATGAAATCGCACCAAGCCTTTGCGGCTGGGGACTCTTTTGGTGGTGGTTACTTGCCACCCGAACACTACGACCAAGTCTTTACGGCACACGGCGTTATCATGATTTTCTTCGTGGCAACCCCAATGATGGTCGGTATTATGAACGTGATTATGCCGCTACAAATCGGCGCGCGCGATGTGGCTTTTCCTTTCTTGAACTCGTTAAGCCTCTGGCTGGCCATTTCTGGTGGTGCGTTGGCGATGGTTTCTTTATTCGTCGGCGAATTTGCCAACACTGGTTGGTTGAACTACGTACCTTTGTCGGGCAAAGAGTACAATCCGTGGGTCGGGGTTGATTACTGGATATGGAGTATTCAAATTTCCGGTATCGGCACGACGCTAACGGCTGTTAACTTTATTGCTACTATCGTTAAAATGCGCGCCCCAGGTATGACGCTAATGAAAATGCCGGTCTTTACTTGGACAACTTTTGTTGCCAACATCTTAGCAGTGATTATTTTCCCAATCTTCACCGTCGCTATTGCCATGTTGACACTTGATCGTTACTTTGACTTCCACTTCTTTACCAACAACGATGGTGGTAACCAGATGATGTGGGTCAATCTCGTTTGGGCTTGGGGACATCCCGAAGTTTACTACCTCGTCGTACCAGCTTTTGGTATGGTTTCGGAAATTGTTGCGACCTTCTGTCGCAAACGCTTGTTTGGTTACGTGTCTTTGGTTTGGGCAACTTTGGTTATCGGAGTGTTGTCATTCCTCGTTTGGTTGCACCACTTCTTCACTATGGGGGCAGGTGCTAGCGTTAACTCGTTCTTCGGCATTATGACCATGATTATCGCCATTCCAACGGGTGTTAAGTTGTACAACTGGATTTTGACCATGTACAAAGGCCGTGTTGAATTGACTGCGTCTATGTGGTGGGTTATCGCCATGTTGATTACCTTTACGATTGGTGGTATGACCGGCGTTATGTTGTCTATTCCTGCTAACGACTTTGTCTTGCACAACTCGATGTTCTTGGTCGCTCACTTCCATAACACCATTATTGGTGGTGCAGTGTATGCTTACTTTGCGGCAATCACTTACTGGTTCCCGAAAGCGACTGGCTTTAGATTGAACGAAACCTTGGGTAAAGCCTCTTGTGCTTTCTGGTTTTTCGGTTACTGGTTCGCTTGGTTGCCTATGTATATGACCGGTTTCAACGGCATGACGCGTCGTTTGAACTACTTGTCAAACCCAGAATGGGAGCCTTATGCGGCTGTGGCTTTCTTCGGTGCTTTGGTTATCGGTGTTGGTGTGGTCTTATTGGTTGGCAACATCGCTTGGAGTATTTACAAGCGTAACGACCCAGCTTACAAAGACACTACGGGCGATCCTTGGGATGCGCGTACGCTTGAATGGCAAACCAGCTCGCCACCACAGTTTTATAACTTTGCTTTGATGCCTGATATCAAAGACAGAGATCACTTGTGGTATGAGAAAAAACATGGCCTAGCTTACAAAACACCTGAAAAATATGAGCGCATTCACATGCCGAAAAATACTTGGGCCGGCATCGTTATCGGTGGCTTGGCAACGGCGTTTGGCTTTGGCTTTGTCTGGCATATTTGGTGGCTTGTGTGGTTAAGTTTCTTCGCCATAGTTGGGGCGTTCATCAAGTATAACTTTGAGCTCAACAAAGACTACTATGTCGAAATTGACGAAGTTGAAGCGATTGAAAGCAAGTGGCTAGAAAGCAACAAGGGTCGTTTTTAAACGACCCAGCTTCTAGCAAGTAATAAAAGATTACAGTAGGAAATTAATAATGAGTACAGATACTGCAATTCAAGAAGCAGCCCTGCACGGGCACGATGACCATCATGATGAACACCATCATGATACCTCGGACATTACCATGTTCGGGTTCTGGGTCTATATTATGAGTGACTGTTTGCTGTTTGCCACCTTATTCGCCGTGTATGCGGCGATGAGCACTGGCTACAGCTACGGCGACGCGGTTCAACCTAAAGAGCTATTTGGTCTGGGATTGGTTTTTGTTGAAACCATGTTCCTTTTGATTAGTAGCTTTACCTTTGGTATGGCCATGTTGGGTGCGTATGCTAAAGATATGGCACGCATGAAAAAGTGGCTAATTGCCACCTTTGTGCTAGGTGCTTGCTTCCTTAGCATGGAACTTTACGAGTTCTACCACCTCGCCCACGAAGGCGCTACCCCACAGGCCAGTGGCTACTGGACGGCGTTTTTCTCTTTGGTTGCCACTCACGGGTTACACGTATTTACCGGTCTTTGTTGGATGGTGGCTATGATTTTCCACTTCAAACGCGAAGGCTTTTCTGATAAGAATATGACGCGCCTGTCGTGCCTCAGCTTATTCTGGCACTTCCTAGACGTCATTTGGATTTGCGTCTTTAGTTTTGTTTATTTAGGAGGAATGTTGTAATGTCACATCAAGATTCTAGTGGCCAAAGCCACGGTAGCGTCAAAGAATACCTGACCGGTTTGGCGCTCTCATTGGTGCTCACCTTCATTCCGTTTGGTTTGGTGGCCATGAGTAGCATGACACCCGGTTCGATTATGGCGATTATTATTGCTTGTGCGATTGCACAGTTGTTGGTGCAGGGCATCTTCTTCTTGCACATGAACGGTGATTCGTCACAATCTTGGAATACAACTTCTGCCATTTATGTTATCTCGACTATTCTCTTCTTCGTTATTGGTACCATTTGGATATTTAACCACTTGAATCACAATATGTTGATGGGTCACTAAACGTCGAGTTGGTGATATAATAGAGACCACCCGACAAGTCGTTTTATAGCATTTGTCGGGTGGTCTTGGATTGTATTAGGGCACAAGAGAAGTATTATGTTTAAAGATTATATAGGATTAACTAAGCCGGGCATTATCATAGGCAACTTGATAGCGGCTTCCAGTGGGTTTTTCTTGGCTTCGCAGGGCGACATCAACTGGGTGCTGTTGTTGAACATGTGGTTGGGGACAATATTGGTTATTGCCTCAGGTTGTGTGCTCAACAATATCGTTGACAGAGATATTGACAGAAAGATGCGGCGGACAAAAAATCGCGCCGTGGCAGCAGGTCGCATTCCCGTGCCGTTGGCATTGTGGTTTGGTGTGGCTATCGGCATTTTAGGTTTCTACACCTTGGTGCTAATGACCAATTGGATTGCCGTATTTTTTGCGGCCTTGGGCTTTGTTGTCTATGTGGGGCTCTATACACTGTGGAGCAAACGCAGCACTGTTTACGGCACGCTTATCGGTAGCCTATCGGGTGCTTGTCCGCCTGTCATTGGCTACGTCAGTGTCACTGGTCATTTTGATACTGGCGCTGCCATTATTTTGTTGACGTTTTGTTTGTGGCAAATTCCACATTCATATGCCATTGCCATTTATCGTTTTGACGACTATATCGCAGCCAAAATTCCCGTTTTTCCGATAGAGCAGGGCGTGAAGGCGGCGAGAAAGCAGATGATTGCTTATATTATGGCCTTTGCGGTAGCGGCGTTGGCGTTGTCGTATTTCGGATATGTCGGCTATTGGTATGCTTTGATTATTGGTGGTTGCAGTTTGTATTGGTTGTATTTGGCCAAAATCGGCTATCAGCCGGATAATGAAAAACTGTGGGCGCGACGCGTTTTTGTCTTTTCTATTGTAATTATTGTTGCCTTTAGTATATTGATTTCAATAGATTTCACCAATCCTCAACCCAGTCAGTTTAGCTATTTTGCCGCCACCGGCGGTGCTTGAGCGCTAGTTGTTTAGCTAGAAGTATTAACCCAGTATTTTTAGGAGCGTAAACACCATGACCATAACACCTCAAATGCGTGTGAAGATTGTCACCTTATTGTTCTTTTTTGCGGCGGTTGGCTATGCCATTTCCTACGTGACTTTTGGTCGTGACCGACCATTGGGAGAGAGTTATAAGCAAGTTTCTGAGTACGGCGGTGACTTTACCTTGGCTACTGATAAAGGCAAGTTGTCGCTGTCAGACCTAAAGGGTAAGGTCGTGGTAGTTTACTTTGGTTTTATGAATTGTACTGAAGCCTGTCCGTTGTCTATGGCAAAAATGCGCACTATGGCGAGACGTCTAGCACCAGAAGAGTTAGAACAAGTACAGGGTGCGTTTATTACCATTGACCCTGAGCGCGATAGCAATGCTGAGGAACTTAACGCCTTTGTTCGCAATTATCATCCCAGTTTTATTGGCCTTACCGGCTCGCCGGAAGAAATAACTCGCGTCAGTGAGCAGTACGGCGTTTATGCCAAGCCCGAAGACTTTGAGGGAGATTCAGCAACTTATACGGTTGACCATTCCTCGCGTTTTTATATGATTGGTAAGGACGGCGAGTTACTCACCACCATGAGTCACTCAACGACACCGGCCGAATTGGTCGCGAAGGTTCGCACTATGCTGTGAGCGTTTAGATAAAACCTGTGTGTTAGCACCCAATAACCCAAATACTTTTCCCAAGGACGGGCAATGCTTACTGAGCGATTGACGCGATTGGTTAAAAGGTTTGGGTTATTTTATTTGTGGTCGATTTTTCGTGACGGCGGAATGAAATTTCGTCCAGTTGGCCACTTTTCCATACCTTTTAATTTAAATTATTGTTATCATAGTTGCGTTTAAAAATCTCTATCAGGGCATTGCTCTAATGAGCACCTTGTGGTGTTTTTTTATCCATGTTTGTGTCACCATATGGTCGGCTCAAAAAACTTAACGCAACCATAAAATGCGTGTTCAAACCTTATCGGGTTGAATAAAACAAAATAGTAAGGAGTTTAATCTATGAAAAAAATTTTACTGGCCGCCCTAATTGGTAGCTTATCAATGACTGTCTCAGCTACGGAATGGACAGAAGATCAACAGGTTTCCTATATCATTGGCTCACAAATGGGCGAATCGCTCAAAATGGGAGAGGTGGATAGCGTCATTAAATTAGACCAAGACTTATTGTTTGATGGCGTCAAGGACGTACTGGCTGATAACAAGTTGAAACTCAGCGACGAAGAAATGCAAAAGGCTATGACCAATTTCGGCAACAAATTGATGGAGCGCGCTAAAAAAGCTGCCGAAAAAGCGAAAAAAGCAGCGGAAGCAGCCAAGGTCAAAAACAAAGAAGAGGCCGAGAAACTCTTAGCAAGTAATAAAGGCAAAGACGGCGTTAAAGTCACTGACTCTGGCTTGCAATACCGTGTGATTACCGAAGGTAAAAAAGACGGTAAAAAACCGAGTGCCGAGAGTACGGTCAAAGTGAATTACAAAGGCAGTTTTGCTGATGGTAAGGTCTTTGACAGCTCTTACGAAGGCGGCGAGCCAATCGAATTCCCCTTGGGACAAGTCATTCCCGGTTGGACTGAAGGTTTGCAATTAATGACCGAGGGAAGCAAATACGAATTTGTCATTCCTGCCAAACTGGCCTACGGCGAGCAAGGCCCCAGTGAAATTGGTCCTGAGCGTGCTTTGATCTTTGAAGTCGAATTATTGGAAGTCAAATAATTACCTATAAAAATGAGGATACTCTGATGAAAATGAAAAAAATGTTACCTGTTGCGTTGGCCGCTGCTTTTGCTAGCCAAGCCGTTGCTGGCGACGCAAAACCCGCCATTATTTTTGATATGGGTGGTAAATTTGATAAGTCATTCAACCAAGCTGCCTATGAAGGGGCTGAACGCTTTAAAAAAGAAACCGGTATCAAGTACAACGAATTAGAAGTCACTAATGAAGGTCAGCGCGAGCAATTTCAGCGTAAATTGGCACAACGTGGCCATAACCCCATCGTGATGACCGGCTTTTCGCAAGCAGCACCACTAGAAAAAACGGCTAAGGCTTTCCCTAAGGTTAACTTTACACTGGTTGACGGCGTGGTTAATGCGCCCAACGTACGTTCAGTGGTTTTCCGCGAAGACGAAGGTAGCTTCCTCGTTGGCGCTTTGGCGGCGATGAAATCAAAAACGGGCGTTTTGGGTTTTGTTGGCGGTATGGATGTGCCGTTGATTAACAAGTTTGGTTGTGGCTACGTGCAAGGCGCGCGCTACATCAACCCAGAAATCAAAGTCATTCAAAATATGACCGGCTCGACTCCCGATGCGTGGAATAACCCGACCAAAGGTGGCGAGCTAACGCGTGCTCAAATCGACAATAAAGCCGATGTGATTTACGCCGCTGCCGGCAACACTGGGGTAGGGGTTTATCAAGCCGCCAAAGATGCTGGTGTTTATGCCATTGGCGTGGACAGCAACCAAAACTACTTACACCCAGGTACAATGCTAACTTCTATGGTTAAGCGCGTTGACGTTGCGGTTGAGAAGGCTTTAAAAGATGGCTTGAGCGATAAGTTTGAAACGGGTGTGCAAACACTAGGTCTTGCACAAGATGGCGTTGATTGGGCGCTTGACGAGCACAACCGCGACTTGATTACCCCAGAAATGGAGAAAAAAGTCAATGCCATTCGCGAAGCAATTATTAAAGGCGACATCAAAGTTCACGACTATATGTCAGACAACAAATGTCCTGTAAAATAAGTAAGTTGTAGCATGTTACACAAAAGGTCGGTCATTTGGCTGGCCTTTTTGTGTTTATGTAGAAATGGCTAATGACTTGTTCATAAAGCCATATGCCTAGGAATTTATCGGAGTTTATTTATGACAGACGGGTTAGAACAAGCTTTTGCAGCTGACACGGCCTTTGCCGTTAAGCTGAGTAATATCAATAAGCGCTTTGGTGAGGTTTGGGCAAACCGCGACATTAATCTAGCGATTCCCAAGGGTACAATACACGGCATTATCGGTGAAAATGGCGCTGGTAAATCGACACTGATGTCCATTTTGTTTGGCTTTTACGAAGCCGACAGCGGTCAGATTGTCATCAACGACCGCCCTGTAAAAATTAAAAACTCGGACCAAGCCATCGCGCTAGGTATCGGCATGGTGCACCAACACTTTATGTTAGTTGAAACCCTAACCGTGTTGGAAAATGTCGTGCTGGGTGCCGAAAAAAGCTGGAGTTTGCGCCAGTCGCTAGCGCCAGCGCGAAAAAAACTCGAAGCCATTACCGAACAGTACGGTCTTACCGTGCCACTGGATAGTCTAGTCGGCGACTTGCCGGTAGGTTTGCAGCAACGCGTGGAGATTTTGAAATCGCTGTACCGCGATGCCGATGTCCTCATTTTAGACGAGCCGACCGGCGTATTGACGCCACAAGAGGCTGATCAGCTGTTCGATATTTTAGACAACTTGCGCCAACAAGGTAAAACCATTGTGCTAATTACCCACAAGTTGCGCGAAATTATGCATATCACCGACAATGTCTCCGTTATGCGTCGCGGTACGATGGTTGCTCACCGTCAAACGGCCAATACCACTGCTGCGGAATTGGCGGAATTAATGGTCGGCCGGCCGGTCTTGTTAGATGTTGATAAAACGCCGGCCAAACCGCAACAAACTCGTTTGGCTGTCAAGGGATTGGGGCTTAAAGACAAGCGTGGCGTTCAGCTGTTACAAGATATCCATTTTGAATTGCGAGCGGGGGAAATTCTCGGCATTGCTGGTGTTTCTGGTAATGGTCAGTCGCAATTATTGGAGGTGTTGGCCGGTATGAAAAAAGCCACCAGTGGCGAAGTGCACCTACACACCGACAAAGTTGATCGCAACTACGCCGCCAAGTCCCTACCCGACCCGCGCCAGATGCGCGAGCTTGGCCTCCGTCATGTACCTGAAGACCGTTTGGGTGAAGGGTTAATTAAAACTTTTTCCATGCAAGAATCGGCCATTTTGGGCTACAGTTGGGACGAAGCCTTGGGCAAGGGTATGATACTGTCGCCCAAAAAAGTGACAGCGCGCACTGAGCAGCTGATTGAAAATTTTGATGTTCGGCCACCGAACCCCAAACTCAAGTCGGCCAACATGTCGGGTGGCAACCAGCAAAAACTTATTATTGCTCGTGAGATGAATGAATTGCCGCAAATTTTCTTGGTCGGCCAGCCCACACGCGGCGTTGATATTGGCGCGATTGAGAATATTTACAAAGCCTTGATTGAAGCGCGCGATAGAGGTGCTGCCATTTTGCTGGTTTCAGTGGAGTTGGACGAAATTATGGCATTATCGGATCGCATCATGGTGATGAACCAAGGTCGCATTGTCGGTATTGTCAATGCTTCGGAAACCAACGCCAACGAGCTGGGACTGATGATGGCTGGTGAACAGCAGCTTAATCACAATACAGTAGGAGAAAGTGTATGAGTAAGAAGTTAAAAAATAATGAATTACCTTGGATAATTTCCGTTATCCTCGTCCCTATTGTCCAATTGCTACTGGCGCTATTGGTCAGTTCATTGGTGGTACTGTTGGTTGGTCAAAATCCGTTGGACGCCCTGAAATACTTGGTCATTGGCTCAGTGGGTACAGCTGAGGCGTGGTCATACACGCTGTATTACACCACCAACTTGATTTTCACCGGTTTAGCAGTTGCCGTGGCTTTTCACGCTGGCTTGTTCAATATCGGCGGTGAGGGACAGGCGTATTTGGGCGGTTTAGGTGTTGGCTTGGTGATGTTGAGTTTAGACAGCTACTTACCGGCTTGGGCAATTTTTCCGTTAGTGGTCTTGGGGGCTTCGCTGTGTGGTGCTTTTTGGGCGTGGATTCCCGGCTATTTACAGGCCAAGCGCGGCGCTCATGTCGTAGTCACCACGATTATGTTGAACTATGTCGCTTTTGCTTTGATGAATTATTTGATTGTTGAGCACATCATGGAAAACGCTATGTCTAACGGTTCGCGTCCTTTTGCTGACAGCGCCATGATGCCGAAGTTTTATGAGATTTTTCCCTCGCTACCCAATTCTATTCTCAATCCGTCCATTATTTTTGCTTTAGTGATGTCGGCCGTGGTGTGGTTTTTACTGTGGCGAACGCGCTTGGGTTACGCTATTCGCGCTGTGGGGCAAAACCCCGATGCCGCGCACTACGCCGGTATTCCAGCGTCGCGCATCATCATTATCACCATGATGATTTCTGGTGCATTGGCAGGCATGATGGCGATTAATGAAATTTACGGTGCTCAAGGTCGGCTCATTCAAAACTTTACTAGCGGTTACGGCTTTATCGGTATCGCGGTAGCGCTTATGGGGCGCAATCACCCTGTGGGGATTTTGTTTGCTGCCTTTTTGTTCGGCGCGCTGTTTCAAGGTGGCACCGAATTGCAATTTGAAATGAATAATCTCTCAAAAGAGTTGATTTTAGTCATACAGGGGTTGGTTATCTTCTTCACGGCGGCGCTAGATCAGCTGTTGCGCCGGCCGTTAGAGCGTTGGTACAGCGGTCGTGTCCTCAAGGCCAATCAAAAACTTAACAATGAAGCGGAGGCATAAATGCTAGAGCAAATTTGGAACACCCTTGCCAGCTGGGCAACGCTGGACTCCGGTATTCGCTACGCCACGCCGCTGATTTTTGCCGCGATGGCCGGTCTCATTTCGGAGCGCTCCGGCATCGTTGATATCGGTTTAGAGGGTAAAATGCTTGCTGCTGCCTTTGCTGGTGCTGCAACAGCGGCCGTCACCGGCTCACCTTGGTTGGGGCTGTTAGCCGCCATTGCCACTAGCATCGTACTCAGTATGGTGCACGGCATTGCCACCATTATTTACAATGGCGACCATGTGATTTCTGGGTTGGCAATTAACTTTTTTGCTTCCGGTATGACCATTACTTTGGGTCATGCGTGGTTTGGGCGCGGCGGTCAGACGCCGTATATGAGCGAATCGCAACGCTTCACCGCCATTGACTTGCCGTTTGCCAAAGAATTGAAAGAAAGCGTGCCAGTTTTCGGCGATTTTTACGCTGATGTGGTGTCGGGGCATTCAATTTTGGTGTATTTAGCTTTTGTCGTGGTGATTTTGGTAGCCTTGATGTTGTATCGAACTACCTTTGGTCTGCGTTTGCGCGCCGTGGGTGAAGAGCCGAGCGCCGTCGACTCAGCCGGTATTTCCGTTTCACGCACGCGCTTTAAGGCGCTAGTGCTAGTGGGTATTCTCAGTGGCATTGGTGGCGCTTACTTTTCGATGGCACAAAACGCTCAGTTCGGTCGCGAAATGACAGCTGGTGCGGGGTATATCGCGTTAGCGGCGTTGATTACCGGCAAATGGCGGCCATTGGGCACACTGATGGCGTGCTTATTGTTCGGCGTGCTCACGGCTTTGGAAGGTCGCATGTCAGTAGTGCAAGGCGTACCGACCCAAGTCTTCAACGCCTTACCTTATTTGATTACTGTGGTATTGCTGGCCGGCTTTATTGGCAAAGCCGTTGCGCCTAAGGCAGTAGGTAAGCCTTACGTTAAAGAGCGCTAACTGGCTTGTTATACTGACGCCCCGCACGTCCAATAGCAATTATTCAAAAGCCCGCTTGATGTGGGCTTTTGAATAGGGTGTATGTCAGTATAGCAATAGTAAAATAGTATGATATAAGATACCCCTACTAGATGTATTGAATTCATCTTATTTTGGTGAGGGCGCAAGCGATACTCACCGTTCGCAGGCGATTAATTTTTTTTTGAATTTTAATTCACTGCAATTGGTGGGTTACACTCGTGCCTCGCTAACCACCCTACGAAAATATGCCGCCCTATATTATTTTTGCTATACTGTCTACGTTCGCTTTTCTTGATAAGTTGTTTTTCGAAATGGGGATGCAGTTGAAAAAGCATCAAAAAGAATAAGGCTGACCGCGTGTTATCTATAATAAAGAATAATGGAGGCGAGTCCCGGAGTCGAACCGAGGTACACGGATTTGCAATCCGCTGCATAGCCACTCTGCCAACTCGCCGAGTGATGAAGTAAGTAAAATTGGAGCGGGAAACGAGATTCGAACTCGCGACCCCAACCTTGGCAAGGTTGTGCTCTACCACTGAGCTATTCCCGCATGAGGTACGGCTTTCACCGAGGCTTACTTGTGTTTTTTTGCGCGACCCCAACCTTGGCAAGGTTGTGCTCTACCACTGAGCTATTCCCGCGTTAGGTGGGCTATTATAGTGATTTTCTGGCGCTTGAAAAGTCTTTTTTGCATTTTTTTGACACTTTTTTGATGTTAGCTAAATAATCAACAAGATAGCGTTATTTTACAGCGTCAACAAAAATAAGTCGTAATGTTGTTGTTTATCCTTAGGCCAGCAATGCTATAATCTGCGCTATTATTGCCGTTACACAACAACTATTTCATCAAAAAATGAGCAGAAAGCAGAAAAACCCTTATCAAACTTCCAAAATCAAATACCGTGGATTCGATAGTTATAATCCAGGGAATCATAGTTCGTGGTATCATTTTTTTGGCCGAATTGGGCGGCTGCGTTTTATTAGTTATCAGTTCGTGTTAACACTGGTTACGTTAGCTATTATTGCTATACTGAACGGCTTACTGAAAAAATTTGACAATACCACTATCGGTATTATTGCTGCCTGTTTTGCCCCTATACTACTCTATGCCGGTATCATTTATCCCAAGCGTCGGCTTAACGACCTAGAAAAATCTGGCTGGTTGGCACTACTGAGCTTTATTCCCGGTGTCAATGTCATTTTTCTATTATACCTTGCCTTTGCCAAAGGTAGCGAAGCCACCAATGCCTACGGTCACGCGCCGCGTGCCAATCGTTGGTGGCATTGGTTGATTGCTTTTGTTTTGCCGGTGTTGATGCTGATTGGTGCTATTGCCGCCACTGCTTTACCGGCTTATAAAGACTTTAAACGCCATTCGCAAAAAGCGGCGCTGCCGACACCGGATAGTGTACCGTTGGAGCAGCCAATTCAATTACAAATAACGCCCTAGGGCATGGTGTTAGTTAAGCGCCAGCTCAAATTGCGTGAAGGGCGTTGCCTTGCATTCCATGGCTAATAAGCGCTTTTTCGCGGCAACCCCACCACCATAGCCGCCTAGCCCGCCGTTGGATTCAATGACGCGGTGACAAGGCACGATTAGCGCAATGGCGTTAGCGCCATTGGCGCCGGCAACGGCGCGCACGGCTTTGGGGTTGCCAATCTTTGTGGCGATTTCCAGATAGGAAGCTGTCTCACCGTAGGCAATCTCACACAGTGCCGTCCATACGTGTTTCTGAAAATCCGTTCCCACTAGCAGTAGCGGCAAGTCAAATTCTTTTCTAATGCCCTGTAGATATTGATCCACTTGTTTTTTTGTCTCGTGGATAAGGTCGTCTTCGCGTTCGATAAAGCCGGCGTTTAGTTGGGCTGTTAGGCGATTGTCCACTCGATCTCGCATTTTTCGATAGCGAAAATCTAGCAGGCAGAGCTTACCCTCGAAAGTGCCGATAACGAGTTCGCCAATGGGCGTTTTATGATAGCTTGTGTTAATTGTGTTGTTCATTTTTCTGTATGGGGTTTGTCAAGAAGGTGAGTAATGATTAGGATATGCCCTAACACCATAACAAAGGCTAAGTGAACCTCAGTTCGGGATTAAGATGTTTTTCAACTTATTGAAAATAAATTTATTTCATTCTTATCCTGTTTGGTTGTATAGTCAATAAAGACATCACGAAG